>Ga0079224_100005274_pt1 | contig 16946 bp, 16 predicted proteins | sample Stecom2015_FD_80414 | JGI IMG/M metagenome (GOLD analysis project Ga0079224, IMG submission 80414) | Agricultural soil microbial communities from Utah to study Nitrogen management - Steer compost 2015 | ecosystem: Environmental > Terrestrial > Soil > Agricultural land | place: USA: Utah... | reverse complement strand
CTTCACGGCCACGCCGCCGAGACGCGACAGGTCGAGGCTCGACGCGTACTCGACGCCGTAGCCGAAACAGCCGCTCGCCGCGATGACGGGATTCGTCAGCGCGAGCGAGCCGATGCGCACGGTGAGGTCGGGCGCGGCGCCGCGTGTGTCGGTCGTGCTCAATGCGCTAGCTCCTCCCAGACGATGGCCGACGCGTCGAACACCGGCCCGTCGATGCACGATCGGACGAAGCGCGACCGGTCGCGCTGTCGCACGCGCACGACGCAGCTGTAACAGCCGCCCATGCCGCACCCCATGACCTGCTCGAGCGAAACGACGGCGCGCCGGCCATAGCGCGCGGCGAGATCCGCGACGGCGCGCATCATCGGCGTCGGTCCGCACGTGTAGATGGTGACGGCTTCGGCAGGCGAGCGTTGGGCCTGCTGCAGCGCACGCTCGAGCGGCACCGTGATGAAGCCGCGATCGCCCTGCGACCCGTCTTCGGTCGCGACGGTGACGGCGGTGCCGAGCGGCGGGAAGAGATCGGCGCAGTGCAGGTCGGCCGCCGTGCGTGCGCCATAGAACAGGCGCGCCGGACGGCCCTGATCGCGCAGGGCCGCGGCCAGGGTCACGAACGGGCCGAGCCCTACGCCGCCGGCCACCATCCACCCCTCACCGCTGGCGGGCGGCACGAACGGCTGGCCCAGCGGGCCGAGCACCTGGCGTAATTCGCCGGCGACGGCCTCGAAGAGCTGCGACGTGCCCGTGCCGATGCGCTTGTTGAGAATAGAGAATCCGGTCGGCGCTTCACGCGCGCCGACGATCTCGAAGATCGAAAAGGGACGTCGAAGCAGCGGCGTGTCGCCGGCGCCTGCCGTCTTGATCATCACGAACTGGCCGGGCGCGGCCTGGGCCGCGATGGACGGGGCGTGAAAGACGAGGACGTTGTAGTCGGACGACAGCCGCCGATTCTCGACGATGCGGGCATCGACATCGACCGGCACATCGCGCAGTATACCAATGCTCGCCGCCCATGAAATTCATCCGGATGCTCACCAACGCGGCGGTCGCCGGCGCCCTGGGCGCCGCGTACCTGCTGGTGCTCGTGCTGCAGCTCAACCCGGGCCTGCCGCTCTGGTCGGCCGAAACGCTGGCCTGGTTCCGCGCCCTGCTGTCGTTCTACGGCCTGCACCTCTCGATTGCGATTTTCGTCCTGCTGATCCTGCGTGACGTCGTCGCGCGGCACCCGCTGGCACCGGCCTGGGTCAGCGTGAGATTGCTTGCGTGGCTGGCGGCGCTGCTCGCCGGCGCAGCGGCCGCGCTGTCGTGGCTCAACCTGCGCGGGTTCCGGTTCGTGCTCGGCCCTGAGGCGGCCGAGCGCATGGCCGAGGGGGCCGGCGCGCTGACGGCGGCCGCGCTGCTGCTCACGGCGGTGGCGATTGCGCGCTATTCCTTCGGCCGCAGGGGTGGACGGCTGACGGCCGCCGTGCTCGCGCTGATTGTCGGCGGGTCGCTGGCGGCGCCGCTCTCGGCGCGCGCGACGATTGCCGCGCCGCTGCCGGCCGTGCCCGGGCCTCACGTATCCATCGGTGCGCCCGCGGCGTCGGGCGTGCTCCGCATGGTGCTCATCGACGGGGCGTCACTCGGGTACATCCGCCTTCGGGTCGCGCGCGGCCTGCTGCCGAATCTGGCGCGCGTGCTCGAACGTGGCGCGTCGCTCGATCTGGCGACGCTCAAGCCGACACAGGCCGAGCCCGTGTGGACGGCCGCCGCCACCGGCAAGTATCCGCCGGTCAGCGGCGTGCGATCTGCGGCGCGGTACCGCGCCGGCACGGACGAGGCGCGCGTCGATCTGCTTCCCGACTACGTGTTCGCGCACGCGCTCGTGTTCCTCGGCTATGTCACGGCTGAACCCGTCGAGCCGTCGGATCTGTCCGCACGTCCCCTCTGGGACATCCTGTCGTCGATCGACGTGCCGTCCGGCATCGTGCGGTGGCCCGTGACGTTTCCGGTCGAGCCGATGCACGGCTATCTCGTGTCCGACCGGTTCCACCTGACGATCAGCTCACCGCTGCGCACCGGCCTCGCGCGGGCGGCCTGGCCCCGGCAGGCCGCCGACGCGACGGTCGAAGAGTTCGATGCGTCGATGTTCAGCCCGTGGCCGGAGGTGTTGCCGGCCGCCGTGCCCGCCGATGCGCCAGCCGGCGGCGTCACGCCGGTGCGCTGGGATCGCATCTACGCCGAGGCCGGGCGCACACTGCAGGCGCAGATTCCCACGCGCGTCGTCGCGACGCGGTATCAGGGGCTCGATACCGTCGCGCACACGTTCCTCCGCTACGCCGACCCGCATCTGTTCGGTGACACACGCGCGGCCGACATCGAGCAGTTCGGCGGCGTGCTCGACCGGTACTACGCCTTCATCGACAGCGAGATCGGTCTCGCGATGAACGACCTGCACGAAGGCGACCTGCTGCTCGTCGTGTCGGGCTTCGGTATGGAGCCCGTCTCGCTGGCCAAGCGCATTCTCGCGCGGGTGCTGGGCGAGCCGGGTCTGTCGGGCACACACGAGGGCGCCCCTGACGGGTTTCTGCTCGCCTATGGCTCGCACGTCGAGCCGGGCACGCTGCCGCGCGGGTCGATCGTCGACCTGGCGCCGACGGCGCTGTATTTCCTGGGTCTTCCCGTGCCTCGCGATATGGACGGCTACGCCCGAACGGACCTCTTCACCGCCGCCTTCACCGCCGCGAGACCCGTGACGTATATCGCGAGCTACGAGTAGGCGGCGTGCTACACTCTCTGGCGAACTCTTTAAATGCCGTCCAGCGAGGCGGCCAAGAGGTGCCACATGTCGTCTGTCGTCGCGCTCGATGCCGAGCGCATCACGCGAAGTCTCATGCGCATCGCGCATGAGATCGTCGAAAAACACCCTTCAGATTCAGCCGCGTCACTTGCTCTGGTCGGGATCCGCCAGCGCGGGGTGCCGCTTGCGCGCCGGCTGGCCGCGAACATCCAGTCGATCACGGGACTCGAGGTCCCGACCGGCGCGCTCGACATCACGCTCTACCGCGACGACCTGATGCGGCATGCGGTCGGCCATCAGCCGATCGTGCGCAGCACCGACATCCCGTTCTCCATCGACGACAAGCGCATCGTGCTCGTCGACGATGTGCTGTACACGGGACGGACGATTCGCGCGGCCATCGACGCGCTGATCGACTTCGGCCGGCCCAGCGTCATCCAGCTCGTCGTGCTCGTCGATCGCGGTCATCGCGAACTGCCGATCAAGCCCGACTACGTGGGCAAGAACATTCCGACCTCACGGCAACAGAGCGTGCAGGTGCGGCTTCAGGAAATCGACGGAAAGGACGAGGTGGTGATCGATGGCGAAAACCGCTGAGTCGTCCGTCAGCCTGACCGGCCGTCATCTGCTCGGCATTGCCGACCTCACGCCGGGTGAAATCGCGCTCGTACTCGATACGGCCGACGCGATGAAGGAAATCGGCGGGCGCGCCATCAAGAAGGTTCCGGCGCTGCGTGGGCGGACGGTCATCAATCTGTTCTTCGAGCCGAGCACGCGGACGCGCATGTCGTTCGAGATCGCCGAAAAGCGCCTCAGCGCCGATACGCTGAACTTTGCCGCGGCCTCGTCGAGTCTGTCGAAGGGCGAGACGCTCATCGACACCGCCCGCAACCTCGAAGCCATGGCGCCCGACATCATCGTCGTGCGTCACGCCTCGTCTGGCGCGGCGCACCTGCTGTCGCGTGTCTGTCGATCCCGCATCGTCAACGCGGGCGACGGCATGCATGAGCATCCAACGCAGGCGCTGCTCGACGCGTTCACGATCCGCGAGCGCAAGGGGCGGCTCGAAGGGCTGAAGGTGGCGATCGTCGGCGACCTCGCGCACAGCCGTGTACTGCGGTCGAATCTGTTGCTGTTGACGAAGATGGGCGCCGACGTGACGGCGTGCGGGCCGGCCACGCTGCTGCCGCCGGGATTGGCGGAGGCCGGCGCGCGCGTGACGACGTCGCTCGACGAGGCCGTCGAGGGCGCCGACGTCGTGATGATGCTGCGCGTGCAGCACGAACGCATGCAGGGCCTCTTCCTGCCGTCGGTGCGTGAGTACTTCACGCTGTTCGGGCTCACCGAGGCGCGCCTGCGGCGTGCGAAGGACGACGTGATCGTCATGCACCCGGGACCGATGAACCGCGGCGTCGAAATCGACTCGGCGGTGGCCGATGGACCGTGGTCGGTCATTCTCGACCAGGTGGCCAACGGCGTCGCGGTGCGCATGGCGGTGTTGTATTTGATGGCGGGAGATTCGCATGAAATGGCTTCTTAAGGGCGGGACGCTGATCGATCCCGTAGCGGGGATCAACGGCGCGCGCGATGTGCTGGTCGAGCACGGCCGCATCGCCCGCGTGGGCAGCGACCTGCCCGCCGGCGATGCCGTCGTGCGCGAGGTGCCGAAAGGGACGGTGATCGTCCCCGGCCTCATCGACATGCACGTGCACCTGCGTGAGCCCGGGCAGGAACACAAGGAAACGGTGGCGACCGGTGTCGCGTCGGCGGTGGCGGGCGGCTTCACGGCGGTCGCGTGCATGCCGAACACCGATCCGGTGAACGACAACGCCGGCATCACCGGCTACATCCTGAAGCGGGCGGCCGAGGCCAATCTCGCACGGGTGTATCCGATCGGCGCGGTGTCGCTGGGGTCGAAGGGCGAGCAGCTCACCGAGATCGGCGATCTGAAGCGCGCAGGGTGCGTGGCGATCTCGGATGACGGCCGGCCCGTGGCCAACGCGCTGCTGATGCGGCGCGCGCTCGAGTATGCCGGCATGTTCGACATGCCGGTGATCGATCACTGCGAGGACGCGTCGCTCAAGGGCGATGGCGTGGCGCACGAGGGACCGAAGAGCGCGATGCTCGGCCTGAAGGGCCTTCCGGCCGTCGCCGAAACGCTGATCGTCGATCGCGGCATCCTGCTGTCGGAGGTCACCGGATCGCGGTTCCACGTCGCGCACATGAGCGTCGCGACGGCGCTGCGCGCCGTGCGTGAGGGCAAGTCGCGCGGCGTCCGTGTGACCTGTGAGGTCGCGCCGCACCACTTCACGCTGACCGACGCGGCGCTCGAAGGGTACGACACGAACACGAAGATGAATCCGCCGCTGCGCGAGATGTCCGACGTCGAAGCCATGGTCTCCGGCCTCGCCGACGGATCAATCGACGTGATCGCGACCGATCACGCCCCGCACCACGCCGACGAGAAAGCCCTCGAGTTCGACCGCGCGCCGTTCGGCATCGTCGGGCTCGAGACGGCCGTGCCGCTCTGCTTCGACCGGCTCGTGCACAAGGGGATCATTTCGTTGCCGCGGCTCGTCGAACTGCTCTCGGTCAATCCGGCCCGCATTCTCGGCGTCGAGGGCGGCACGCTGCGGGAAGGCGCGGCGGCAGACATCACGCTGCTCGCGCCCGACCTGCGCACGCGCATTGCCGCGCAGTCGCTCGTCTCCAAATCGAAGAACACGCCGTTCGACGGCTGGGAGCTGACCGGTGCGCCGGCGGCGACGATCGTCGGCGGCCGCATCGTGTACGTGAACGGGGCCGTGACATGGCCCACGGGGTGGAATCTGGATGTCGCGTAAAGAAGAGGTCAGGCGTCAGGCGCTCGACAACCTGAAGCAGTTCCATGTGCTGATGGTCGATGGACACTTCGACTACGGCAATGGCTATCACGGGCGGATGTATCTGAATCCGCACCAGCTGTTTCGCTATCCGTCGACGATCTGGCGCGTCACGCAGGACCTGCTGGACATCCTGCCCGACAGCCTCACGCGAGAGACGAATGTCGTGGCCGGCCCGGTGATGGGCGGCGCGCTGCTCGCGCACACCATTGCCGGCCTGCTCGACGGGCGACGCAGTCTCTCGCATCCGCCGTGCAGCTTCGCGCCGTTCAATCAGGATGACGGCGAGGTCACGCTACGCGGCTTCTATCGTCAGGTCATGCAGGGCAGCCGCGTGCTGCTGGCCGATGACGTGCGCAACACGGGGAAGACACTCGAGCGGTGCAAGGCGCTGGTCGAGGAAGCCGGCGGCACGGTGCTCGGTGCCGTGCTGATCTACGACCGCATGGAAGCCGTGGCCGACCTTGGCGTGCCGACGATTGCGCTTGCCGACTTCAAGGCGTCGGACAACTACCCGGCGGCCGACTGCCCGATGTGCAAGGCGGGCGAGGCCATCACCAGGTTTTGAGCGCCACGTGTTCCGGTGCGCGTTCCAACGGTGAGGGCCGATGTCCCGCCTGAAGAGCGCGCTCGACCGGCTCTACGACGCGTTCAACGCGCCCGATTCCGCCTTCGATCCCGTGCAGGTCGTCCGGCGCTATCCGCGCGTCGAGGATCGCGAGATCGTGGCGTTCGTCGCCTCTGCCGTCGCCTTCGGCCGTGTGGCCAGCGTCGTCAACTCGACGACGGCGATCTGCGACACGCTTGGCGATCGGCCGGCCGCGTTGCTGCGGCACTTCGATCCGGATGCCCATGGCAAGGCGCTGCGTCCGCTGGTGCATCGCTGGACCACCGGCGACGACTTCGTTGCGCTGCTCTGGATCCTTCGCGCGTTCATCGAGGAACACGGGTCGCTCGAAGCGGCGTTCGCGGCCGGTCTCGGCGATGACGATGCGGACGTCGGTCCGGCCATCGAGTCGTTCTGTCAACGCGCGCGCGCGATCGATCTGAGGCCGGTCTACGGCCGCCGCCCCCGGCAACCCGGCGTGTACTATTTCTTTCCCCGCCCTTCGACCGGGTCGGCCTGCAAGCGCATGAATCTCTTTCTGCGCTGGATGACACGGCACGACGGCGTCGATCCCGGTGGATGGACGTCGATTCCGGCGTCGAAGCTCGTCATTCCGCTCGACACGCATATCATCCGCGTCGGCCGCTGTCTGCGCCTGACGAAGTATGTGAGCCCGGGATGGAAGATGGCGGCCGAGATCACCGCGTCGCTCCGCCAGCTCGATCCGGTGGACCCCGTGAAGTACGACTTCAGCCTCTGTCACCTCGGGATGATGGGCGGCTGCGCCGTCGGCACCGACAACCGCGAGCACAGATGCCAGCTCGCGCCGGTGTGCCGTCCGCGGCAGCGTCAGACGCGGAGGAGAATCACATCATGACCACGCGCACGCTCGCCTGGATCGTTCTGCTTCCCGTTGCCGTGTTGATTGGATTCGCCGCCGGACGCGCTTCGGCCGAGGTCGGCATCGTCGCCGAGGCCTGGTCTCCTGACGCGCGGTCGGCCCTCGTCGTCGAGCGCCGCTTCGCGTTCGGGCCGGCAGACCGCCGGCTCGTGTTGCGCACGCCGCAGGGGAATGTGGAACTGCGCGCGCTCGCCGCCGACGTCGAGGTGCCGGAAATGATCTGGTCGCCCGACGGCTCCCTCACTGGCGCCGTCCTCGGCGGCGTCTCACTCGCGGTCGTCGATCCGTCGGCGTCGCGGCTGCTCTACGAGCTGCCGCTGGTGGAGCCGGCCGACGGCTCGCGCGTTGCACGCGGCGTGGGTTTCTCGGCCAACGCCCTGGCGATTACCTTCGACGACTGTCCGGGCCGGGGCGCGGGCTGCCGCCCCCGCTTCATGGCCCTGCCGACGCGCTAGAGAAATTCTTCCCGGTTGAGTTTTCCCGGTTCGTTTCTGCAATCTCAACCGGGAAAACTCAACCGGGAAGAATTTTCTGGTAGGCCGCCAGGGTCTCGGCGATGAGGCGGCTCACCGAAAAGCGTTCTTCGACGCGGGCGCGTCCGGCGTCGCCCATCCGCGCGCACAGCGCGCGGTCCTCCAGCAGGCGCACGATCGCCCGCGCGAGCCCGACCTCGTCGTGCGGCTCGACCAGCAGGCCGGTCGTGCCCTCGTCTACGGCTTCATCCACGCCGCCGGTTCGCGTCGCGACGACAGGGCGGCGGCATGCCATCGCATCGAGTACGGGCGTGCCGAGGCCATCGGTGACCGACGACTGTGCGAAGACATCGAACGCCTTGTGCAACGACAGCACGTCCTCACGCCAGCCGGTCAGAAACACGTGTTTCTCGAGTTTCAGCTGCGCGATCAGTGCCTCGAGGGCGGGCCGTTCGTCGCCTTCGCCGACGATGAAGAACCGTGCGTCGGGGACGGTGCGCAGCACCCGTTTCGCCGCCTGGACGAAATGCCGGTGGGCCTTGTGCGGCACCAGTGCGCCGACGGTGCCGACGATGGGGCAGCCGTGCGGCAGCCAGAACTCGGCGTGCAGATCAGCGGGGGGCGAGGCCTCGACATGTCGCAGGTCGATGCCGTCGTGCACGGTCATCGTGCGTTCTTCGGGGATGCCGTCGGCAATGAGGTTGTGTCGAACGACGTTCGACGAGCAGAGGAACAGCGCGACCTGGTTGTACTTCCACTTCGAGAACGCGTTGCGTTTGATGCGGAACGCAACGCGGCGCGACGCGACAATGGGAGGACACGGCGGCGGATAGGCCATCGAGATGGCCATTGACGCCATGGCAACGGCGTGCGGATCGTGCGCGTGCAGGATGTCTGGCCGCAGTCGGCGCAGGGCGCGCGACAACCCCCAGCCTGAGGCGAAGTCCATCTCGCTCTTCGGGGCGAGCGGCAGCACGTCGAGCCCTTCACGCGCGTGTCGCTTCAGTTCGCCTTCCGGGTGCGCCGCGAGCCACGCGCGGTGGCCGGACGTGCGCAGGCCCATGACCGTCAGCAACGTCTGGTTCTGCGCGTTGTGCCAGGTGCGTGCGGTGTCGATGTGGAAGGAGAACACTAGTCGCGCCTGAGATACGCGAACTTCAGATAGACGTAGTAGGCCTGCAGCGCAGAGACGCGAAATCCGGCCGCGCCGTCCATGAATCCCCGGCGCAGTACGTAGCTGCGCAGGAAGGCGGCGGGTGGGTGGAGCAGCAGCGCGAGCGTCCCGCCGCGCCGGCCCCGCCGCTTCATCTCGCCCGCCGACAGGTGCGCGTAGTGCCGCAACTTCGCCTTCCGCGCCTCGATGTCATCATCCCCTTCGTGGAGAAGGTCGTGGCGCAGCGTGCCGACAGGACCCTCCCTGGCGGTCACCGATTCGTGGACGTCGAGCGGCTTCCACCGCGCGCGGCGCCGATCGTAGAGGCGCGTCTGGTAGTCGGGATAGGCGTCGGTCGTGCGCAGCCACTTCCCGAAGTGCCGTGTCATGCGCGGCATGCGGAACGCGGCTTCGGCCGGCTCCCGCGCCAGGATGTCCCTGATCTCCGCCGCGAGGCCGTCGCTAACCCGCTCGTCGGCATCGATCGACAGAATCCAGTCGTGCGTCGCCTGTGACGCCGCGAACTCCTTCTGCGCAGCGTACCCCGGCCAATCGCGAACGATGACCTTGTCGGTGAAACGGCGGGCGAGGTCGACGGTACCGTCAGTGCTGCCCGAGTCGACGACGATGATCTCGTCGGCCCAACGGACGGACTCCAGGGCGGCTTCGAGGTGTTCAGCCTCGTTCAGGGTGATGACCGTGACCGACAGCTTCGGCACAGGGGGAATATAACGCTGTCAGGTCAAAGGGCAGAGGGCAAAGGGCAAAGGGACGCAAAGGGAAGAGGGAAAAGGGTAAGGGAACAGGAACGTCGGCTCTTCGGCTACGCCTCGAGCCACTTTCTTTTGAATCGTGGCCCGAGCTCCTGTGACCAGGTCAGAGCGTGATCGGGGGCCCGAGGCGAAGCCGATGGGCCCGACCTCCCTTTGCCCTTACCCTTTTCCCTTTTCCCTTTGCGTCCCTTTGCCCTCTGCCCTTTGCCCTGTTCCCTCCCCGAGGAGGGCGTCTAGAATCCTCCGCCTCCGAGCGGCGCAACCTGTACCAGCTGGAAGTCGACCAGGGCCTGGTTGTAGTCGATGATGGCGTTCAGCTCGTTGTTGCGCTGCAGCACGACGTCGCGCTGGGCCTGCGTGAGCTCGAAGAGCGTCGAGAGGCCGACTTCGAAGCGCTTCTGCTGGGCTTCGAGGCGCTGCTCGGCGAGTTCGCGCGCGACGCGGGTGGTCTGCACGCGCTGGAAGTTCGTCTCGACGTTGCGCGCCGCCTGACGCACCTGCTGCACGACGCCAATCTCGAGCTGCTTCATCTGGACGTCGGCCTGCTCGCGCTGGAGGCGCGCGCGCGCGTGGTTGGCCTCGGCGGCCTCCTTGCCGATCGGATACGAATAGCTGACGCCGACGCTCCACTGCGGATAGGTGAAGCCGAACGCATCGTTCAGCGCGTCGCGGTAGCTGCGATCGACCTGGCTCTCGACATCGATCGTGCCGGGCACGTAGTTGTAGCGCGTGCCGGCCGAACCCTGCGCGCGGACCTGCGCGCCGAGCGAGATGTCGGGCAATGTCTGGTTGCGCGCAAGCTTCACGCTCAGATCGGCAACCTGCAGTTGGCGCCGGTTGGCGACGATGTCGGTGCGGTTCTCGAGAGCCGTGCGGATGGCCGCCTCGACGTTGACGTCCATGGGCTGCAGCAGCGGCTCGTTCGTGGGCTCGATGCGCGTGGTCCAGAAGTCTTCGGAGTCGGGATTGAAGATGAGCGTCCGGAGCTGGTCTTCGGCCGTGCGGATGGCCGCCTGCGCCGTAATGACCGCTTCTTCGTTGCCGGCGACTTCGGCCTGGGCGGCGACGATGTCGATCGGCGCCATCGTGCCGACTTCGACGCGCACGCGGTTGGCGCGAAGCTGCTCGTTCGAGAGCGCGAGGTTCTGCTGGGCGACCTCGAGGCGCTCGATGGCGCCGACGAGGTTCCAGTAGGCCTGCCGCACCTGACGCTCGGTGCCGACGACGCGCTGCCGCAGATTGATATCAGCGATCTGACGCGACAGGACGGCCTGCTCCACCTGCGTCTTGACGGGATTGATGAACAGGTTGCGCCACAGGGGCTGATTGGCCTGCAGGACCACGGCGGACGCGAGACTCGGATTGAAGACGGCGCCCAGGCGGCCTGTTTCCTGCCGCGAACTCTGCCACTGCGCCGAGATCTGCGTGTTCGTCCACGGCAGGGCCTGCTGCTGCACCGTCAGCGTCGACGAGATGCCCGTGTTCTTGTAGGTGGCGCTGCCCTGGGTGAAGTCGGACGGCTCGATGGTGGCGCCCGAGCGGCCGAAGTCGACCTGGAGCGTCGGCAGATACGCCGCGCGCGCCTGCGCGATCGACTCCTGCTCGATCTGCGGATTCAACCGCTCGACTTCCAGTCCGAGGTTGTTCTTCAGTGCGAGCTGCACGGCCTCATCGATCGACAGCCGGTGGACCGGCCCCGATGGCTGCGCGGGCTGTGCCGGCGACGACATCGTCTGCTGGCCGGCCGCGGCGGCCTGAAGCGGCGCCATCAGCAGGAGTCCAGTGAGGCAAACAAGGAAATAGCGCACGAACCGCATGGCGAAGAGCTCCAAGTAAGTCAAAAGGGGATTACCGGTGAGGACCCGTAGTGCAAGAACCGGGGCATCAACGGACTAGACGCAGCAGGCGCTGACAGGGTTCACGGATTGTATACTACCCCTTCATTTACTGAGGTTTACGGCATGTCACGACGTCTGGTTTCCGGTACGCTCGTTCTCGCGGGCCTGCTGTTCGCATCCCTGCATGCGGCGCGTCCCAATTTCGCAACTCCCGCGCCTGCGCCTCACGCCGTGGCGGGCACGCCGGCGGCCCCCATCGACGCGACGCCGGGTCACCCCTCGAGCACGCTCGATGTGCCGGCCGCCGTCGCCCAGCAGCGGTTTCCGCTGACCGTCGACAGCATCATGCGCGGGCCCGGCCTCGTCGGTAACGCGCCCCAGAACATCCGCTGGTCCGGCGACTCACAGCAGATCTACTTCGAGTGGCAGAAGCCTGGTGAGGACGAGCCCTCGACCTATGTCGTCGCGCGCCAGGGCGGTGAGCCGCGCAAGCTGTCAGACGAGGAAGCGAAGGCCGCGCCGCCGTCGAACGGCCGCTGGGACCGCGCCCGCCGCCGTCTGCTCGCCACCGACGGCGGCGATGTCGTGATCTACGACCGCCAGAGCGGCAAGTCCACGCGCCTGACGAAGACCGACGCCAACGAAGGCAGCGCCCGATGGGCACGCAACGACACGGCCGTGACGTTCGTACAGAACGGCAACCTGTTCATCATGAGTCTCGAGGGCGACGGGCCACGCCTCGAGCAGCTCACCGACATCTCCGCCGATCGCCCCGAGCCGCGCCTGAGCGACAGCCAGCGTGTGCTGCGCGACGAGGAGCGTGCGTTGATGCAGATTCTGCGCGAGCGCGCCGAACGGCGCGAGCGCCAGGAGAAGAAGGCCGAGGCCGACGCGCTGCCGAAGCTGGCGATCACCGCCCGTCAGCGCGCGGGCGACATCCAGCTCTCGCCCGACGGCCGCTACGCCTGGGTGCAGATCACCGAGCGTCCCGCCCAGGAGGGCCGGCGCGCCGACGTGCCGAACTACATCACCGACTCGTCGTACGCCGAGATGATTCCGACGCGCACCAACGTCGGCGACGCGCAGAACACCAACAAGCTCGCCATCATCGACCTGCAGGAGAAGACGTCGGTCTGGGCCGACGCATCGTTCGTGACGCCCGGCGAGGATGAGAAGCCGCGGTCGGCGAGCTGGTCGTCAGCGGCGATTTCGCCCGACGGCCGGCATGCCATTGCCGCGGTCCGCACCGACGACAACGAAGACCGCTGGCTCGTGGCTGTCGACCCCGCCACCGGCAAAGCGCGCGTCGTCGACCACCTGCACGACGAGGCCTGGGTGCGCAACAGCGGCATCGTGGATCGTGATGGCAGCTTCGGCGGCTTCTTCGGTCCCGGCATCGTCTTCCTCAACGACGGCCGCCGCATCGCGTTCCTCTCGGAGCGTGACGGCTGGATGCACCTCTACACCGTCGATGTCGCGTCCGACCGCGCGGCGGCCACGCAACTGACGTCCGGGCAGTGGGAAGTCACCGGCGCGCAGCTCAGCGCCGACGGCACGAAGTTCTATCTGACGACCAACGAGGTCCATCTCGGCGAACGCCACGCGTACGTCATGAGCGCCGACGGCGGCGAGCGCACGCGCCTGACGTCGGCGACCGGCGCGCACGATCTGACGCTGTCGCCTGACGAGACGGCGGCGGCCGACGTCTACAGCTACTCGACGAAGCCGCCGGAGCTCTACGTCATGCCGACGCTCGCGCCGGGCGCCGCGACCACGCAGGTGACCACGACGCCGACGGAAGAGTGGCGGTCGTTCAAGTGGATCGATCCGAAGGTCATTACCTACAAGGCACGCGACGGCAAAGAGGTCTACGCGCGTCTCTATACGCCCGAGATGATCGGGGCGAAGCGCGACCCGCGGAAGCCGGCGGTGGTGTTCGTCCACGGTGCCGGGTATCTACAGAACGCGCACAAGTACTGGTCGAGCTACTACCGCGAGTACATGTTCCATAACCTGCTCGCGTCGCGCGGGTATGTCGTCCTCGATCCGGACTACCGGGCCAGCTCGGGCTACGGCCGCGACTGGCGCACGGCGATCTATCGATTCATGGGCGGCAAGGACCTCGAGGACGTCGTCGACGGCGCGAAGTACCTGGTTGCCGCCGAAGGCGTGAACCCGAAGAACATCGGCGTCTACGGCGGCAGCTACGGCGGCTTCATCACCCTGATGGCGATGTTCACGACGCCTGACGTGTTCGCGGCGGGCGCAGCGCTGCGACCGGTGACCGACTGGGCGCACTACAACCACGGCTACACGTCGAACATCCTCAACGAGCCGCAGAACGATCTCGAGGCCTATCGCAAGAGCTCGCCGATCTACCACGCCGAAGGGCTGAAGGGCGCGCTGCTGATCCTGCATGGCATGGTCGACACGAACGTGCACTTCCAGGATTCGGTGCGTCTTGCGCAGCGGCTCATCGAGCTGCGCAAGGAGAACTGGGAGCTCGCGGCGTATCCCGTCGAGAATCACGGGTTCGTCGAGGAGACGAGCTGGGCCGACGAGTACAAGCGCATCCTGAAGCTGTTCGAGGAGCACCTCCGTGGCAAATAGTCCGACCCTCGATCTCTTCAAAGAGAGCGGCGCCTACCTCGAAGGGCACTTCAAGCTGTCGTCGGGCCGCCACAGCAACGGCTACATGCAGTCGGCGCTGGTCCTGCAGCATCCCGACAAGGCGAGCGAGCTTGGACGCGGGCTCGCCGTGCTCGTCGCGCCGCACGGGCCGACGGTCGTGCTGTCGCCGGCGCTCGGCGGCATCGTGATCGGCCACGAAGTCGCGCGCGCGCTCGGCGTGCGCGCGGTGTTCGCCGAGCGACAGAACGGAGCGCTGACGCTGCGCCGCGGCTTCACGCTCGGGCCCGACGACCGCGTCGTCGTCATCGAGGACGTCGTGACGACCGGCGGTTCGACCGTCGAGACGATGGAGGTCGCGACGGCCGCGGGCGCGACGGTGGTGGCGGCGGGGTCGATTGTCGACCGGTCGGGCGGCTGGAAGGCGCCCGTGCCGTATCACGCGCTCATCACGCTGTCGTTGCCGACGTGGGAAGAGTCCGAATGCCCGCTGTGCAGGGAGGGGTCGCCCGCGGTGAAACCCGGATCGCGCGGAAACTAGGCTGCGTACACTGTTCCTGTCCATCGCCTACGAGGGCACCGAGTACGTCGGCTGGCAGCGGCAGGCGGCGTCGGCGGGCGTGTCGGTGCAGGGCCTCATCGAAGACGCGCACGCGCGCTTTGCGGGCTACGCGTCGGTGGCCGGCGCCAGCCGCACCGATGCGGGCGTGCACGCGCTGGGGCAGGCGGCCAGCGTCGTCTCGAAGGCCGAGCAGCCGGTGGACGGTATCCGCCGCGGGATGAACGCCGCGCTGCCCGACGATGTGCGCGTGCTCGACGTGCGCGAGATGCCGCGTGGGTTCCACGCCCGCTATCACGCGCGGTCCAAGGCCTATCGCTATTTCATCGACACGGCCGCCGTACAACTGCCGTTCGATCGCCGCTACGCGTGGCACCTGCCGTATCCCTATGACCTCGAGGCGATGCGTGACGCCGCCGCACGGTTCGTCGGGACGCACGACTTCGCGGCGCTGCAGGGCAGCGGGTCGTCCGTGCTGAACACCGTGCGGACGCTCACGCGCGTCGACATCTCCGAGGGCGAGCGCGGGCGGCTGGTCATCGAGGTCGAGGGCACGGGGTTCCTGCGCTACATGGTGCGCAGCCTCGTCGGCACGGTCGTCGAGGTCGGACACGGGCGCCGGCCCGCGCACGGCATCGACGCCATCCTGGCCACGCGCACGCGGGCCGAGGCGGGCCGCCGGGCCCCTGCGCACGGGCTCTGTCTTGTGCGCGTCGACTTCTGATTCGGCCCGGCTTTTCGGGCCATCCCTGCCGTACCTGCCGTATGATCGTTTCGTGGCTTTCAGCGCGTTGCGGCAGGTCGTGCCTCCGGGTTCGGATGAGGCGGCGACGCTCGCGCAAATCGATCCCGCACGGTTGCCGGCGCACGTCGCCATCATCATGGATGGCAACGGCCGCTGGGCGGCCGAGCGACATCTGCCGCGGGTCGAGGGGCACCGCGCCGGCATCGACGCCGTGCGCGACACCGTGGAGACGGCGGCACGCCTCGGCCTGCAGGTGCTGACGCTCTACGCCTTCTCGATCGAGAACTGGAAGCGCCCGGCCAGCGAAGTCTCGACGCTCATGGGGCTGCTGAAGCGGTATCTGCGATCGGAGCTGCGCACGCTGCTCGGCAACAACATCCGGTTCAACGTCATCGGCCGGCCCGACGCGCTGGCGTCGGATGTCCGCGAGGAACTCGACGCCGCCGCCGCGCGCACGGCCTCGAACACCGGCATGCTCTTCAACATCGCGCTGAACTATGGCGGCCGCGCCGAAATCGTCGACGCTGCGCGCCGTGCGATTCGTGACGGCGTGCCGGCCGAGGCGCTCGACGAGGACGCGCTGGCCGCGCGCCTCTACACCGCCGGGCAGCCGGATCCGGATCTGCTCATCCGGACCAGCGGCGAGCTGCGCGTCAGCAACTTCCTGCTGTGGCAGATCGCCTACGCAGAAATCTGGGTCACCGAGACGCTCTGGCCCGACTTCCGCCGCCGCCACCTGCTCGATGCCATCGTCGACTATCAGAAGCGCGAACGCCGCTACGGCGGCATCGGCGAACCTGCGGGAGTTCGCTGAGGCCCGTGCTCGTTCGCGTCATCTCCGCCCTCGTGATGCTGCCGCTGCTGCTGGCGGTGCTCCTGCTGCTGCCGCCCTGGGCGACGCTGGCGCTCGCGCTCCTGGCTGTTGCGGGCTCTGTCTGGGAGTACGCCGCGCTGTCGGCTGCGCTCGGATTGCCCCTGCCGCGTGTCCTTGCCGTGACTGGCGCCATGGCCGCCTGCGCCGCGTTCATCGCGCCTGAGCCGCCGCTCGTCGTCGTCTTCAGCGCCGTCGTCATTGCCGGGGGAGCCGTCGCCGTCTCGGGCGGCCAGCCGACGCGCGACATGCTGGGCGCGGTCGCATCGATGGCATTTGCCGCGCTGTGGATTGGCGTGCCGCTCGGCACGCTCGTCGCCATCCGCTACGCGACGAGCGCCGAGACGCTGATGCCGTTGATCTTCACGGTCGTCGTCAGCGATTCCGCGCAGTACTACACCGGACGCGCGTTCGGCCGGCATCCGCTGTCGCCCGCCATCAGCCCGAAGAAAACGATCGAAGGTGCGATTGGGGGGATGGTGTTCGCCGTACCCGCGATGATGTGGGCGGGCTCCTACTTCCTGCCGGGCGTCGGTCTCGCCTGGCTCGCGCTGCTCGGCGCTGCAATCGCCGTGCTCGGCATGACGGGCGATCTGTTCGAGTCGGCGATCAAGCGCGCGGCGGGACTGAAGGACAGCTCGGGGCTCATTCCCGATCACGGCGGATTGCTCGATCGCCTCGACGCCTGGTTCTTTGCGGCGCCGGTCTACTACGTGTCCCTGAGGGCCTGGTGAGCG
>Ga0079224_100005273_pt1 | contig 16947 bp, 18 predicted proteins | sample Stecom2015_FD_80414 | JGI IMG/M metagenome (GOLD analysis project Ga0079224, IMG submission 80414) | Agricultural soil microbial communities from Utah to study Nitrogen management - Steer compost 2015 | ecosystem: Environmental > Terrestrial > Soil > Agricultural land | place: USA: Utah... | reverse complement strand
GCCGAGGGCCAGGACGACCCGGCTGGCCCGGTTCCCGCCGGTGCTCACGCGCGCCTCCGCGAGACGGTGACGGACACGTCGTCGAACCGGTGCCGGATCGGCGCCTCGGGCTTGTGGACCGTCACCTCGGCCTCGACCACCCGGGGGGAGGCCAGGCAGACGTCGGCGAGCCGCTGGGCGAGCGTCTCGATCAGGTTCACCGGCTCTCCCTCGACGACCGCCACGAGACGGTCGCTGAGTTCGCCGTAGTCGACGGTGTCGGAGACGTCGTCCGTGCGCGCGGCCGGACGGGTGTCCACCGCCAGGACCACGTCCACCACGAACTCCTGTCCCTCGCGCCGCTCGAAGTCGAACACCCCGTGCCTGCCCCGGGCACGGAGTCCGCGCACCGTGATCCGGTCCAGCGATCCGAACGTCTCAGTCATTCGTCCTCGTCGTCTTCTTCCTGGAGCATCACCGGCGACGCGTGGTGCGACCACATCCGCCATCCCTGCTCGGTCTCGACGAACAGGTTGGTGGTGACCACCCGGCCGCCCGCCACGAACCCCGGCTTGTCGTCCTCCGCGGTCAGGACGTTCTCCTCGCAGGTGACTATCGCGATGTCGCCGCTGACCCCGACCCGGGTCTCGGTGAGCACGTACTGGATGTAGGGGATGTTCGCCATGACCAGCGACCACGCCCGCATGATCTCGGCGCGTCCGCGCAGCATCGGCCAGCCGGGGTTGACGCAGACGAGGTCGGGCGCCTGGTCCTCCTCGGCCCACACCCGCGCCATGAGGTCGATGTCGCCGGTCTCGATGGCCTGGTAGAAGTCCGCGTTGGCCGCGGCCACCCGCTCCTCGATCTCCTGCCGGGACCTCACTGGACGCCCCGGGAGCGGGGGGCTTCGGCCCGTCCGTGGACGAGGGCGGCGCCTCCGGTGCGCCAGGCCCGGGCGACCCGCACCGCGTCGGCGTTGGGGCGCACGTCGTGCACCCGCACCGCCCAGGCGCCGTGGAACGCGGACAGGGCGGTCACGGCGACGGTGGCGTCGTCGCAGTCGGCGAAGTCGCGGGGGTTGCCCTCGGCGTCGCTGAGCAGCCGCCCCAGGAAGCGTTTTCGAGAGCCGCCGACCAGGATCGGACGCCCCAGGCCGGCGAGGCGGTCCAGGTGCGCCAGCAGCGCCCAGTTGTGGGCCCGGTCGGGGCTCTTGGAGAACCCGAGCCCGGGGTCGATGATGATCTGGCCGGGATCGACCCCCTGGTCGACCACGGCGGCCATGCGTCGGTCCAGCTCGTCGTGGACCTCTTGGACGACGTCGGTGTACACGGCACGCTTCTGCATGTCATGACTATGCCCACGCCAGTGCATCAACACATAGGAGACGCCGGTGGCCGCCACCAGCCGGGCCATCTCCGGGTCGGCCAGCCCGCCGCTGACGTCGTTGACCAGCACCGCGCCCGCGTCCACGGACGCCGCGGCGACCTCGGCCCGCATCGTGTCGACGCTCACCGCGACCCCCTGGCGGGCCAGTTCGGTCACGACGGGCAGCACCCGCCGCAGCTCCTCGTCCGCGGGGACCCGCTGCGCGCCGGGCTGCGTGGACTCGCCGCCCACGTCGACGATGTCCGCGCCGTCTTCGACCATCCGCAGGCCGTGCTCGACCGCCCGGCCCGCGTCGAACCACCGGCCGCCGTCGGAGAACGAGTCAGGGGTGACGTTGACGACCCCCATCACCAGACAGCGTTCTTCGACCGGAAGGCCGGGAAGTTCCTTTGTCGTCGCCATAGTCGCCAGCCTACAGATTTCCCGTCAGCGTCAGGTTTCCTGGCCTTCTCCCCCGGTATTCCCCCGGCCGTGCGTCCCGGCTGGTCAAGTTCCGTGCAAGGAGCCGTGCGGGGTCAGCGGTGCCCCAGGATGAGCCCCATCGCCTCGGCGCGGGTCTTGTCGCTCTCCCGGAAGGCGCCGCGCACCGCGGAGGTCACCGTCTTGGCGCCCGGCTTGCGCACACCGCGCATGGTCATGCACAGGTGTTCGGCCTCGACGACCACGATGACGCCGCGCGGTTGCAGGCGGTCCATCAGGGCGTCGGCGACCTGTGAGGTCAGCCGCTCCTGCACCTGGGGGCGGCGGGCGTAGACGTCCACCAGGCGGGCCAGTTTGGACAGCCCGGTGATCTGCCCGTCGGTGTTGGGGATGTAGCCCACGTGCGCGGCCCCGTAGAAGGGGACGAGGTGGTGCTCGCACGTGGAGTACAGCTCGATGTCCTTGACCAGCACCATCTCTTCGTGGTTGGCCTCGAACACCGTGGTCAGCACGTCCTCGGGACGCTGGCTCAACCCGGCGAACTGCTCGGCGAAGGCCCGGGCGACCCGTGCGGGGGTCTCCACGAGCCCGTCGCGGTCCGGGTCCTCTCCGATGGCCAGCAGGATCTCGCGGACCGCCTTCTCGATGCGCGGCTGGTCGATTCCTGTGGGTTCGAGGCCGGCGTCGACGTCGCCGGCCCGGTACTCGTACTCAGTCACGGTCTACTCTCAGGATTGCCGGTCGCCCGGACCGGCCTCGCGGTCCTTGCGCTGGTCCCAGGTGAGGTCGCGGGTCGCGTTGGTCTGCCCGTTGCCTGCGCCGCCGACCAGTCCCTCCACGTCCTTGGGCCCCATCAGGGCCAGCTCCTTGGGGGTGAGGACCGGCGGCTTGTCCGAGGGGATCCGCTTGCCGTACCCCTTGTAGGAGCCGCGCGAGGGGCGCTTGCGCACCGGCGCGAAGATCTCCAGGACCTGCTCCTTGGACAGGGTCTCCTTGTCCAGCAGCTGCAGCACCAGTTCGTCGAGGACGTCCCGGTACTCGACGAGGATCTCCCACGCCTCGTCGTGGGCGGCCTCGATGAGGCGGCGCACCTCCTCGTCGATCAGGGAGGCGATCTCCTCGGAGTACTCGCGGCTGTGCGCCATCTCGCGGCCCAGGAACGGCTCGGTGTTGCCGTTGCCGAACTTGCGGGCCCCCAGCCGCTCGCTCATGCCGTACTCGGTGACCATGTTGCGGGCCAGCGTGGTGGCCTTGTCGATGTCGTTGGCCGCGCCGGTGGTGGGCTCGTGGAAGACGAGCTCCTCGGCGGCGCGCCCGCCCAGCATCATGGCCAGCTGGTCCATCATCTCCGAGCGCGAGGTGAGGAACTTGTCCTCCATCGGCAGGGACATGGTGTACCCGAGGGCTCGGCCCCGCGGCAGGATGGTGATCTTGTGCACCGGGTCGGCGTTCGGCAGCGCGTGCCCCACCAGGGCGTGGCCGCCCTCGTGGTAGGCGATGATCTTCTTCTCCGCCTCGGACATGACCCGGCTCTTGCGTTCCGGCCCTGCCATGACCCGGTCGATGGCCTCCTCCAGGGTGGCCATGTCGATCTGCTGCTGTCCGCGCCGCGCGGACAGCAGCGCGCCCTCGTTGATGACGTTGGCGAGGTCGGCGCCGGTGAAGCCGGGGGTGCGCCGGGCGAGCACGTCGAGGTCGACGTCGGGTCCGATCGGCTTGCCCTGGGCGTGCACCCGGAGGATGCCCTTGCGGCCCTCCAGGTCGGGGCGGTCCACGACGATCTGCCGGTCGAAGCGGCCCGGTCGCAGCAGCGCGGGGTCGAGGATGTCGGGGCGGTTCGTGGCGGCGATCAGGATGACCCCGCCCTTGGCGTCGAAGCCGTCCATCTCCACGAGCAGCTGGTTGAGGGTCTGCTCGCGCTCGTCGTGGCCGCCGCCCATGCCCGCGCCGCGGTGGCGGCCGACGGCGTCGATCTCGTCGATGAAGACGATCGCCGGGGCGTTGGCCTTGGCCTGCTCGAACAGGTCGCGCACCCGGGAGGCGCCGACGCCGACGAACATCTCGACGAAGTCCGATCCGGAGATGGAGTAGAACGGCACGCCGGCCTCGCCCGCGACGGCGCGGGCGAGCAGGGTCTTGCCGGTTCCGGGCGGACCGTACAGGAGCACGCCCTTGGGGATCTTGGCGCCCAGGCTCTGGAACTTGGCCGGGTTCTGCAGGAACTCCTTGATCTCGTGGAGCTCCTCGATGGCCTCGTCCGCGCCCGCCACGTCGGCGAAGGTGGTCTTGGGGGTGTCCTTGGAGATCAGCTTGGCCCGGGACTTGCCGAAGTTCATGACCCGGGAGCCGCCGCCCTGCATCTGGTTCATGATGAAGAAGAAGACGGCGATGACCAGCAGCAGCGGCAGGAAGCTGAACAGCAGGGACAGCCAGACGTTGTCGCCGGGAACCTCGACGTCGTACGCCTCCAGGTTGCCGCCCTGGTTGGCGCGGAGGGCCTCGGCGAGCTCGGCGCCCTGGCCGTCCACCCAGTAGGCCTCGTACAGCTCACCGTCGACGGTGGTCAGCTCGATGCGCTGGTCCTTGTCGATGATCTTGGCATCCCTGACCTCGTCCTCCTCGATCAGGGTGAAGACCTTCGACGTGTCGGTCTTGACGTGCTCGGGTCCACTGCCCCACCCCATGAACTGGGAGACCACCAGGAGCATCAGCAGGATGGCAATGAACCACAGCCACGGTCCACGGTACAAACGCTTCAGATTCATCTATACGGAACCCCGCCGGGCCCGTCCCTTCTAACAGCGGTCCCTCCGAGTAGCGCAGAGGCGTCGGCGTGCGTCGGCGGTCCGGGACGACGACCCGTCGTCGCGCCGGACCCCGTCGGCTCGTCGCGGCGCCTCATGCCGACCGCCGGAAGCGGGACCTGTCGGACATGTGCTCCCTACAATGATGCCGGGATAATCGACGGTACACCCAGACCCTTCCGCGCCACTCGCGCGGTGCGGCAGCACGCCGGGGTTGTCCCGTCATGAACGCAACGCTTGGCGACGCCCCTGTTGTTCCCGAACGGCTCTTCCGGGGAGAGGCCCGCCGCGTCCGCCCGCGAAGCGGTCCTCAGTCGTACACGTGCGGTGCGAGAGTGCCGATGAACGGCAGGTTGCGGTACTTCTCGGCGTAGTCCAGACCGTATCCGACGATGAACTCGTTGGGCAGGTCGAAGCCGACGTACCTGACGTTCAGGTCGACGTTGAGCGCCAGCGGCTTGCGCACCATGGTGCAGATCTCCACCGACGCCGGCTGGCGCGACCTGAGGTTGCCGACCAGCCAGGACAGGGTGAGTCCGGAGTCGATGACGTCCTCGACGATGAGCACGTTGCGCCCCTGGATGTCGGTGTCGAGGTCCTTGAGGATGCGGACCACGCCCGAGGAGGTGGTGCCCGCCCCGTAGGAGGAGACCGCCATCCAGTCCATCTCGCAGGGGTGGTGCAGTTCCCGTGCCAGGTCCGCCATCACCATGACCGCGCCCTTGAGGACGCCGACCAGCAGCAGGTCCCTGCCTGCGTAGTCGGCGTCGATCTCGGCTGCCATCTCCCGGGTGCGGGTCCTGATCTCTTCCTCGGTGACCAGGATCTTGTCCAGGGCGGAGCCCATGTCCTTCGCGTCCACGCTTCAGGTCCTCGCTGCTCAGCTAGGGATTCCTCGATCGCAACCAAGAATAAACGGACCAAACGGCGGTCTCGGGCGCACCCTGCGGAAGACGGGGCGGGCGCACTGCTCCGGGTCGCCGCTCAGTCCTCGGCGGAGACGACGATCCGCCCTCCGCTTCTGCGGCCCCGGCGGGCTCCGGGCAGGTCGACGTGGCTCTGGCCCCGCCAGTCGGTGACGAGCCGGTCCAGCGCGAAGACGTGCTCCGCGGTGAGGGCCCCCGCGGGGCATCCGGCCGCGAGGGCGGCGCGGCGCAGCAGACGGGTGCGGATCGCGCGGGGCAGGGCGGCCAGGGAGGCGACGTCCAGGGCGCCTGTTCCCCGTCCGGCCTGCTGCTCCGCCCGGTCCGCCCACTCGTCCAGGGCGTCGGCGTCGTCCCGCAGCAGGGTGGCGGTGCGGGCCAGAGACTCGGCGATCCCCGGCCCGAGCACCCGTTCCAGCACGGGCAGCGCGTCGTGGCGGACCCGCGAGCGGGCGTAGGCGGGATCGGTGTTGTGCGGGTCGGCCCAGGGCTCCAGGCCCATGAGCGCGGCCGCGGCGTGCACGGTGCGCCGGTCCAGGTCCAGCAGGGGGCGCAGGTAGCGGCCCGAGCGGGGGGACATGGCCGCCAGCGACCGGGCGCCGGACCCCCGGGCCAGCCGCAGCAGCACCGTCTCGGCCTGGTCGTCGCGGGTGTGTCCGAGCAGGACGGCGGCGGCCCGGTGGACGTCGGCGGCCTTCTCCAGGGCCGCGTAGCGGGCGTCGCGGGCGGCTCCCTCGGGGCCGCCCCGGGTGCCGACGGTCACCGAGATCCGTTCCACGGGGGCCAGGCCCAGGTTGCCGAGCACGGCGGCCACCGTGTCGGCGCGTTCGGCCGATCCCTCCTGGAGGCCGTGGTCGACGGTGACCCCGCCGGCGCGCAGGCCCAGCCGGGGGGCGACGAACGCGGTGGCCCCCGCCAGCGCCAGCGAGTCGGGGCCGCCGCTGCAGGCCACCAGCACCAGCTCGCCGGCGGTCAGGCCGCTCAGCGCACGGCGCACGGCCGCCCGCACCAGCGCCACGGGGGGCGGTGGTCCGCTCACGTGTGCTCCGGGCTCCCGGTTACTCGGCCTCGGGCTCCTCGCCCGAGGAGATCGGCAGCGGCGGGTGGAGGACGCGGGCGATCCAGGCGTCGGGGTCGCGGATCTCGGCCAGGGTGGGCAGTGTCTCGGGCGACTCCCAGACCCGGTTGAAGTCGGCCATGCCGACCCGGGCGACCACGGTGCGCACGAAGGCCGCGCCCTCCTCGTACTGCTTCAGTTTCAGGTCGAGGCCGAGCAGTTGGCGGATGGCCTTGTCGATCCGGTTCCCGCCGTGGCGGCGGCGCTCGAAGCGGCGCCGGATCTCGGCGACGCTCGGCACCACCTGGGGGCCGACCGCGTCCATCACGTAGTCGCCGTGGCCCTCGGCCAGGGTCATGACCGCGGTGATGCGGTCGAGGATCTCGCTCTGCTCCTCGCTCTGGAAGACGTCGATGAGGTTGGCCTCGTTGCCGCGGACCACCTCGGCGACCGCCTCGCCGATGGCGCGCAGCCGCTCCAGGAAGTCCCCGGCGCTCAGGTTGGACGCCCGCAGGTAGTCGGTCATCAGCTGCTGCACGTGGCCGCGCAGCCACGGGTTGGCGGTGAACTGGGTGCGGTGCGTCTCCTCGTGCAGGCACACCCACAGCCGGAAGTCGTGCGGGTCGACGTCGAGTTCGCGTTCGGCGTGCACGATGTTGGGCGCCACGAGGGTGAGGCGGCCGGTGGGCGCCCTGCCCTCGGGGTCGGGCGGCAGGAACAGTTCGTACTGGCCGAGCACCCGCCCGGCGAGGTAGGAGAGCACGGCGCCGAGCTGCGCCCCGGTGACCCGGGAGCCGACCGCCGTGGTGATGGTGCCGACGGGGGAGTCGCTCAGGGCGGAGGGAGCGAGGGAGTCGAGGACCGGTTCCAGGACCACCCGGAAACCGTCGACGTTCGCCCTGATCCACCCCGGCCGGTCGACGACGGTGGCGGGGCCCACCGGTTCGAGGCTGTTCATCCCGGTGAACTCGCGTACGTGGGTCTGCGCGATCACCGAGAGTTCACGCAGCTGGGCCACTGCCTGTCGAGCCTCGGTGAGGCTGATCTGCGGACCGGGCCGCACGAGGCGGACACCGGTGTTGACGGCTACTTCCCAGTCGATCAAAGTCACCTTTCCACCGTACCCACTCGTTCCCCACCCATCGGGGATCGACGATTGTTTCGGGGTTTTCTCAGGGTGCGCCCGTTCTGCCCCGCGCCGCCCCGGACGTCCGGGTCCGCCCGCCGACCGGACCGAAGAGTCGAACGCCTGTTCGAGAATCGGGTATGCTGACGCCATGTCCGAGCGACGGTTGCCCGAGGGGTGGCCCGCGGGGGTGCGCCCCTTCTGGGCCGAGGACTTTCCACGCAGCGCGGTCGAGTGGCTGTTCGGGCTGCTTCCCGGCGACTACCGGCTGCACGGGGTGCTGCGCAGGTATCCGGTGGCGCTGTCCGGGCTGGCGCTGCGCCACGTCCGGGCGGAGCTGGCGGCGGTCCGGGAGGGGTACCGGGCCGTCCCGGCCGAGCTGGACGGCCGGCTGCCCGCCGCAGCCGCCGACCAGGTCAGGAACGTCTACCTCACCGAGGGCGGCCGGCTGGCCGACCGGCTGCGCGCCGTGGAGGCCGTGGACCGGGCGCTGCGCGCGCTCCCCGCCGGGGCGGCTGCCCGGTGAACGGATCAGGCGGTGACCCGCACCACCACGGCGGTCTCGGAGCCGGTGTTGACGAGCTGCCGCCCGTCCACCCCGCCGAGCACCCGGGTGCGGCCCGCCGCCAGTTCCTGCACCGCCAGCAGACGGCCGTCGGAGCCGGTGACCACCGCGTGGATCCGTCCGCTGACCAGCAGCAGCACGTCGCCGTGGGCGGCCTCGGTCCCGGGGTGGGCGGCGGGCAGCGCGACGAACCCGTTGGGGGCCAGCGCCACCACACTCATCCGCATCCGGCCCCGGGCGTGCCGCCGGGCGGCGCGCGGCGGACGCTGCCAGTGTCCGTACCGCCTCGGCCACAGCCGGGTCCGGGCGAGGACGGCGGCGGCTCCGTGGGCCGCGGCCATGAGCCGTCCGACGGTGGGCAGGGAGCGGGCGGCCAGGTGCGCGTAGCGGGTGCGCGCCCCGGCCATCACGATGTCCCCGATCCCGTCGGGGGAGGCGGCGGCGCGTCCGACCGACGGTTCGGTGGTGCGTTCTGCGGAAACGGAGGAAACGGTGGAAAGACCGGACAACATCGACGATGGACCTTCGTGCGGATCGGTCGGCCCACGCGCGGCGGCGGGACGACGTCAGGAGTGCTGTGGCCCGGTGCCGGAAACGGCCCAGGGGAGGGTGCGCGCGGGGACGCACCGGAGGCGGGAGCCCCGTCGGCGGGGTCCCGTTCGCACAACGCGGATCAGTTGATCAGCGACAACACGAAGGAATCGGACAGAGCGCACTGGCCACACGTCGGAAGACCACCGAGGTCGTGCGGGCGATGGCTGACTGGAGCGTGACAGTGCGCGGACGCATGCCGTCAAGAAGACCAACCCCGAGTTGCGATGTCAAGTCGGAGGCGGCGGTCAGAGTGTCGTCTCCCTCGTTGTTCGGCCTGCCCGGGGCGGCCGCGGCGCAAACGGTCTCCTCCGCCCGGGGGTTGTGTTTTTGGTCGGGACGGTGGTGACATCGGCCTTTGCCGAAACCACCGAGGCTCTGGTTGCGTAGGACGGCGGGCGGACGGCACGGGGCGCTCCGGCCGATCGGGGACCGCGCTCCCGGCGTTCGGAATCCACACCGGAGGTGACACGTGGGACATGGCGAAGCCCCCCGCCCCGGGGGCCTCGGAGCCGTGGTGGTCGCGCCTGACTCGGCGGGCGCGCAGGTCGTGCGGTTGGCGGTCCGCTCCCTGGTCGTCCTGGCGTCGGGGGTCATGGGCACCGGGTTCCTGGGCTGGCAGGCCGGAGTGCTGGTGGCGGTCCTGGTCGCCCTCAGCTACCTGCTGTCCGCCACTCTCGCCCCCCGCCTGCGCGCGCCGTTCGGCCGGGGGCGCCTGCTGCGCACCCTGCACCGCAACGGGTACCACGTGGTTCCCGGCGGCCACTCCCGGCACGTGGCGATCGGCTCGGGCGGCGTCTACCTGCTGGAGACCCGCACCTGGCAGCACGCGGTCTCCGGGGAGGGCGAGTCCTGGATGATCGGCGCGCTGCCCGCCGAGCGCGCCGTGGAGCGGGTCAGCGCCCACGCGGCCCACCTGGAGCGCTGCCTGCACCTGGCGGAGAACTGGCCGGGAGTCAGGGTCGTCCCGGTGATCACGGCCACGGGCCGCCTGCCCGAGCCGGTGGTGTACTCGGGGCGCGCGGTCATCGCCCGTCCCCGGCAGGCGGTCGAGCACATCCTGGCCCAGCCGACCATCCTCGACCCCGAGGACGCGGACGACATCGCACGGCGCTTCGCCGCCTGACTCCCGGGAGGGGCCGCGCCGGTCGCGGTGGCGACGGGGCTCCCGTGGCAGAACGCCCCGGGCCGCCACGGGCGGCGGCGCTGCGTGCGGGTCCCGGCGGAGCGGTCGCCCCGGAACTGGCCGGGCACCGCGGCCGTGTCGCGGCCCGGGGCAACCACTTCGGTCGGAGGGAGTGTCTGCGGTCCGTCTCGGCCCGGCGTCCCCCGGGCCCCGGCGTGATCGCCGGAGTCGCGGTGGTGGCGCTGGTCGCCGTGCTGCTGCGGTTGGCGGTGTCGACCGCCCAGACCTGTGCGGAGGGTCCGCTTCCGCGGTCCTGCCGGCTCGGCCGCCCCGCTCCCGGCGTGCGGCGTCCCGACAGGGCCCGCGGTCCCGTCACCACGACCGCGCCACCGTCGTTCCGCGGATCAGTCGTCCAGTTTGAAGTACGCGCCGTTCTGGTGCCCGTGGTCGGCGGCGCGCTTGATGGAGTTCCTGATCTCCTGCTCGGCCTCGTGGCGGCCCACCCAGGTGGCGCCCTCCACCGACTTGCCCGGCTCCAGGTCCTTGTAGACGGTGAAGAAGTGCTGGATCTCCAGCCGCTCGAACTCGTTGACGTGATGAATGTCACGCAGGTGCTCCATGCGCGGGTCCGTGGCGGGCACACACAGCACCTTGTCGTCGCCCCCCGCCTCGTCCCGCATGCGGAACATTCCGATGGCGCGGCACCGGATCATGCAGCCGGGGAAGGTGGAGTGCTTGAGCAGCACGAGCGCGTCCAGCGGGTCGCCGTCGTCTCCCAGGGTGCCCTCGATGAAGCCGTAGTCGGCGGGGTAACTGGTCGAGGTGAACAGCATGCGGTCCAGCCGGATGCGGCCGGTCTCATGGTCCATCTCGTACTTGTTTCGCTCTCCCTTAGGGATTTCGATCGTGACGTCGAATTCCATACTGTTCTCGGCTCCCCTAGCGACTAGTGTCGCCATAGTTCACAGGTTTTCGCGACGCCGACGGAAGGCAGGTACCGGGAGTGCGGAACGATCGACTCTGGGCTCTCCTCACCTTGGCCTTGCTCACCATGTTCGTGCTGGCCACCGGCCTGGTCGCCCGCGACGCCATCGCTGCGCGCCCACCGGAGACCGTGCCTGTTCCCGTCGCGGTCGCAGAGACGGTGCCTCTTCCGGCCGCCGCGGATGCCGCGGCCGTCGATCCGGCCCGGCTCGCGGATAAGCTCGATGATCCCATGTCGCAGTCGGGCGTCGTCGAGGGGCTCTCCGCATACGTCGTCGACGCGGAGACCCACCAGGAACTCTATGTGCGCGACGCGGACGAGGGGGTGGTCCCCGCCTCCACCACCAAGATCGTCACCGCGGTGGCCGCCCTGCACGCCCTCGGCCCCGACGCGCGGATCGACACCGAGGTGGTCCGGGGCTCCTCGCCCGACGAGGTCATCCTGGTCGGCGGCGGCGACCCCACGCTGACCGAGCACGCCGACCCGGACCGCTACCCCCGCCTGGCCAGCCTGGAGGAGTTGGCCGGCCAGACCGCGGAGGAGCTGGCCGCGGCGGGCGTGACCGCGGTGCGGCTGGGCTACGACACGTCCGCCTACACGGGCGAGGCCCTCGGCCCGGGCTGGAAGCAGGGCTACATCGACGAGGGCAGCACCGCCTCGGTGCACGCGCTGATGCTGGACTGCGGGATGGCCGCCGTCGTCGACGAGTGCGGGCGGATCGACATCCCGGTGACGAGCAAGTACGGACCGCGGGTGGCCGACCCGCCGCTGGCCGCGGCCCAGGTCTTCGCGCGGAAGCTGGGCGAGGCGGGCGTCACCGTGGTGGGCGAGCCGCAGGCCGCCCAGGCCGCCGCGGACGCCGAGACACTGGCGCGCGTCTCCTCTCCCCCGGTCTCGGCCCTGGTCGAGAAGACCCTGATGGACAGCGAGAACAACGTCGCGGAGGCGCTGGCCCGCCAGGTGGCGATCGCCCGGGGCGAGGAGCCCAGCTTCGAGGGTGCCGCCCGTGCGGTCATGGCGGTCATGGACGAGCTGGGCGTGGAGGGTGTGCGGGTCAGCGACGGCAGCGGCCTGTCGGTGGACACCCGGATCACCAGCAGGGCGCTGGCGGAGCTGCTGGTGCTGGCCACCGATCCCGACCGTCCGGAGCTGTACCCGACGCTCTCGGGGCTGCCCACGGCGCACAGCACCGGCAGTCTGGGCGAACGGTACTCGCCGGCGAGCGGCGCCTCCGGGGGCGCGGGTCTGGTCCGCGCCAAGACCGGCACGCTCAACGGGGTCAGCGCGCTCGCGGGGACCGTCCACACCGCCCAGGGCCGTCTTCTCGTGTTCGCGTTCGTGGCCAACCACCCCGGTGCGACGGGGCCGGCCCTGGACCGCTTGGCCGCCGCCCTCGCCGAGTGCGGGTGCTGAGGGGCGGCGCCGGTCCGGCGGACGGTCCGGACGTGCGGTGCGGGCTCAGGCCGCGGCGGGGACTTGCGGGGCGAGCATCGAGTTGAGCAGGGCGGCGGCGCCGGAGGGGTCGTTGGCGGGGTGGGTGACGGTCATCCCGAACTGGTCGCTCCAGATGAACTTGCCGTCGCAGCACCACACGTTGAGGCCGCAGCTGGTGGAGATGAAGGCGACGTCCGGGGAGCCGGCCTGGTACCAGGGCTTGACCCAGCCCTCCCGCAGCTCGCAGAAGAGTGCTTCGACCGAACGGTCAGCGCGGAACCCGTGCCTGGGAAGACGCCGCACTCGGGCGGCTTCGGCCAGTTTCGCCCGATAGGTCCGTGGATTGTTCAGTCGCGGATGGCTCAAGACTTCTCCTGCTGGCTCGGTCGCCGCTGCGTCGCGGCACTCCTTTCCCCGTTCAGCGGCCACTGGCTGTGTCCGCCCCGGTCGCTTCGCCCCACCGACGACAGACAACCGAAGGATCATCCTTTTTTACGAGGAACAGATTGCGTCGTTACCTCGTAGTGATCCTCGGAACCGGGATGCTAGCAGGATCCGCCCGCCTTCAGGAGCCTCTCCGAGATGTATGCCATGTCACATTGTGATCAACTCGCAATCATGACATTGTGAGTGTTTTGCCTGGTCATTGCCTGATTTGCAGCCTCTCCGAGCGGTTCCGCACCCGCGTTTGACAGGGAGTGGTCAGGACCATTCGGACCGTATCGTCCGCACTCCCGAACGCTTGCCGGCAGGCGATTCACTCATGGCGACCTGTCCTGATATGCCGCCAACTCTCCTGAAAAACGTGGTTGATCCCTCATTGCACGGTACGGGGGCCGCGGACACGGACCGCCACTTCCGGGGAACTCCCCGAAACCGGGGCACGGGCACCGAAGTACGATCGGCGCTGACCGCGAGCGGCCGAACGGGAGACCGATGACTCTGGAAACCCCTCACCACAAGAGCACGGAAAGATCCGATGATGGGCTCACTCGCACGGTGAGCGAACCTCCCGGCGGTCCCCGCGCCTGGCTGGTGTGGAGCACGGCGGCCGCCGTCTACCTCCTGGCCATGTTCCACCGCAACGGCATGAGCGCGGCCGCCCTGCACGCCCAGGAGCGCTTCGACCTCGGCCCGGCCCTGCTCTCCACGCTGCCCGTGGTCCAGTTGGCCATCTACGTCCTCCTCCAGATCCCCTCGGGCCTGCTCGCGGACCGCCTGGGACCGCGGCGGTCGCTCGTGATCAGCCTGGGGGTCATGGCGGCGGGGACGGTCCTGTTCGCCCTCGCCCCGGACGCGCGGACCGCCGTCGCGGGGCGCGTGCTCATCGGCGCGGGCGACTCCCTGGTCTTCCTCAACGTCATCCGGGTGGCGGCCCTGTGGTTCCCCCGACGGCAGTACAGCCTCGTCAGCGCGCTCACCGGCCTGGCCGGCGGGCTCGGCCAGCTCGTCAGCGCGGCCCCGTTGTCGGCGCTGCTGAACGGATTCGGCTGGGAGGTCTCCTTCCTCGGCGCTGGGGCGGTGAACCTGCTGGTGGGCGCGCTGGTGCTGCTCCTGCTCCAGGACCGGCCCGACGGGCGCCGCGCCCCCTCGCACGCGTTCCCCTCGATGCGGGAGAGTCTGGCGGAGGCGCTGTCGCACCGGGGCCCGCTCGTCGGCATGGCCGCGCACGCGGTCATCATGGTGCCGTTCACCGTCCTGGGCGTCCTGTGGGGCTACCCGCTGCTGGAGGAGGGCTACGGGCTCTCGGCACGCGCCACCGGCCTGCTGCTGACCGGAGCGATGGTCCTCCCGATGGCCCTCGTGCCGTTCCTCGGCCGCATCCCCGGCAACCACCCGCGCGCCCGCAAGCCGATGGCGCTGGGCCTGGCGTGGACGGTCACCCTGCTCTGGTCGGGCGTGGTGCTGTGGCCGGGCGGCCTGCCCCCGCTCCCGGTCGCCGCGGCGGTGATCCTGTTGAGCGCCTTCGCCTCGGTGCTGGCGCCGTCGATCTCCTTCGACTACGCCCGCGACGGACTGCCCGAGCAGCGCACCGGGGCGGCCTCGGGCCTGGTCAACATGAGCGGCTTCACGTCGGTCATGCTGGGCGTGGTGGGCGCGGGCATCCTGTTGGACATGGGCGGCGACGAGGCGTCCTTCCAGGTCGCCTTCGTGCCGATGACCCTGCTCTGCCTGGTGGCCTCGACCGCGATGACGGTGCTGCTGCGGCGCCGCCGGTGACCGCGTACGGGCGCGCCGGCCGCCGCGTCACGCGACGGCCGGCACCGGGGTTAGCGCACCCGCACGCACAGGGCGGTGGCGATGGCCGCGATGCCCTCGCCCCGGCCGGTGAGGCCGAGCCCGTCGGTGGTGGTGGCGGAGCAGGACACCGGGGCGCCCACCGCTGCGGTGAGCACCTTCTCGGCCTCGTGGCGGCGCGGCGCGAACTTGGGCCGGTTGCCGATGATCTGAACGGCGATGTTGCCGATCTCGTAGCCCGCCTCCCGGACACGCCGGGCGGCCTCGGTCAGCAGGGCCACCCCCGAGGCTCCCCGCCAGCGGGGGTCGGAGGTGCCGAACTGCGAACCGAGGTCGCCCAGGGCGCATGCCGAGAAAAGAGCGTCGCAGGCCGCGTGTGCCGCGACGTCGCCGTCGGAATGACCGCTCACCCCTGTTTCGCCGGGCCATTCGAGTCCGGCGAGGAAAAGCGGGCGTCCCGACATGAAAGGGTGGACGTCCGTCCCGACGCCCACCGTCGGCAATTCACGAATCACATCAGTGTTTCTGGGTTCGGTTAACTGGTGAGAACCTCGTCGAGAAGAGCCTCGGCCTTGTCCTCGTTCGTCTTCTCGGCGAGAGCCAGCTCACTCACCAGAATCTGCCGGGCCTTCGCGAGCATCCGCTTTTCGCCGGCGGAGAGGCCGCGCTCCTTGTCGCGCCGCCAGAGGTCCCGGACGACCTCGGCGACCTTGTTGACGTCACCGGAGGCGAGCTTCTCCAGGTTCGCCTTGTACCGCCGCGACCAGTTCGTGGGCTCCTCGGTGTGCGGTGCGCGCAGCACCTCGAAAACCCGGTCCAGACCTTCTTGACCAACCACGTCGCGGACCCCCACCTCTTCGGCGTTGTCCGCGGGAACGCGCACCGTAAGATCGCCCTTGTCGACCTTCAGAACGAGGTAGGTCTTTTCCTCGCCCTTAATGGTTCGCGTTTCGATAGCTTCGATTCGAGCAGCCCCATGATGGGGGTAGACAACAGTGTCGCCGACCTTGAAAGTCATGTGACAAGTACCCCTTCCGCTTCTACCAGGATACCACGAACCTGTCGCTTAACGCACCTGTCGGATTTGTGAATACGCAGGTCAAGGCCCTAATCGCAGGCTTGACAAAGCCGGCCCCGGCCGCCTGTCGAAGCATCGGGAAAACACACCGGGTACGCCCCAGGCCGCTTCTCCTGATAGTGGTGGGAACTACCCATTCTACCCGTGACCGCCCAACTCGGCCACGGGTCCACGCAGAACAGGGCCGCGGGGGTGTCCCCCGCGGCCCTGTTCCGGGCTGTTCGGCCGTCCCGGTCAGCCCTCCCCGTAGGAGTCCTTGGGGCGCTCGCCGGTCACCAGGTAGACGAGGTTGTCGGCGACGTGGACGGCGTGGTCCCCGAAGCGCTCGTAGAACCGGCCGGCCAGGGTGACGTCCATCGCGGCCTCCACCCCGTGGTTCCACTTCGGGGAGAGGATGCGCTCCAGCAGCTTGCGGCGGAGCCGGTCCATGCGGTCGTCGTCCTTGTCCAGCTCCCGGGCGGTCTCGGCATCCCGGTTCGAGACGACCTCCCCGGCCTTGACCACCAGGAGCTCCGCCTGGTGGCCCATCTCCAGGACTATGGAGCGCAGCTCCGCCGGTACGGCCGAGTCGGGGTGCCTGCGCCGTGCGATCTTGGCGATGTGCACCGCGTGGTCCCCCATCCGCTCCAGGTCTCCGGACATGTGCAGAGCGGTGATAATGACCCGGAGGTCCTGCGCGACGGGCTGCTGTCGCGCCATGAGGGCGAAGGTGCTGGTCTCGATCTCGTCGTTGAGCTCGTTGATCCGCTCGTCCCCGGAGATGACCTCCTGGGCCGCGTCGAGGTCGGCGTCCAGCAGTGCGGTGGTGGCGCGCGCGATCGCGTGCCGGGCGAGCCTGGTCATCTCGACCAACCGGTCGGAGAGGGCGTCAAGCTCCTCGTGATAGGTGTCGCGCATGTTCTCAATCGTCCCAAGCGGTGTTTGAACCACCGAGGAATCCCCGGTGAACTCTTGAAGAAACTCGGTTGCCCCACCCCCCCAGTCGGGTAACGGGACGTTCCGTCCGCTTACGATCGAATTGTGGAAGGGGAGCTGCTGGCCGCGATCGCGGGACTCGTGGGGCTCGTGACAGGCGTCGCGGCCGGTCTGGCGTTCCGCATCAGCGAGTCGAGTCACAGTGATACCCCCGATCCCGCGCCGCAATCAGTCCTGCCCCCGGGAATCGCCGAGGTGCTCGCGGCCCTGCCGTCGTCGGCGGTCGTCCTGGACTCCACCGACCGGGTGCTGCGCGCCAG
>Ga0079224_100005271_pt1 | contig 16950 bp, 17 predicted proteins | sample Stecom2015_FD_80414 | JGI IMG/M metagenome (GOLD analysis project Ga0079224, IMG submission 80414) | Agricultural soil microbial communities from Utah to study Nitrogen management - Steer compost 2015 | ecosystem: Environmental > Terrestrial > Soil > Agricultural land | place: USA: Utah... | reverse complement strand
TCCCTTTCCCGGTTCAGATGGGCCTCCGCCTCCTGCAAATGTTCCGGCTTGAGGGAAATCCCCTTCGCCCGGAGAACCTCTATCACTTCCCGAACGCTCCGGTCCATCGATGATGCGATCTCCACCAGAGTCCATCCGCTCCGATACAGGTCGACGATGCGGTCTGCCGGATGCACGCCGTCTGCTCCTCTTCCCTTTGTACCGATATCATGATGATCCAAACCGTTCACCCCGCAGTCCCTACAAACACATCCCAAAAAAACAAATCCGATTTTCGGGCCGCAGTTTGGCCACCAACGCCGATCATGCCGGGAATTTGGGCTGTTTTATTTCCCTTTCCGGTGACAAATTGTCGAAGAAAAGCCTGCGAATTTTTCGTTGATATATTATAAAAGTAAAGGGAGGTGGTCAAGTGTTCAGCGAACTGAAGAAGCGTTTCGGCAACGACTATCGAAAAGCCCTCGTCTATCTGATCATCAGTGAACTCCTGCTTTGGAGCCTGGTTGTCTACTTTATGATGAACGATGTCAGCAGCCTGCCACTGCATAAGAACCTGGCCATCCCGATCTTCGGCATTTTTCTGCTTTACACGTATATTGCCAACCGGAAATGGCGAGTTTATCAACGGATGAAAAATACCCTGTTCCGCTACTGGGTGGAATTTCCCACGATCTTGTTGATCATCGCCTTTGCCGTTGTCGACCTCTTTTTTATGTAAGGGGCCGGTGGCGCAAATTGCCGGTTTTCCCCACCCTTGGGCAGGGAAATTAAAACCAACCGGTGGCGACAGCTCATCGGGGTCGCCGCCGATTGGAAGGTCTTCCTCGTCGGTTGGGAAACAGGAAAAGGAGGGATTGCCGTGAAGGAGCTGGCCAAAAAAGGGCTGTTCCTCGGCCTGGGGCTGCTGGTGATGAGCAAGGAGCAGGTGGAAAGGGCCGTCGATGAGCTGGTCCAGAAAGGAAAGATTTCCGCCGCCGAGTCGAGAAATCTGGTCAACCAGTTGATCGAAACGGGCGAAAAAGAGCGGGAACAAATGGATCAGGCCCTCCGGGATCGATTGTCTAAAATCCTGTCGGAGCTGGATATTCCCACCCGAAAGGACTTGGAAGCGCTGGAGGAGCGGATTCGTCGCCTGGAGGAAGAAAAGGAAGAAAAGCGGTAGACACATCCGATGAAGCGGAAGAATGATCGGCAAGGGGAATGACGCATGATCGGGAGAAGGATTCGCTACATGGGTCGCTATCGGGAAATCGCCGTCGCTCTCGCCCGCCACGGCTTCGGCTTCGTGGTGGAAGAGCTGGGCCTCCGTTCCATGCTCTCGCTGCCCAAACGACTGGTGACCGGCAGCGAACCTCCCGATCCGAAAACCTACGGGGAACGGATCCGGTTGGTACTGGAAGACTTGGGTCCCACATTCATCAAACTGGGCCAAATCGCCAGCACCCGGAGCGACCTGTTTTCCGAAGACATCCTGCACGAGCTGGAAAATCTGCAGGATCGGATCTCCCCGTTTCCCTTCTCCGAGGTGCGGCAAACCATCGAGCGGGAGCTGGGCCCCCTGGAGGAGATCTTTTCCCACTTCGATGAAACCCCCTTGGCCGCCGCATCCATCGGCCAGGTGCACCGGGCCGTGCTGTCCTCCGGCGAAGCGGTGGCGGTGAAGGTCCGGCGTCCCTTCATCGAGACGATCGTCGAGGCGGACCTGGAAATTCTCCGGGATCTGGCTACCATCGCCGATCACCGCTTCAAATGGGCCGCCCGCCTCCAGCTGCGCCGGGTGGTGGAGGAGTTGGCGGAAGCCCTGCGTACCGAATTGGATTTTACCAACGAAGGCCACAACGCCGAGCGGATCGCCACCCAGTTCACCGATGACCCCTCGATCCGCATCCCGAAGATCTACTGGGAATACACCCGGCAAAACGTGCTGACGATGGAATTCATCTCCGGCGTCAAGATGACGAGGGGGGACGAGCTCGAGGAGACGGAGCACGACCGCCGGGCATTGGCGGAGCGCTACGTGAAAGCGATGCTCCACCAGATCTTGATCGAAGGCTTTTTCCACGCCGATCCCCATCCCGGAAACCTGTTCATCCTTCCGGGCGGAAGCCTTGCCTTTATCGACTTCGGCCTGGTCGGCCGGCTCGGCCCGGAAACCAAAAGTCATTTCATCTCCTTGATTCTGGCCATGCTCCGTCAAAACACCGAAGGGGTGATCCGGACACTCCTCCGCATGGGAATTGTTCCCGAGGATACCGACATGGAGCAATTGTGGCTGGATACGGACCGCCTTCGCGATAAGTATACCGGCGTCCCCCTCTCCCGGATCCGGCTCGGCGACGCCATCCGGGACCTGTTCCGGGTAGCCTCCCGCCATCAGATCCGGATCCCCGCCAACTTGACCCTCGCCGGCAAGGCGATCCTGGTGATGGAGGGCGTCGCCGCCCGACTCCACCCGGACCTCAACCTGATGGAGATCGCCCTGCCCTTTGGAAACCGGCTGATCCGGGAGCGGTTCAGTCCCCGCCGGCTAGCCGATCGCGTGTGGAAAAGCGTCGCCGACTACGGTGAGATGCTGACGGAACTGCCCCACGATCTGCAGGGGCTGATCCGGGATCTCCGCCGGGGCCGGTTCCGCGTTCAGATGGAGGTTTCCCGGCTGGAACTCTTCCTCAACCGGCTGGAGCGGATCAGCAACCGGCTCACCTTCAGCATCCTGCTCCTCGCCTTCAGCATCATCATGACCGGACTGATCATCGGGCTCTCCCTGAGCAACCATCCCGACCTGCTGCTAAACAGCCCCGCGATCCAAATGGGATCCGCCATCGCCCTGCTGATGATCCTGTGGCTGATCTTCTCCATTTTCCGTTCCGGGCGCTTTTAAACCGCCCCAAGAAAAACCAGCAAAAAACCCTTTACTTTTTGGACGGAGTCCGTTATAATGACAAATGTCGGCGCTCGGAGAAGAATCTTTCCGATCCGATTGGGAACCATAACAATATACGGGGCTGTAGCTCAGCTGGGAGAGCGCTACACTGGCAGTGTAGAGGCCACGGGTTCGAGTCCCGTCAGCTCCACCAACGAAAAACGTTTCCCGCGGAAGCGGGAAACGTTTTTTGATTTCGCAGGCCCCGTTTTATGTGAAATACAGGATCTTCGCCGAGGGAAACAGACGGCCGATCAAATCCTCCAGATGCGTCCTCAAATCTTCCATCTCCTCTTCCGGGTACACGTACTTTACGCGACCGTATTTCCCCCATTTCTTTTTTCGCTTTTTCTCGTCCATGTCCAGCCGCGTTTTGGGATAGCGTTCCAAAATCACCCGCTTGGCGGCTTTGGTGAAGCGATGGGAGATCAGCTCAAAGGTCAATCCCTCCGTCACCGCCGGGGGAAGTTGATCCCGAAGCTCCTCCAGCATCCGGGCATACCCTTCTTTCCATCCCTCGAAGATCATCAGGGGAGCGATGATGAACCCCAGCGGATAGCCGGCCCGGGCCACCTTTCCCGCCGCCTCCAAACGCTCATGAACGGGGGAGGTGCCCGGCTCGAAGAATTTCACGACGTGTTCGGCGTTGATACTGAAGCGGAAATGGGTATGGCCCCGGTGGTCGGCATCGAGCAGCGGCTCCACATGGCTGTATTTGGTAACAAACCGATGGGGCCCCAACTCCTGCTTCCCCATAAATTCGATGGCCCGCTTCAGGGAACCGGAGATGTGTTCGATTCCCACAGGATCGGAGGTACAGGCCGCTTCAAAGCGGGTTATCTCCGGCGCCCGTTCTCGGATGTACTGGCGCGCCGCCTCAAAAATCTCCTCCAGATTGACATAAACGCGAATGTAGGGGCGGTCACCCATCGTGGTCTGCAGGTAGCAATAGTGGCAGTGGCCCATGCACCCGGTTGCGAGCGGAAGGGCGTACTCTGCCGAGGGTTTGGAGGTATCGAACTTGAGGGTCTTCCTCACCCCGACGACCAGGGTGCGTTTGGCGTAGCGGTATTTCTCCGCCTTGGTCCGGCCGGGATTCCCGTCACCCGGTTGTGGGAAGTGGTCATGCGCACGGGGATCCCGCTGCCCTTATACCGCCGGTACAGCTCCTTCCCCAGGGGATAATCTAACGCTGCCGGCTCGAAAAAGATCAGATCGGGTTCAAATGGCTTCATTGGACGATCACCCGGGATTAGCGTCCCTCCCCGGGCGCGCTCGCATACCCGCCAACTTTTCCTAAGGCCTGCAAAGACCGTTGCCGCGGATTGCGGAATGGGACCTGCCCGAGGAACAAAGGGGTTGCGCCGCCGCCGGTTCCCGACGACCAGCACAACCCCCTGCTTCCGCTATGCCGTTTTTCCGCTCACGAATCCTGGCGCGCCTTGATCTGTTCGTTGACCATCCGGTTTAACACGTGGTTGATGCCTACGGTCCGCTCCACTTCCATCACAAAGGCGATCCCCCGGCCGGGTTTGTCCAGTTCCACCTCTTCCAGGATCTTTTTCAGGACAGCTTCGGTCTTTTCCCGGTCGATCAAGGTCAGCACGATGTTTTTTTCCGGTTCAATCGGTATATTGAACAGCTTGGCGTGCTCGTGAATGCCCGTCCCCCTTCCGGACAGGATCGTGCCCCCTTCGGCTCCCGCCTTTTTGCTGGCATCCACCACGACGTCTTCATAGCCCTTGTTTACAATGGTGACAATCAGATCGTACCGGATTGACTCCTTCTCCATTTCCTTTCCCTCCCGGGTCGCTTGATCAGAGGGGGCGACGGATCTCGCTGGAGTGTCCATCCCGCCGATTTTTTTCGTATCCAGGACAAAACCGATCCCGGTCCCCGGTTTGTTCAGCTTGCCGGCTTGGACGACGACATCCAAAATCGGCTGGACCTGATCATCGGGAACCAGCGTCAGAACCACTTCCTTCTCCGGATTCCAATGGATGCCCAAAAACTTCCGCTCATGGATCCCGGTTCCCCGTCCGAGTATCACCGTGGCCCCCCTCGCGCCGGCCTGCTTGGCCGCCTGTACCACAGCGCGGGCCATTCCCTTTTTCAAGATGGTGACGATCAATTTATGCGGATTGAGCCGATTGCTCATCTTTCTCTTTCTCCTTTCTGCCGTAGAGGAGCCCCAGGCTGAGCACGCTGAGAACTGGTGTGAGGGCCACCAGAGCAATCATTCCGAACCCATCCATCAACGGATCCCGCCCCTCCATTCCGGAAGCGAATCCGATGGCGATCGCCAAAATGAAGGTGACGGTCATCGGCCCGGTGGCCGCCCCGCCGGCGTCAAAGGCGATGGAGACAAAATCCTTTTTGGATCGGAAGGCCATGATAAAGGCGAGCGCATACCCGGGAACGATCAGATACCACAACGAGATGTCCAAAAGGACGCGCAGCATGGCCAGCGCCACGGAAATCGCCACACCGATGGACAGCGTGTACAGCATCACCTTGGACGGGATATAGCCCCCGGATGCCTTCTCCACCTCGTGGTTCAAGACGCGCACCGCCGGTTCGGCGAAAATGGCCAGGAACCCGAGGATAAACCCGATGGGAACCACGAGCCAACGGGCCGATTTTTCCACGAGAATCTCTCCCATCGCCTCTCCGGCGGGCAAAAAACCGACATGGACCCCCTGCAGAAACAGGGCCAACCCCAGAAAGGTCAAGGCCATCCCGACAAAGATGTCCTTCAGCTTTTGCCAAGGGAGCTTGAGGAAGAAGAAATGGAAAAAGAGGAAGAAAAGGAGCATCGGAAAGAGAGCCATCGCCACTTCCCAGAGAACTCCGCCAAACCCTTCCCAGATCCGAATGTTCATCCGTACAACACCCCCATCAACATCACCGCCATGATCGGTCCGATGGAGGCGAGACCCACCAGCCCGAAACCATCACCGGAGGAGCTTTTTCCCCGCATGACGGAAGCGACCCCGACGCCCAATGCGACGATGAAGGGAACCGTGATCGGTCCGGTGGTCACCCCACCCGAATCAAAGGAAATGGGAGCAAATTCACTCGGTGTAAAAAAGGACAGCAGGAAAACCAAGGCGTAACTGACGAACAACAGCAGGGTCATGGAGATGTTGAAGATGATCCGCAGCATCGCCAGAGCCACGAAAATCCCCACGCCGAGGGCGACGGAATAGATCAAGATGTTTTTCGGAACGGCCCCCGCCGAGACTTGGTCCACCTGCAGGGCCAACACCCGGACGTCCGGCTCCGCCACGGTCACCACAAAACCGAAAATAAAGCCGAAGAGCACCAGCATCCACAACTTTTTGGTCTTCGGCAACGTTGATCCGATCATTTCCCCCACCGGAAGGAGCCCCACCTCCACGCCGATCAAGAAAAGGACGAGACCGGTGGTCACCAGCACGGCCCCGATCAGAAACTGGATAAACACGTCCATGGGGAGCCAGATGATGGTAAACTGCAACAGGATGACTGCCAGGGTAATGGGCAGAACGGCAGACAGCACCTCCATTATCTTTTCCTTGACCTGTTCCAATGGCGTTCTCCTTTCCTGTCAGGGTTTATATTTGTCTCGGTGGCATCCGATACGAAAGGGATACCTTAGGAGGAGGGAAGGGGGGAATCCAGCCTAAAATTATCCATTATATTATATCACAAGTATAGTATTCGCGCATTGGAGACGAATCATCCGGCGATCCCACACAAAAAACGCCTCCCCGGTCAACGCCGGGAAGGCGTCTGTGAGCGAACCTTAGCGGGAGAGAAGCGTCACCCGCACCTTTTCCTTCAGGGCGGTCACTTGATCCTCATCCACCTCTCCGGCCTGGAGATGCAGGGCGTTGGACGCGGCGGCTGCGGTGGCCAGGGCCAGGATGTCTTCGATTTCCTCTTCCCGATGGATTCCCGCCGCCAATCCCGCGGTGAAGGCATCCCCGGATCCCACCGGGTTGACCGCCTCGATCTCCGGCGGAAACACCCGGTGGGCGCGTCCGTCCACTGAAGCCAGGGCCCCCCTCTCCCCCAGCGTGACGCAGGCGAAGGGAATCTCCCTTCGATTCCATTCCCGAAGGAGGGCGATTCGCTCCGAATCGCTCATCTCCTCCCTTCGAAACAGGGACGCCATCTCCGCTCCGTTGGGCTTCACCGCAAAGGGGCGGGCCTCCAGGGCCCGGGCAAGGGGGGCGCCTCCCGTATCGACCACCGCCTTGGACCGCCGGGCCTGGGCGATGAAGACCAATTCCCGGTAGGCATCGTCGTCCAGCCCGGGGGGCAGGCTTCCCGAAAAGACGACGACGCGGCTTTCTTCGGCCAGCCTCCCCACCGTCCCCTTCAACGCCTCCCACTTCTCCTTCGGCACCGAAGGGCCCGGTTCCAAAAATTCCGTCTGCGTCCGGCCGGTCTCGTCCAGGATGTTGAGACACGTGCGGGTTTCGCCCGGGATCGGAACCATGCGGTGGGAAAGGCCCAGTTGATCGAGCCCCTGCAGGATGGCATCCCCCGTCCCTCCACCGATAAAGCCGGTCACCTGGACGGCCAGACCGAGGCGCTTCAACACCTTGGCCACGTTGATTCCCTTGCCTCCGGGAAATGCGTCCACCTGATCCACCCGATGAATGCGCCCCGGACGCAAGGCCGACACCCGATAGGTTTTGTCGACGGCCGGATTAAGGGTTACGACGGTAATCACGGCACAACCCCGCTCACCATTTCGATTTTCCGCTTCGCGACCTGTTTGACCGCTTCCTTCGCCGACAGGAAGATCCGGCGCGGATCGGCCTCCTCGGGATGATCCGACAAATAACTCCGCAACGCCCGGGCAAAGGCCTGCTTCAGTTCCGTGGAAAAGTTGACTTTGCTGACACCGCGGGCGATGGCCCTCCGCAGCATCTCCTCGGGGACGCCGGATGCACCGTGCATGACCAGAGGGAGATCGACGCGGCGGGCGATGGCCTCCAGGCGAGGAAGATCCAACCGGACTTCCCCCTTGTACACGCCGTGGGCGGTGCCGAAGGCCGGTGCCAGAAAATCGATGCCGGTCCTCCGGACAAATTCCTCCGCCGCCCCGGGGTCGGTCAGCCCTTCCTCCCCCTCTCGGGTCACGTCATCCTCTGCCCCGCCGATCGTCCCCAATTCAGCCTCCACCGGCACGCCGACGGCGCGGGCCGCCTCGGTCACCCGGCGCACGAAGGCGGCATTCTCCTCGAAGGGGAGGTGCGAGGCATCCACCATGATCGACGTATATCCGGCCCGCAGACAGCGGACCGCCGTTTCAAAGGTATCCCCGTGATCCAGATGCAGGGCGACGGGGACCCGGACCCCCTCGGCCACCCTCCGCGCCATAGCGACGATCAATTCCAACCCCAAATACCGGATGGTGGCGGGGGTGGTCTGCAGGATCACCGGAGCCCCCGATTCCTCCGCCGCCTCCACCACCGCCTTCATCATATCAAGATGGTGCGCGGCGAAGGCGGCGACGGCATAACGGTTCCGATACGCATCCGTCAGCAGGGTTTTCGTCGTGATCAGCGCCACCGGCTCATCCCTCTTCGTCCTCCAGCACCACCACCTGGGACAGGTGACGGGGCTGATCGGGATTGAGGCCCATGCTCCGGGTGCGATAATAGGCGAGATAGTGGAGCAGCGGCATGGACAGCAGTCCTCGAACAGGATCCGACAGACCGGAGCCGAGATCCCAACGGATGTCGGCCCTCTCTTCTTCCACTTCCTCGCCGACCAGCACCACTTCAGCCTTCAGCCGGCGGATGTCCGCGATCAACGATCGGCGATAGGGCTGGAAAACGCGACCGCTCAACAGGATGACGCGGCAGCGGTCATTCAGCACGGAAATCGGGCCGTGCCGAAATTCCAGCGGATTGAAGGCCTCCGTCTGCAGCTGGGTCATCTCCTTCAGCTTGAGCATGCCCTCCAGGGCCAAGCCGTAATAGCTGCCTTGCCCCAGATAAATGTAATGGTCGAAGCGGCGATCGCCTCCGACGGTCTTGCCCAATTCCTCCGCCTTTTCCATCCGCGCTTTTCCGAGCTCCGGCAACCGCTTCAGCTCCTCCAGGAAGTCCTCGTCGCCGGAAACCCACCCCGCCAACAGCTGCAGGGAGAGCAGCATGTTGGTAAAGGAGCCGGTCATGACGACGCTTTTCTCCTGAACGTGCGGCAGGATGAGGGCTTCCCCCTGTTGGGCCAGCTGGCTGTCGGGGCGGGTGGTGATGCCGAGGGTGCGGACCGAGGATTGCTTCCGGGCAACATCCATGGCGCGCACCAGTTCGGTGGTGTTCCCCGATCGGGACGATCCGATCACCAGCGTTCGGCGATGGTTGTTCAAAACGGAAGCGGGTTTGAGCAGGATATCCGAGGCGGGAACGGCTTTGGCGGAGATGCCGAGTTGATCCTGCAACCGATAGGCTGCAGCGATGGAGAGGTAGTAGGAGGAACCGCAACCGGTGAAGAGGATTTCTTCCGGCTGGAATTCCTCAAACAACCGGAGGAATTCATCCTTCCTCTGGGACAGGGTGTCGATGGTTTCTCTCCAGGTTTCGGGCTGTCGGGAGATTTCCCGGTAAGTAAAATCGTTTTCCATAGGCCTCACCTGTTTTTGGTATTCTTCTCTTCGCTCCAAATATACCATTGTTGGGTTGTTGGGTCAACTTCACATCAAACAACCGGCTCAGAGCAGCTCCGTGTAAAACCGGCAGCGGTCTCCCCGCACGATGGACCGACAAAACTCCACGGGACGCCCCTGGGAATCGTAGGCGATCCGATCCAACAGCAGGGCGGGATACCCCTCGGGGACCCGTAGGTACCTGCTCTCGTAGTCCCGGATCAGCACCGGTTCAAAGGTCTCCTTGGCCCGGGTCACCAAAAGGCCCAGCTTTTGCTCCAAATAGTCGTACAGGGAGCGGTTTTCCAGCTCAGACCGTTCCACCCGGGGAATGCGGCTCCGGGGAAGATGAGAAGTTTCCAACATGATGGGCTCGTCGCCGGCACAGCGCAGGCGCTTCAGGACCCACACATCCTGCGATTCGGTCAGCTGCAGATGCTGGACCACGCTGGGTTTGGCGGGTTGAATCTCCAGGCTGAGGATCACATCCCTGGGCTCCAGTCCGTGGGCCTTGAGCACATTGCTGAAACTGTAAAATCCGGTCAGGGAATGGGAAATCTTCGGCGAGGAAACAAAGGTTCCCCTCCCCTGTTCCCGGCGGAGCAGGCCTTCCTGCACCAGTTCTTCGAGGGCCTTGATCACCGTGTTCCGGCTGACATCATACTGCTGGCGCAGTTCATTTTCCGAAGGAATCCGGTCACCCGGCTTCCAAACGCCCGATTCGATATCTTCCTTCAAGATATCCTTCAATTGGCGGTAGAGGGGAATCACACTCCGGAGGTCCAGGGACTTTCCCATCCAATCACCTCCCGCGATCCCGATGTTGTTGCCCCTAGTATACCACTCCCCGCCGAATGCGCGAAGGCAGGAAAGGGGTTCGCCCTGTGGCGAATCCATAGATGACAGCATGAACCTTTTTCACAGGAGGAGGCAGTCCGATGTACGAGACAATCCGCTTGGAACAAAAGGATGCCGTTGCGACCATCGTGTTCAACCGTCCCCGGTCCCTCAACGCCTTCAACATGACCATGCACGAGGAAGTCTACGACGCCTTAACCCGGGCGGCCGGCGATGAGGACGTCCGCTGTATCGTGCTGAAGGGGAGCGGCAAGGGATTCAGCGCCGGCGCCGATTTGGGCGCCATCGACCCCTCCGGGGAAGAGCTGGATCTCGGAAAATTCCTGCGCCAAACCTATAACCGCTTACTCACCCGGATGGCGGAGGTGGAAAAGCCGATCGTCGCCTCCCTCCACGGTCCCGTCTATGGAGCCGGCCTGGGCCTGGCCCTCGCCTGCGACTTTCGAATCGCCGCCGCCGGATCCACCTACTGCATGGCCTTTATCAAGATCGGATTGGTTCCGGATGCCGGCACCTCCTTTTTCCTGCCCCGGCTCGTGGGACTGGGACGGGCCATGGAAATGGCCATGCTGGGAGAAACCCTCACCGCGGAAGAGGCCTTCCAGGCCGGACTGATCAACCGGGTGGTGGCCGACGAGTCCCTGGAGGAGGAGACCCGGAAATTCGCCGAGCGCCTGGCACAGGCTCCCACCCGGGCCGTGGCCATCACCAAACGGTTGATGGTGCAGAGCTTCGCCAGGGACCTGCCCTCCGCCCTGGAAGCGGAGGCCCAGGGACAGTCGGCGGCCGGGAAAACCCAGGACTTCCTGGAAGGGGTTTCGGCCTTCTTCCAGAAGCGACCGCCCCGGTTCACCGGAAAATAAAAAATCCTCCCCGCGGCGGAGGAGGTTGCGCCCGAAGCTCCTGCGACGGCAAACCCCATACACCTCCTCGCCTACAGGGCGGTAACCGTACCTATGCGGTGCGGGAAGCCGCCTGATTTTTTGCTTCCCTTCGCTTCGACGCGGGCTTTTCAAGTCTCTGTCCTACAGGATCTGAAAGACCGGCCTTTCCGGGATAAAATGGACGGCGAGGCCGGGAAAGCGCTCCCTCAAGATCGCGGCCAAATATTTCATCCCCGGCTGCTCACTCTCTCCATGGCCCAGGGCGATAAGGGCCCGCTTCTTTCCCTGGGCCAGGGCATCCCGCACATATTCCGGCGTTTCCCATTCCGGTCCCTCCCCCGTAATCGCCACGTCGACGCCCTCACCTTCAAATAGCGGGATCGCATTTTGGCCGCCGCCCCGATACCCGACCAAAATCCCGATGCGGGTGCAGGACGCGGAAAGATCCCCCGTCACGCGCAAAAAGGGCAGTTGCAGCTTGCTCTTCAGGTATGGAAGGAGCTGTTTCAAAGGGCGCCTGGGGACTGCCAAGATGGTCGCCGCAGGCAACTCCTTCTCCACATACGCTTCCCAGCCCAACGATCGGATCAGCCCCCGGGCGATGAGGTCGGGCCGGCGGCGGTGGAGGGCGTCGTGGCAGCGATAGACGGCGAGGCCGGATGCCTCGATCCACCTTCTCTTCTCCCGAAACACGGAGTCCGGCTCCGGCATATCCGAGGGCCGGTGACTGTAAAAGATCCCTTCATGGCTGATCACCAGATTGGCCCTCAGCGCGATGGCCTGCCGGAGAACGCGATGGGTGGCCAAAAAGGTCGTCACGATCCCCCGGACGGGTGCATCCGGGTCGCCGAACAGGAGCCCGTCCACCGTGGGTTCCGTCTTCGGAACGCTTTCCTCCAACTGATCGATCACGGTTTGAATGGTGATAACCATAGCCCCATCCCCTCAGCCCTTCAGACCGTGGGTCGCAATCCCTTCCACCAGATAGCGCTGGAAGATCAAAAAGACTACAAATACGGGAATGATCGACAAGATCGACATGGCGAACAGATCCCCCCACTGGGTGTTGCCCGTGTTGTCCACAAACATGCTGAGTCCCAGGGACACCGTGTACAGCTCGGGATCCGACAGATAAATGAGCTGTCCGAAAAAGTCATTCCAGGTCCAATAGAAGGAGAAAATGGACATGGTGATGATCGCAGGCCGGGCCAGGGGAAAGATGATCAGGCGAAACAACTGAAATTTGCTGCAACCGTCCATGTAAGCGGCTTCGTCCAACTCCCTGGGGATGCCCCGGACAAATTGAACCATCAAGTAGATAAAAAAGGGCACGGTTCCGAGAAAACTGGGCAGTGTGAGCGGAAGGTAGGTGTTCACCCACCCGATTTTATGAAACATGATGTATTGCGGAATCATGACGACCTGGGCCGGCAGCATCATGGTGGACAGCATAAACCCGATCAAAAAGCGCCGCGGCGTAAACCGGAGCCGCGCAAAGGCAAAGCCGGTCAATGTGGAGCTGAAAATGGTCCCGACGACGACCACCACCGAAATGATTAGCGAATTCCACATCAACTGACCAAAGTTCATCCCCAACTCGCCGTTAAACCCGGCCAGATAATGGTCCAAGGTCCAGGTCTCCGGCCACAATCGAGAGGTGGAAAAGATTTGATCATCCGGCTTAAAGGAGGAGAAGAACATCCACAGGATGGGATAAACCATGATAAAGGTGACCGCCACAAGCGCAGCGTGTCGCAAAAGGTTCCTGATCCCTCGCCGCTTCATCGCCCCCACCACCTTAACCATCATAATGAACCCAGAACCTGGAGCTTAAAAAGATCACCGTCGAACAAAGTCCGATGATGATGAGCAGAATAATCGACAATGCCGCGGCGTATCCCATGTTATAGTAGTTGAAGGCATGCTGATACAAGTAATAGACATACATCAATGTGGACTTCATCGGGCCTCCGCCTGTGATGATATAGACCTGCGTAAAAATCATGAACGAAGAAATCGTCCCCATCAGCAAATTGAAGAAAGTAATCGGGGACAGCATCGGCAACGTGATCTTGAAAAACCGCTGGATCGCCGACGCCCCGTCAATGATCGCCGCCTCATACAGATAACCCGGAATCTGTTTCAGACCCGCCAGAAAGATCACCATCTCCGAGCCGAATTGCCAAACACTGAGTAAAATCAGGATCACAATGGCGGTGGACGGATTTCCCACCCAATTGGGCCCTTCGACTCCGAACAAACCGAGGAAGGCGTTGACCGGTCCATCATCCGCAAACAGATTTCGCCATCCGATGGCGGCGCCGACGCTGGTCCCGATCAGCGAAGGAAGATAGATCAGGGAGCGGTACCATCCGATACCCCGGACTTCCCTATACAGCAAGAGGGCGATGAGCAGGGAGACGATCAGCCGCGCGGGTACGGAGAAGATCACATAGGTAAAAGTGGCGCGGATGGAGATCCAGAAATTGGGGTCGCGAAGGATCTGCTGGAAATTGTCAAAGCCGACCCACTCGGGGGAACTGATCAGGTCGTAATCGGTAAAGGCGAGGTAAAAGGTAAATAGCATGGCCCCGACGGTCAGGCACAACATTCCGGTGAGCCAGGGAAGGAGAAAGGTATAAGCGGTTAAATTTCTTCGCAGCGGGGTTTCCATCCGGGATCTCCGGTGGATTTTCACTCTGCGCATGATCGGCTGAATATCGGATGCCACGCGGAAAAGACCTCCTTTAGCCGCGATGCCGCCGATCGGGCGGCATCGCATCATCAAATCGGCGGCTCAACCCTGGGATAATGCCTCGTTTCCTTGCTGGATAAAGGCCTCGGCCGCTTCACTCGGCGTGATCTCCTTGAAGGTCACCTGCTGCGAGAGGTTTTTCAGGATATCCGCAATCTCGCTGGATCCCTGGGGCGCCAGCTTTTCCGGAGAGGCTACTTTTTTCACCTTTTCCATGAAGTCGATCTGCTTTTGGATCGTTTCATCCTCAGCGGTTTCGGAGACGATTTCCATGTTCTTTTGGTTGGCGGGGATTCCCCGGTCGGTCTTGAAGATTTTGGCCACTTCCGGGTCATTCTCCAGGAAATTGATCAGCTTTGCCGCGGCCTCGGGATGTTTGGTCTTGGAGGACATGGACCAGAACATGGCCCCATGAAGGGGGTACGGCTTGTTCTCATTGCCCCATTCCGGCAGGAGCGCTCGTCCGATGGGTTTTCCCAGACTCTCTTCGTAGTTGGGATCGGTTCCGAGGAACAGCCAATTGATAGCGGTTTTCTCTTTGATAAAGGGGCTGGCCGAAGGATCGTTGTGATTATAGGCCGCGTTTTCTTCAGCGGTCGGAACGCCGCCCTTCTCCTGCAGATCCAACCAATACTGGAACCATTCCGTAAGCGTTTCCTTGGACAGCCCGATTTTGTTGCCGCTGTACAACTCCTCCCCCTTCGTTCGCGCAAAATAACTTAACAGTCCCGTTTGCTCCATCTCATTGGCCATGCCGTAAACGCCCGTCTTTTCACGGATCTTCACACACAGCTCCGCCAGCTCCTCCCAGCTGTAGTTTTCCTCCGGGAAGGTCACGCCGGCCTTTTCAAAAATCTCGGGGTTGTAGATGAACATCTGCGAGTTGATGGAGGTGGCCAGCCCGTACAGCTTCCCATCCACCATCCCCAATTGGACGGTTTCCTCGGAAAGATCGGAGGAATCCACGCCCACCGTTGACAAATCCATCAATTGTCCTTTGCTGATGTACGTCATCAATTGCGAACCGTCCATCTGCATCACATCCGGGGCACCGCCTCCCGCGGTCTGAGTCGCCAGCTTCTGCCAGTAACTGTCCCAGGAGCTGTATTCCATCACCACTTTGATGTCGGGATGTTTCTCTTCAAAAAGCTTGACGGCCTCCTGCGTCATCTTGGTCCTCGTCGGGTTGGTCCACCAGGAAAAGCGAATCGTCACCTGATCACCATCCCGATCCGCCGAACGGTCGCCACAGCCCGTCAAAACCAGTAAAACCGATAGACAAATCGCCGCCACCGAGGTGAAAAGCTTCTTCAAGCGTTTCATCGCGCTCCTCCCCAGGAAAATTTTCGTCCCACCCTGAAACCGCCGGACAACCCCTCGGTTCACCAGCCCCCTTTAACCTGAGATGGTTGATCCGTTGCACGAACGAAGTTTTTCCGCAAATTCTTTCGTCGTTCCTCGCTTCCCCCTCCCCTCAATCGCTTTTATGGCGAAAATAATCGGGATATTGCGAAATCAAAAGGTCGATTTCCGTCACGGCCAACCGCAAATGCTGGATCATCGCCTGATCCGCCAAATCCGCCTTTTGCTCGGTAATCAGCCGGAAAATTTCCTTGTGCTGGGCCACGATCACGTCCCACTCCAAGGAGGAGAAGAGGCGCAGGTGCCGCATCCGATTAAAATGGGTATTCATCTGCTGCATCAGGTTCCAGGTTCTGATCTTACCGCACCCGAAAAACAGAATTTTGTGAAATTGATCGTCCAGCTGGTACAGACGCGAATAATTCCGCTTTTCGTTGCAAACCTCCTGCATCTTTAGGTTGGTTTCCAGCTGGAATCGATATTCCTCCGGGAAGCCGGCGCAAGCCATCCGGACGATGGCCCGTTCGATATTTTCCCGGACAAATCGGCCTTCCTCCAGGAGTTCGAGATCGATGAGGGAAACAAAGGTCCCCTTTTGAGGGTAAATCTCGATCAGATCTTCCTGGGACAACTTCAAAAACGACTCCCGGACCGGCGTGCGACTCACCTTTAATTGATGGGAGATCTCCGACTCGGAGATTTTCGCCCCCGGTTTCAATTCCAGCTTGAGGATCTTGTCCCTCAGCGTTTGATAGATGAATTCCCTCGCGGAACCCTTTTTCATGCGTTCCTTTTGCAGGTTCGTCACTGAATCACCATCCAAGCTTCTCCATCGCGCAGGGCACCGGACTGGCATGGTAATCATGCTAGTATACTTGTCTGGCCAAATTTTAACACCCCCTTTATCAAAAGTCAACAATATCTTTAGAAAATAAATAATGTTCTTTTAAAAGGGGGGCGGAAAAGCCCTTCGGCTCGGAGTCTCAAAGAAGCCTGCTCTCAGAAAAACCGATGACGGGAAAGCCTCCCAACCATCATGAGGGTACAGGACGTTGCCCCCGGAATGAACGATATTTCACCATGAAATAAACCATGGTTAATGCCAGAATACCAGCTCCGCCATCCGTGATGGCACTCGCAAGATGCCCCACAAACCGTATACTTCCAGAGCAACGCGCCACATCGATGCCGGAATCAGGGGAACTCCCAACCCCTGTGCAGCATTGATAAAAAATATGATCCACCACAGCATGACAGATCGGCTGATTAAGGCGGTGATGAAGGGCTTCGGCCTTGCCCAGCATGACGCTCCGGCGACACGGATGGTGATTGATCGAATCCAGCGGCGTCAAACGGTCAGCACCGGCCTTCTGTTCCCGGCTGCCAAATCAAAAAACAGAAGCACGGTTCCCTCTGGAACCGTGCTTCTGACATACCGATGGTGCTGACGGAGGGATTCGAACCCCCGACCCCTTCATTACGAGTGAAGTGCTCTGCCAGCTGAGCTACGTCAGCATGT
>Ga0079224_100005270_pt1 | contig 16950 bp, 21 predicted proteins | sample Stecom2015_FD_80414 | JGI IMG/M metagenome (GOLD analysis project Ga0079224, IMG submission 80414) | Agricultural soil microbial communities from Utah to study Nitrogen management - Steer compost 2015 | ecosystem: Environmental > Terrestrial > Soil > Agricultural land | place: USA: Utah... | reverse complement strand
GGACGCCTGAGCGGGTCGTCTTGTTGTCCTGCCAGGCTACGCCGACCAGCGGCGTCTCCACGAGCTCACCGTCCCGCCACGTCTTCAGGTGGATGTCGGGGTTGTTGTAGCGGGCAATGGCGTCGAAGGTGCCGGCGTAGTCGTGCTCTTCGGACCAGATGCCCTCCTCGAGCAGGAGGAACTCCGGCTGCATGGTGTCGAGGTAGTGCTTGAAGTGGTCCACGATCGCGATGACGTCGGGGTCCTCCTTGGACGTGTCCACGGGGTTGCCGAGGGACAGGTCTTCCATGTAGCCGTGGCTGATCTTGCCGACCTTCGCGGCGTGTGCGGTGAAGCGGTTCGGGGCCTTCTTCAGCCAGTCCACGGCGGCGTCCTCGTCGGCGTGAGCGAGCCTGCCGAGCTGGTCGTACTTCGCCACTGCCTCCTGGGCCACGAGCTTCTGGCCCCAGGCCTTGAGGTAGGGCTTGGGCAGGTTGTCGATGGTCGAGGTGACGCCGGGGATGAAGTCGCCTGTCTGCGGGTGGATGTAGAGCTTGTGGTCGTCGCGGGTGATGAAGCGGACGGCCTTCTTGTTATTGGGGGTGGCCATGGGGCTCCTTAGCTGCAGAGGCAGACGCCACTGCTAGCCCGGATGGTGAAGCACTCGGGGCAGACGTCGGCGGGGTCGAAGTCGAAGGTGGTCTCTTCGGAGGGGCTGGTCACTTGTTGGCCTCCTCGAGGTCCGCGGCGTACCGCTCGAGGTACCAGATGGCCTTGCGGATGTCCTGGGACTCCTTGTCCTTCTGGCCGGCGCGGAGGATGTACTTGCCTGCGTTGAACAGGCGACCGTCGCGGTGCAGGTTGAAGGCCTCCATCACGTCGATGGCCTCGAGGCCGCTCGCCGTCTTGTAGTGGGAGGGGTGGTTCACGGGGTCGTGCTCAGGGCTCGCTGCGCGGCTGACCACTTCCACCGCCCAGCCGGGGCTCTCGTCGGCGACCCAGTCGTCCAGGTCCGCTGCGGCGAAGCGCGGGTGGCCGAGCTCGTCGATGTGGGTGATGGGCCATTCGCCTGCGGCGACTGCCTTGCTCCAGTGCGGGCCCACAGGCTTGATGATGTCGCCAGGCGCCAGGCCCTGGGGGTTATTCTGGTTGGTCATGGGGTCCTTCAGTTCTCGAGGGCGGCGATCGCGGCTGCGGTCAGGGAGTCTACATCGTACCACAGCTGTTCGTGGTTTCCATGGGTCTGGACCAGGAAGCCGCTGTACGGGCTGTTCAGGAAGCGGTGGAAGGACTTGAGGCCACGGATGAGGTCGTGGCGCCAGGTCAGAACCGCGTAGCGCCCGCGTCCTTGCGGGTCCACGATGTGCCCGAAGAGGGCGTAGACCAGGAAGCGCTCGGCCATCTCGACGTCATCGCGCATCCCGAGGAACATGGTGTCGTCGTGGTCGTAGAAGAGGCGGTCCCAGACGAGGGGGAAGCGGACCTGGTTGTAGGGGGTCCCTGGGACGCCTGCGCGCGCCTTCGCGATGACGTGGTGGGGGCGGTTGCCCTGGAAGGCTAGCATGGGCGCGTCCAGGCGGTTGAGCGCGTGGGCGGTGATGTCAGCAGGGTAGCCCTCGGAGTCGAGGTAGGTGTGGCCCGAGACGTGGTCTGGGGACTCGGCCACGACCTCGAGGAGGGTGGCAAGGGCGAGCTCGAAGGAGGGGACTGGGATGCGCATATCTGTGGTCATGGGTCCATGATAGCGCAGAAGAGCCCCCGCAGCTCGGGAGAGTGTCCTGAGCTGCGGGGGCTAATGCAGGTGACCAGACTGCGTAGGGTCGGTTTTGGTTCGCAGGGCGCGAAGGGCAAGTAGGGCAGGGCGTTTCCTATTAGTCCCTTAGAGAGGTCGTCTCTAGCAACTATATAGGGTGCGCCCCGCCCTACTTGCCCTAACTACCCTGTAATTGCCCTGGTCAGGCCTTGGGAGAGGCCCCGAGTCCGAGGGAGGTCAGCCAGGCGTTGACGCCGGGGATGGCCATGATGCGCGTGACCGCCGAGGAGATGGCCACGATGAGGCTAGCCGCGGCGACCAGCCAGAGGCGCAGGCCGTCGGGCATCGTCTCACCGAGCTCGTCCAGGATTACCTGGATGATTTCGGGTAGGACGACCAGGAGGCCGAGGACCGTCGGGATGCCAACGGCGATGGCAGTCCGGAGCGTGGCACGCCAGGGGTGCGCGGACTGAGTGGGGGTGAGGTCTGTCATATGGTTTCCTTACTGTACTGCGGCGAGCTGGGCCGCCAGCTGGAACATGGTCCAGGCAGCTAGTGCGATGGTGCCGATACCGGCGATGCCACCGACGACGACGTACCAGGGCGCCTTGGGGCGCTGCTGGGCACGCATCTCGGTGACCGTGTTGTTCAGGGCGGCGAGACTGCCCTCCACGCGGGTCAGGCGCTCGTCGTTACGACCTTCGCGCTCGCCCATGCTGGAGAGCTTCTCCTCGATGCGGCCGATGGCCACCGCGACCGACACGGGAACCCGAATCGAGTCCGTGTCGTCGCTGGTGCTGCCAGGGGTCATGGGTGTCTCCTTCACAGGCCCAGCCGCTTCAGAGTCGCGGGGCCGACGATGCCGTCCACTGCCAGGCCCGCCCGGCGCTGGAACTCCCGCACGGCCTTCTCTGTGGCGGGGCCGAAGATGCCGTCCACGACGAGTTTGCCGGCGTAGAGAGCATAGTTGGTCTTCAGCCGCTGCTGAACCTGCTTGACCTTTGCGCCTGTCGAGCCCCGACGAAGGAGCGTGGAGGCGGGCTTGGGCGCCGGCTTGTTCACCTTGTTGTAATACTTCTGGTGCGCAGCCTGAGTCTTGGGACCCCAGATGCCGTCGGCGGCCACGCCCAGGAACTTCTGGTAGCGGATGATCGCTGCCTTCGTGGCTGGTCCGAAGATACCGTCCACGACGAGCTTCTCACCGCGCGACTTGTTCAGCCAGCTCTGGCGGTTCTTCACGTCCTGAGAGACCGCAGGCTTGCCGGTGTACAGCGCCCCAGTGAACTCATAGTGCCACCCCTCCCGCGGGGTGAAGTAGTGGCCCGCGTTCTTGAAGCCACGCTTGGCGGCAGCGGCGACCAGCCAGTTCGATCGTGCAGAGCCGATCACGGTGACGCCTGCGTCCTTTCCGGTGTCCCGGATGTCCAGGGCCCGGGGGCCCCGCGGGCCACTCTCCTCGTGGTTGGACTGCCCTGGAGGGGCTGCCAGGTTGAAGCCGGGGCGCCGGTTGATCCATCCGTCGTAAAGGCGCGCCTGCTCCGCGCGGGTGCGGGTGCCTGATGTGATCTTCAGGGTCAGGCCCGGGAACTTCCTTTCGAAGTCCTTACGCAAGAGCAGGTACGCCGCGGCGACGTTCTTCTCGACCCGCTGGCCGTCGATCGTGGTGTATGTGTAGGCCATAGGTGGTGAGCCCTTTCTGATTAGGTGGCGGCGACCCAGTCGGTGCCGTCCGATACGAATACCTCGCAGGCTTCCCAGGTGCCATCGACAGAGACGAAGATGCCGCATGGCTGCCATGCGCCGCTGTGGGAGACGTAGGCACCGGATACAGTTTCCACTGTCAGAGTACTGCTGTACGCCCCTGACCCCGCAGAGTTGGTGGCCCTGATACGGAAGTAGTAGGTCGTGCTCGGCAGCATGTCCGAGAATGTCCGCGAGAGTGTGGCGCCCTGGGTAAACTGAGTCAGGCCCTGAGTGAAGGCTGAATTAGTCGCCCGCTGAATTGTGTAGCCGGTGATGGACGCGCCCCCGTTCGAGGACGGGGCCAGCCACGAGACTGTCACCGCCGTGGGCGACAGGTCAGATGCCGATGGCGACCGAGGGGCCGAGGGCGTGCCTGCCGCGGTGGTCATCTTGACCCGCGAGGTGTAGGAACTCGCGCCGATCGCGTTGACCGCCCGGTAGGCCACCCAGTAGTCCTTGTTGGAATCCAGCGTGCCCGGAGTGGTCTGCGAGGACGAACCACTCGACCAGGACAGGATGGGGCTACCCCCCGACGACACGTTGTACACAACCATGTTGTAGGTCGTGATCGCCGAGCCGCCATTGTCAGACGGCGGCGCGATCGTGAAGGTCAGGCTTGTGGGCGTGCGGCCTTTGTAGGTCGGCTTCGGTGGGGTGCCCGGTGGCTTCGGCAGCCGGTTGGCTGAGAAGCTACCCGACCCTGACGCGGTGCCGAAGATCGACACGTTCGAATGACTGAACGAGAAGTTGACCGTGAGGTAGCCGGCCGAGTTATGTGTCTTCCAGCCGGTCGTGCCGCTGGCAATGACGATCGAGCTGGTGTTGCGGAAGTCCAGGTTGTGAGAACCGCTCCACGTGTCGCCCTCGACGTTTACGCTCCACGGCTTAGCGTCGAGCACGTAGGACGTCGCCCCGAACTTGCGGGCCGTCAGGCGCCAGCTCCAACGGGTCTGGTTGGCGGAGTTAGAGCTATGACGCCAGACCTCGAGAATCGCGTCGTTGGACGGCCGACCCGAGTAGACGCCAACTACGTATCCTGAGTTTGCCATGCGGGGCCCCCTTAGCTAGGCAGCTTGATCCAGATGCGGCCGGCCTGGTGGCTTGGCGCCGATGCCTGGGTGTAGATGTTCAGAGCCTGCTGGGCGGCGGCCGGCGTGGTCGCACCGGTACCGCCCTTGCTGACCGGGAGCGTGCCCCCGAAGTCGGCCAGGTTCTGGTTGGCCGGCGCCAGGCTGATCCAGGCCGTCCCATTGAAGGTGGCCTCCCAGTTACCTGTCGTCAGGTTGTAGCCGAGGGCCGGACGACCGGTCGGGCGCTGGCTCGTCGTCCAGGCGCCAACCGTCGAGCCAGCGTAAGAGCGGGCGTCGGTGATGTTGGCGTTGGAGATGCTGACTGCACCACCAGCTACGGCTACTGTGGCGAGGGGAATCTCGTAGATGCCCGATGCGCCCCAGGTGACTGCCGGCGGGGTCGAGCTGCCGGAGGTACCCTGCTTGACGGCCGGGATGATCGAGTTGTTTGCGTAGTCCATGCGGAGGACTACGAGGTCAACCCGCGCGGACGAAGAGGCGGCTGGGACGATCACCGTCTCGTTGGCCGTCATGGTCAGCGCGTGGCCGCGGATGAGTGCCAGGGAGGCGCCGCCGACCGCGGTCACCGTGAGGTTCATGCCGGACGCGGCGACCACCTTGAAGTGGTTCGTGGTCGGGGTGCCCACGACGCCGGACGGGAGGCCTGCGCCGATCAGGGCACCGTACTGCGCCTCGGTGATGTCCTGGGCGTCGAAGGGGTATGCGATGAGTGCCATGGGCTAGGTCCTAACTCTGAGGGAAACTGATGGTGAAGTCTACCCAGGCACGGTTTGAGCCCGCAGACTGTGCGGCGTTGAGGTACCCTAGTGGGGAGAACTCAATGAATGTCGGATTAGCCCCTGATCCGGTGCCGCCGAACCGGATGAAGCTGTCTGGTGAGGCTGCCGCAGGCAGGCCCTCTACAAACCTGGTGTAGGCGCCTGATGGGAACACTCCATCAGCTCCGCCCCGCCAGTACACGACGCCGTCCCTGATGCGGTACTGCAACTTGCCGGCGGTGCCGTTGTTGTGGAACCCTGCCAAGAACCCTGACGTGATCGTAATCCACCCTGTGTCGCTGTGCGGAATACGCGCAAGGTCGAATACCCCTGAAGTGATTGCACTGGCCGGATGCGTATGCAGGCTCGGTGGGAAGGTGGTCGGCTTGCCGGTGATGCCGTCCCAGTTGACACCAGAGTCCACGAGCCGCTCGAGGGTCGAGATGCGCGTGTCCTGGGCCTTGAGGTTCGAGCTGACCTTGGCCTCCCAGTCGAAGCCGACTGGATCGCCCACCGTCGCCTGGCGGATGACGCCGGCCGAGGAGATGCTCGTCGCGATTTCGGTTACGATCGCGGTCGCCGGCGAGCCGTCGATGACTACGGTCACGACGTCGCCCAGGCCCCAGTCGACGCCGAGGCGCTGGTTAGGGACGTCACCGGGGGAGACTTTCAGCGAGTGGACGGTTGCGCCCTTCTCGGTCAGAATCTCCTCGCCGGCCTGCTGGAGCTCAGTCGGCTCATCGGTGTTCCGCTGGTCCTTGACCACTTCCCACCGCAGGCCCCACTCAGTGGCCTCAGCGGCCGCCTCGGGGCTGCTCACCACGCGGACCGTGCGGTCTGCACCCTGGCCCTGGCCCATGACGAAGGCTTGAGTGGCGGCCGGCGCGGAGAAGCCCAGCTCAGTCGAGTTCAGGCCCCCGTTGCGGATGTCCAGCTGGACCAGCTGGCTCTTATCAGCTGGCTCATAGACGTCGAAGACGATCGTGTCGCCCTGCTGCGCGAAGCGCCAGCCTAGGCCGGCCTTGATGCCTACCGAGGTGAGCATGTCGCCGAGCTGCTGGAAGCGCACGGACGCGGAGACAGTATCACCCCGGTTGGCGTTCGCCGCCACGGAGAGCCAGGAATACCGGCGGGCTGCGATGGCCTCGCTGCCAGCGTTCAGGCTCACTGCTGCCTTCATGACAGCCTCGCCGGAGCCGGCGAAGTTCCAGTAGTCGGTCGTCTGCGCGTCAGCTGCGTGGGTAGGGTCCGGTAGGACTGCCACAGCCGCCCCGAGGACGTTGTCGTCCACGCCGCGGATGACCCAGGTGCCCTTGGGGTCGGCCGCGTCCTGGCTCAGCACACAAGACTGCATCCGGCCCGAGAAGACGTAATCACTCGCGCGCTGCGTGATGATGATGCCCGAGCCCTTGGTCTTGAGCGTCTCAAGCAGAGGGTGCTCGGCTGGCAGCTTCATCTCCCAGGCGCCCACGCTCCGGAAGACCTCGTTGAACTTGAGGTCCAGGAACTCGGGTGCCACCTGGCCTACGCGGGTGAAGTTCTTGTCGCGCACTTCCACGATGTAGTCGGGAGCCATGTCCATGGTTAGTACACCACCTCACGCCGTTCGGGATAAACGAACTGGATATAGGACTGGACACCCGTGTCGCCCATGGAGGCGGTCACCACCGAGCCCCCCGGCGGGAGGACTGGGAAGAGAGGTGCAGGGTCCAGGTAGGGGTAGAGATTCGCACCGGTCTGGTCCACGATGGTCCAGCCGCCGTCCACGAAGTCGATGGTCACGACGTCGTTGATGCCCAGTGTCTTGTTCAGCACCAGGCCCTCGCCGTTGACAGCGATCGTCAGGCCGGTGCCGGGACCGTGGGCGGTCACCGTCGGCCGGCTGTCCACGTCACCGACGTTCTGAGCGACAACCTCGCCGAAGGCTGCCGCGGAGGCCACGTGCAGGCCTGCGAGCTCCGGGAGGAACGGGGCGTCAGCCGGCGACGGGGCGATGACGAAGGCCTGCTGGGCGTCCGAGGTCCAGTAGGGGTCCGGGCACTTGAGGTTGATCGTCATCGTGTTCCAGCGCTCCGGGGCCGCCGTATAGACGCCCTCGAGGCCGCTGTCGTAGGTCGCGTCGATCCAGTAGGACCGACCGTCCAGGTAGTCGACGTGCACCTGGAAGGGCCCGCGGATGACACGGACCAGCTGGCGCAGGTTGTCCTCTACCTCAGCCCGGCTGTCGCCGAAGGCGTCGATGGGGATGCTCAGGGTGCGCTGCGAGCGACGGACACCCCGGAGGCGGGCGCCGTCGCCAGCTCCTTCGAACCAGGAGTTGACGACGGGCGCCATGCCCCAGCCGACTCCGCCGGGCCGACGATGCAGCTGGTCGGCGGAGTCGGTCAGGGTGACCGTGTAGCCGCTGCCGGTGAGGCGCACGGTCGAATCGATCATTACAGTCCCTTCGCGCGGTTGCTGAACTCGGTGAGCGCCTGCGCCGGCGTCTGGCCGAGCGGGGCGTAGTTGTTGAACGTGACCCCACGGTCGTCCGGGACGTCGTCGTAGTCGGGGTTCACCTGCGCGCCCTTGGGCAGCTTCAGGAGCTCAGGGCCCTGCTCACCGACGATCGTGTAACCGGAGGCGGTGATCGTACCGCCCTTGGCCAGCATCGGAATCTTCGGGAGCGAGAGGCCCCAGGTCTGGCCGCCCACAATCGGTACCCAGTCGGGGATGGTGACGCTGATTCCGTTCAGGGCACCAATCGCTCCGTTGATGAGCGAGATGATGCCGTTGATCGGAGCCTTCACGACCCCAACAATTCCGGAGAACGCCGAGGACAGGAAGTCGACCATGCCCTGCCAGATGTTGTTCCAGGTCGCGCTGATCCCGTTCAGGACGCCGGCGATCGTGTTGCGGATGCCGTTGAACACGCCCGAGACGAAGGACACCACGCCATTCCACAGGCCTGTGAAGAAGGACACGATGCCGTTCCACACCGACTTCCAGAAGGAGTTGATGTTGTTCAGCGTCGAGAGCAGGAACGAGGCGATGCCTGCGATGAGGCCATTCCACCAGGAGCTGATTCCGTTCCACAGGCCCTGCCACCAGGAGGCGATCGCGGACCAGATGCCACGGAAGAAGTTCCCGACCTCGGTCCAGAGGCTGGTCCACCAGCTCCCGATCGCTTCCAGAGTGCTGTTGAACCAGGCCACCACGTTCGCCCAGACATCCTGGAAGAAGGCGATGACTGCGTCCCAGTTCTGGACCAGCCAGACGATGGCGGCGACGAGAAGGCCGATCGCGGCGATGATGGCGAGGATGATCCAGGTCACTGGGCTCGCAAGCCAGGCTACCGTGTTGGCCACCACAGAGGCGGTCCAGGCGATCATCGCGCCGACCAGGACGGTTCCGATGACGGCCGCTGCGGCGATCATCACGCCCTGGTTCTCCTTCAGCCAGGCGCCGAAGCTTTCCATCAGGGGCATGACGAAGGTCAGGGCGTCGCCCATCGCGGTGAAGACGGCGGTCGCTAGGGGCTCGAGTGCGATCTGCGCCTGGTTGCCCAGAATCTGGGCCTTCTCGGCGAAGTCCATGGTCTCCTGGCCGACGCCGAGGATCGTGTCCCCGGTCGCGCCGACGGACCCCATGAGGTCCTCGAGGTTGAGCTTGCCGGACTGCAGGGCGCCGACGAACTGTGAGGCGCCGCGCGTGCCGAAGACCTTCGATGCGAGGTCGAGCGCGCTGGCGGTGTCGCCCGTGTCCACGAAGCCCTGGAGCTCCTGGGTCACGCGCTTGAACGCCTCCTGCGGCTCCTCGCCGTCCTTGGCCAGGGTGACGAGACCCTTCGACATGGAGGCCATCACCTGAGTGGTGTTGAGACCTGCCTTGTCCAGGGTGCCGGCCAGAGCGGCCGACTCCTCGAAGCTGAAGCCCAGGTTCTGGAGGGCCGGTGCCGCGGTCTGGACCGTCTGGGCCAGCTCGTTCATGCCGAGGCCTGTGGCCTGGCTGACCTGGAAGAGGGTGTCCATCGCGCCGATGACCTCATCGCCCTCGATGCCGAAGGCGCTGAAGGCAGCGGTGGTCTTGTTGATGTCGACGTCCTGCTCGAGGATGCGGCCGGCCTCGAGGTACTGCGAGGCCACCGTCTCGAGCGTCTTGCCAGACAGGCCGAGGCGCGTGTTGAGGTCGGCGATCGTGGGGCCGATCTTGTCGAACTCCGCGGGGACCTGCGAGCCCACCGTCTTCGCGCTCTCCACGAGGCCGTCGAGGGCCTTGCCCTGCGCGCCCGTACCGACGCGGATGGTTTCGGTCACGGCGTCGAAGGTGTCACCGATTTCGTACAGTCCCTTGAAGCCGGCGACGACGCCCGCTACCAGGACAGCCGAGCCGGCGACCATGGCCGCCTTGGCCTTGGTAGACCAGCCCTTACCGGTCTTCTCACCGGCCTCTTCGCCAGCCTTGCCGGCCGGAGCGAGGGCCTCTGCGACCTTGCCCTGCACGCCCTCCATGGAGGGGACAAGACGCACCCATGCGGTTGCTAGCTCGACTCCGTTAGCCATGGTGACTCCTGTCTAACTCCCGTGATACGGGGTGGCGTAGGGCGCGCTGAGCGCGTAGAATAGAGATATGAACAACAACGACAAGCGCTCGCTGAAGCGTGGCACCCGAGTCCTGATCGACAACCGCCTGGCCGGCCCTCCCACTGAGGAGACCATCTACAAGCGCGAGGTCATCAAGTCCTACTACGAGGGTGGCGATGACCTGATCTACTACCACCTCGTCGGGTGGGGCGTCATCGTCCCCGCACAGGACGTCCTTGCTGTTCTGTAATGCTCTGAGACGAGGATAGCCCCCGACTTCACTGAGAGGTCGGGGGCTTCTTCGTTGCACGGCGCGCGCTGCGACGAGCACGGCGCTTGGCGCTCTTGGAGTCCCACCAGTCGTTGAACTTGCTGATCGGGATAGCGTCCTTGCCGAGGTTGGTCGACTTGGGCTTCTCCCAGGGACGCGGGATGCGCTTGGGCTTCGGGGCGGACTTGCGTCCGGCGCGCTGCCAGTTGGCCATGCCCAGGGCGTCAGCGATGATGGCGAGGAGCTGAGCCTCGATCGACCACGACGGTCCGTGCACCTCGTTCGACAGTGCCGACTTGGAGTCAAGCTGAACGAAGCGGGCGAAGACCATCAGGTCGTACCAGGAGAAGGCCTCCGAGCCGAGAAGGTCGAGAGAGAGGCCGCGGGTGAGCAGGTCGTACTGTAGCGCCTGCCGCACCCGCGGGCGGCTCAGGAGCTCGGCTCGGAGGCCGAGGATTCCCCCACCGTCAGCCCGCTGTCGGCCTGCCATGCGGCCATGAGGGCCTGCAGCTGCTCGACGTCGAGCTGACGAACGGCGGTCGCCGCCTCGGTCTCATCGAAGAGGTCGAGGAGGTCGGTCAGGGTGAGGTCGCCTCCGACGGTGCTGAGCTTCTCGACCTGGCCAGTCGTGAGGTACTTGGCCTTAGGGATGCTGTACGTGGCGCCGTCGGGGAGTTCGAACTCGAAGCGGTTCTGGGCGATGGAGCGCTTGCTCTCGGGGACCTTGAACGTCATGGTGGGAACCTTTCAGTGTGACGCGGAAGTGTAAGGAATGGAGCCAGTTTCTTACGGATGAACCGGGGGTAGCGGGCTCCCGTCGCTACCCCCGGTGGTTGGGTCACTCTTCCGGAGCGGAGGCGCTGAACACGCCGTCGTCCGTGAAGATGTAGATGTTCTGGCCGTCGGCATCCGGGTAGGTCGCCAGCTCGACCGGCAGGGTGACTGCGCCCGTCGCCGTCAGCGGAATCTCACCGCGCGAGCTGATCTGGCCGCGGGGCACGAGGACCACGATGCGGCGATCGCCGTCCTTGATCTTGAAGTACCAGGCCTTGGTGGGCAGCTCGTTCTTGCCGAGCGAGGCGCGCATCTGGGTGCCGTGGTCTTCGGTCGCCGGGGTCACGTCGACCTGGTCGTCACCGAAGTAGTTGCGGGCCGCGCCGGCCGACAGCTCGAGATGGGTCCAGGCGATGGTGCCGGTGAACTCGGTGAGGATGCGGCGGATTTCCGCGCCCGACCAGTCCTTGATGGACTCGGTCGAGTCCTCGGGCGTGATGGTCACGCCGTCTTCGTTCACGTAGCCGGAGTCCGTCAGGCCCGAGAAGTCGAGGTCATCGATGGTCTCGGGGATTTCGGTGACGATGTTGCCCGAGAGAATGGCGCCGGTCGTTGCCTGATCCGGTGAGCCGACGAACACGTTGTTAGCGTTCACTGCCATGGGGGCAGCTCCTTTCAGAGGATGGTGACCCGCCGGCGAACGGCCGGTGTGATCGTGGTGATGTACCGCTTGTGCGTCGGCACACTCGGCAGAGGGTAGTTCTGCGGAAGCGCTGCGACCCCTAGGCCGTAGCACGTTTCGTTACCGAGCTTCCCCTTGCGGGCCGCGAGCTGAAGCCGTGCGAGGGCTTCGTTGGCGACCTGCCGCGCGGTGGACTCCAGCTTGCTGAAGACCTCGATGGTGGCGATCGGGTTGTCGGTGACCAGGTCACGCTCGATGCCGCCGGTCGCTACGACGCGGAGGAAGGTGGTAGGCTTGTTGTCCGGGATGCTCGAGCCGATGACGTAGACGGGGCTGAGCTCGTCAATGATCGCCTGCTCGATGTCGGCCGGGATGATGAGCTGGTCGGCCATCTTACCTCCCGGCGTCCAGGGCCCGGATGAGGGCGAGGTCTTCAGCTGCGGCTAGCTTGGCGGCCTTGTTCATGGTGTAGACCGTGACGTTCGCGCGGTCTGTGGTGAACTGGCTCGAGCCCCACTCCTCGCCGCCGTCAGTGGGCAGCGCGCCCTGGATAGCCGCTCCTCGGCGGGCCAGGTCGCCGGCGACCTCGGGGCTGTTGAGGATGGCCACAACCGCGTCCGAGCTCACCTCGATGCGGAGGCCTGCGATCTTCGCCATCAGCCCTCCCAGCGAGACAGGCGCACGACCATGTGGTCGAGGATGCCGGTGTCCCAGTCTTCGGGGGCGCCGTTCACGAAGTAGTCTTCGCCCTTGATGGTCAGGACGTCGAAGTGCTTGACGTCGCTTCCCGGCTGCGCCCAGATGGTCTTGACCACCTCGGCCCCGTCGCGGTTCAGCTGGTCCGTGGTGCCGGTGCCCGGCTGGATGCTGCCGTAGAAGGTGCCCTGCGTGGGGATCGCTGTGTAGTCCCGGACGGTTGAGCCGTGGTCGATGACCGTCGGGTAGCGCTTCCGGACGAAGGCCTGGGTCATGAAGGACGGCAGCATCACGCCTCCTTGGGGAGGACGTACGGGGCGAGGGCGGCGTAGTCGCGGTCCAGAAGCGAGAGGCCACCGGAGACGCCTGGCGCCGTGGTCGCCCACTGCATGCTGACCTGGCCGGCCTGCTCGCGGGTCGCACCGGTCGGCGAGGACGCGGCCATCGCGGAGACCTGGAGGACGATCTGCTTGAGCGCGTCGGGGACATCGGCGTAGCCGCTGTTGAAGGCGACCACGATGCCGCCCCAGCTGTCGGGGAAGTCGCAGTGGCTCTTGCGGCGGACGTTGCCGGTGATGCGCGACCACTCGAGGTCGGCGAGCGGGATCGACTGGCCGTCGACGGTGACGGACGCGATCGAGTTGAGCTTGAGGGTGGGGAGGTAGAGCTCCTCCGTGCCGCCGTCCAGGTAGAGGGTGAAGTCCTCGGCCGGGGCAATGTGCCAGCCGGCGTAGTTCTGGAGGGCCTGCGTCGCGCCGTCCAGCAGGAGCGGGGCGCGAGGGTCGTCAGGCAGGATGAGGCCCTTGGTGTAGTCCGAGAGCTCCTGGGGAGTGGCGAAAGCCATGGGCCTCATCCTTCCTATCAGTCGTTGGACTCGTCAGCCTTGTCGGCGTCCGGGTCAGCCTGCTTGTTCTCAGGGGCAGGCGCCTGCTTGTTGGCCTTGCGAGCGCGCTTCGGCTTCTCGGCTGGGGGCTCTTCGACCTTCTCGACCCGCGCCGGCTTGTCACCGGGGAAGAGCCAGGGGGAGCGGGCCAGCGCGTCTTCGCGGATGAGCTCGGCGCCCTCAGGGACGTCGTGGTCTTCCAGCTTGTAGGTCTGGCCGTTGATGCGGTACTCAGAGAGCGCCATGTGGTAACCTCCGTGCTTGTTGGCACCCGGGGGCCAGGGACCGAAGTCACCTAGCCCCCAGGTTTGTGGCTTACGCCTCGGGGTCGACGCCGTCCGTGAGGGTGACCACCACGAAGGCGGCCGGACGGTACACCGCCAGCAGGACACGCTCTTCAGCGCGCAGGGCGACGCGGTTGTACTTGAAGTCGTCCTCGTTGGAGTTGGTCGAGTCGACCTGGATGCCGCCCTTGCGGAACAGCTGCGCGGCCGAGTTGAACGCGCCGACCAGGACCGTGCCGGCCGCGATGGCCGGGGTCACGACGGTGCGGTAGCCCCAGAGGCCGGGGTTGGCGCCGCCGTCGAAGGGGCCGCCGCCGTAGTAGCGACCCTCCGCGTCCTTCGAGAGCCGGATGGCCTCGTAGTCGACCGGGTTGATGACGATCGCGTCAGGCGTCTCCTGAGCCGAGCCGGTCGAAACCAGCGTGAGGCCGTGGAAGATGCCGTCCGCGTTCGAGTCCGTGAACGGGACCTCGTACGTCTGGATGCCCGAGCGGTTCAGGATACCGCGCAGGTTCGGGGCGGTGCCGTTGCCGTTGAGGAGCTGGTCCTCCTCGACAACCTGCAGGCGGCCGACGAGCTGCGAGTTGATGACCGACACCAGGTAGTCGGTGTCGCTCATGGCCTCGTCGCTGATCTTGGTGATGACCGCGATCTTCGACAGCGCCTCGGTGACCGGGGCGAAGTTGAAGTGGATCGACGGCTTCAGGCCGTTCTCAGCGACGGTCGTGGGCGCACCCTCGACCACGCCCTGCACCCAGTAGGTGAGGGAGGTGTTGGACATCGTGCCCGAGCCGAGGAGGCTCGCGACGGTCAGCCGGCGGAGGGGCGTGTCGACCACGCCACCGTACTGCACCTTGCCGTTGGTGCCGGCGACGTTGACATCGCCCGCAGCCTTGAACTCGGGAGCGGAAGTCGTGCGCTGGCCGGAGCCCTCCACGAACGCCTTCTGCGCGCCGGACTTGACGAAGTGCTCGCCGAGCGACGCAGCCTTCACGCCCGACTCGTCGCCTGCGCCGGCGTCGATGGTCTCGACTCCGCCCAGGTCGGCGACCGCGGACATGAGCTTGGCGTTCTTCTCGCCGCGCTCGATGATGCCCTTGAGCTCGACCGCGCGGGCCGAGTCCTTCTCGATGGTTGCGGCCTCGTCGTCCGTGAGCTCACGGTTGGACGCCTTCACGCCCGCGACGATGGCGGAGAGCTTGGCCTGGATGGCGGCCAGTTCTGCCTTGGGGTCCATGGGGACTCCCCTTTCGTTGTGGTTGGTTTCAGCTCAGAGCGAGCTGACGTAGGCGACCTGCGCGAGTGCGGACTTGGACCGCGAGCTGGCGGACTTGGGCTCCTGCCCACCGCCCTGCGAGCTGGCTTCCGAGCTGGCCTCGTCTTCAGTGTCGTTGTCGGACTCCTTCTCGGCGGTCGTGATAACCTCGTTGAGGGCATCACGGGCGGCCTTGAGGGAGTCCAGGTTCTTGGCGGAGATGACGCGTCCGGCCTTGATGGCCTCGGCATTCGCCTTGACGGCGAGCACCTCCGTGTCCTGGTTGGCGCCGATCGGGACGATCGACACCTCGTAGAGCTTCAGCTTGCGGAGCTCGCGCGCCGTCTTCTCGTCGCCGAGGTCGACCACGCCGTCCTCGAGGACGTCGTAGGCGAAGCTGAGCTGGTTGATGCGGCGGCCCTTGAGCATCCGGTAGACCTGCTTGGCCTTCGGGTTCTCGAGGTCCAGCTGGCCCTTGACGAGGAGACCATGGTCGTCCTCAGCCAGCTCGATGGCCGCGCCCAGGTTGCTGAAGGGGTCGATCATGTCGTGGCCATACAGGATGGGCAGGCTGTCGCCGCCTTCCTTCCACGCGGTGATCGTCTCGGCGAAGGCGCCCTTGGCGACGACGTCGCCGTAGCTGTCTGGCTCGCGGGTCCAGGTGGATGCGTACGCGAGGAACTGACCCTCTTCGAGGCCATCCTCGGCGCCCGCCTTGAGGTTGCTCAGGCGCAGGGACTTGAGGTCCATGTGGCTCCTTAGTAGGTGATGTCCACGCCGCATCCGCAGTTGCTGACTTCCTCAGCGCCGAGCACTGGGTCGCCGGGCCACTGGGCGCCGTTGGAGAAGGTGTCATCGATGGGGACTGTCTCGCCGTCCATGCCGGCGTGACGGGAATTGGGCAGGCCTGATGCGATCCAGGTCTTCTTGGGGCCCTTGTCCGAGAGGAGCTGGCGGGCCATCTCAGTCATCGCCCAGCCAGTGAGCATGGTGCTCATGGTCAGGGCGGACTCAGGGGCGCGTGACTCTTCGGAGACCTCGAAGACGTGGTCGATCGCTTCATCCCAGTCGGCCTCGTCGGACTCATCGATCGCCTTCTTCAGCTGATCGCGGGTCGTTGTGTTGATGAGGTCGGCGCGGCTGTCTGCTACGGCCTTCAGGAACTTGGAGGTCCGGCTGACGGAGTAGGCGTCGGGGTCGAGTCCCTTAGCACCAGCCGCTTCCCGCGCAACACCAGCAGACAGGCTGGTCATCGCCGGCTGCAGCTGGGCGCTCAGCTCCTGGTTCCACTTCTTCTGGTTCCACCATGTCGGGTCGTCCTTCTCTCCAGCCTTGAGCTTGCTCTTGACCTCGTCGCGCTGCCGCTTCAGGACCCTCTTGATGGCGACCGACATGTCGGAGACGTCTCCGTAGTCAGGTTCCACCGGGGCCTTCACGCAGATGTGCTTGCCGTCAAGGCCAGACTTAGCCACACGGGTTCCGTTTGCCTTGGGAGTGGTCTCGTCAGGGTCCTCAGATTCTGAGGCTCCAGAGGGCTCCGTGTCGATGGGGCGATCGGCCACTGGGCCGTTGTTCCCCGCCGCACCCATGTTGAGGGGCGCGAGGAGGGTGTCGCCGCCGTCGATGTCAGGCAGGTTCGCGCGCCGGCGCGCTTCGTTCACGGTCATCCAGGGACCGCCGACAGACTGCTGCATGACAGCCGCCTGCTCTTCGAAGTCGCCCTGCAGCTTCTCCTGGATGTTGAGCTCCAGGTAGTGGCCGGCGGGCTCGCCGATGAAGGGGAAGAGGAAGGTGTTGATGGTCTCCTCGACCTGGGCGATGCTGGGGCCCATGGTCTCGGTGTAGAGCATCTTGCGGAACTCCTTGACCGAGGCGAAGGAGTTGTAACCGGAGACGCCGACCATGGCGGGCGGGACGTGGTAGGCGCCGGCCACCGTCGAGAGGGAGAGGGTCGCGGCCTCGAGCCACTGCTCTTCCTTCGCGTTGAAGCCGACGCGCTTGAGCTCCATCCCGTCCTCGGGGGGGGGGGTCGAGCCAGCGTTGGCTCCAGCGCCAGACCGGTTGTGCCGCCAGTTCTGGGTGGGCTTGGACTTGGCCTCCTTGGACCAGGTGGGCGCGTCCTTCGCGCGGGTCAGGTGCATGCAGCCCCGGCCGCCGCCGCGCCGCGGTGCCAGCGGGCAGTTGCTCGCCGCGCTCAGCGCGCCCAGGCGCGGCGACCG
>Ga0079224_100005269_pt1 | contig 16951 bp, 13 predicted proteins | sample Stecom2015_FD_80414 | JGI IMG/M metagenome (GOLD analysis project Ga0079224, IMG submission 80414) | Agricultural soil microbial communities from Utah to study Nitrogen management - Steer compost 2015 | ecosystem: Environmental > Terrestrial > Soil > Agricultural land | place: USA: Utah... | reverse complement strand
TTTTTAAAAAAAGGCTTTTTAGACAACCTCTTTTTTGTATATAGGTTTTACGCGACAGGGGGATCCGGGCATAGCGGGATCAGCATGTGGCAATATGATTTTTGATATAATAACGTTATTTTAGGGCGATGAAGATTTTAATGGTTTGTTTAGGAAATATATGCCGGTCGCCCTTGGCGCATGGCATACTTGCCCACCTTGTTGCCGAATCGGGATTAGATTGGCAGGTCGACTCAGCAGGGACAGGCGATTGGCATGTCGGGAAGGAACCCGACCGCCGTTCTATCGCCGTCGCACATAAGTACGGTGTTGACATTTCCGCGCAACGCGCCCGATTGTTTGTATCCGACTTTTTCGACCTATACGACTATATATACGTGATGGACAGGAACAACTACCGTGATGTTCTTGCTAAAGCTAGAAACGCCGCCGACAAAGATAAAGTACGCATGTTCTTACCGGATGGTATTGTTCCCGATCCCTATTTCGACGAAAACCAGTTTGAGCCCGTATTCCACATGATTGAACAGAGATGCAGGGAGCTCATTCGAGATCTGGCCAAATAATCGCTACTTTTGCCAAATAAAATGGAAATGTCCGTCATTGAAAACACAGACACGATGACCACGAGGTAGCGTAAGCGCCTAAAAGAGCAAGTTGCGAATACAACGATCCGGACAAACGCCATAAACATAAACACGAATGAATATTACATATGAAAGCATCCGAAGTAAATAAAAAATGGGCGGAATTGCAGCAGCTCATTGCCCGCGACTTCGACATGGAGCTGCCGGATATAAAGGTTATGCTTTTCCTGATAGGTGTGCAGGAGCTGGGGAAAGGACCCCAGCAATTTTCAAAAAGACAAAAAGAGGAACTGATGCATATCGCAACCTGTAGGCTATTTAGTGCTATGGGTTTTTACGAGCTCAATGGACTAGATGAAGAGGGGTGGCCCCACTGGAAGCTCATCAAGCCGATCCCCAACTATACCTTACTGGAACAGGAGCTCATTCTGAAGTCGTTAATTGTCGATTATTTTGAGGATACCTATTCCTTATCATAAAAAATTGCGTTGACAACAAGGCCATTGAAACCGTAAAGAAGACGGGCTTAGTTTTCTCAATAGGCCAAATTACGGATCGACGCTAGGGAAAATCGAAGAATAAACATCCATATTCCTCATGATCATAAAAAATAGATGAACAGATATATGAAATTAAATTTGTTGCTCCTTTGCCTCTGCTTCTCTGTAAGTGTGTGGGCCAAAACGCCAGCGCACCATTACGTGGTAATCAAAACCGACAAAGGCGAGTGCCTGTTGAAGTTGTACAATGAAACGCCGAAGCACCGCGATAACTTCGTAAAGTTGGTAAAAGACGGCTACTACGATGGCCTGCTGTTCCACCGTGTAATCCAAAATTTTATGATTCAAGGCGGCGATCCGGATTCGCGCTATGCTGCTGAAAAGCAGGCGCTCGGAAACGGTGGGCCGGACTACAGGATTCCGGCAGAGATTCAGGAGGGATTGATACACAAGAAAGGTACCATCGGCGCCGCACGTGATAACAATCCCGCAAAACAATCGTCTGCCTCACAGTTTTATCTCGTACAGGGACGGGTTTTCTCGCCTGCGGCGTTAGACTCGTTGGAGCAATTCCGTTTGAATGGTAAAAAGCTTTCCGCTGCCCAGCGCCAGGCTTATAGCACGATCGGCGGAACGCCCCATCTGGATGGTAATTATACTGTCTTCGGCGAGTTGCTGAGCGGCGTAGAAGTTATCGATAGCATTGCCGCGGTGGCGACAGACGAACGGGACAGGCCTTTAAAGGATGTGCGGATGTCCATGACACTGCTAACACGTCGTGAGGCACTGAACTTAGAGCGCGAAGCGGCAGGACTGAAACCGAAGACCGGCCTCTTAACAAAATTCTTCGACCTGTTCTCTTCGCGATACTATTAACGGATTGTCTGCGCCGAAGGACTGTGCGCATGATGGTTAAAAAGAACTAAACTACCTATGAGGATTGTTACATATAATGTTAACGGATTGCGGGCCGCCCTAAAGAAAGATTGGATAGGATGGGTAAGGTCTGTCGATCCGCATATTATCTGTTTACAGGAGATTAAAGCCACGCCCGACCAGATTCCGGAAATCATCTTTCTGGAAGAAATGGGGTATGAACATTACTGGTATCCAGCGCAGAAGAAGGGCTATAGCGGAACAGCTATTTTTACAAAAATTACGCCGACACATGTTGCTTATGGCTGTGGTCAAGAGGATTACGATTTTGAGGGAAGGATAATCCGTGCTGATTTCGAGGACGTGTCGGTGATGAGTGTATATTTTCCATCCGGAACTACCGGCGATATCAGGCAGGAATTTAAATACCGGTTCCTCGGCGACTTCCAGGCGTATAGTGACAAGCTACTGCTGGAAAAGCCGAATCTGGTTATTTCCGGCGACTTTAATATATGTCATAGGGCCATTGATATACATAATCCCAAGTCGAACGCAAACAGTTCGGGCTTCTTGCCGGCCGAACGGGAGTGGATGGAGAATTTTATCGCCTCGGGATATATAGATTCATTCCGGCACCTTAATCCGGAACCGCATCATTACACGTGGTGGACATACAGAGCAGGTGCGAGGGCCCGAAATTTAGGCTGGCGGATCGACTATAACATGATTTCGACGCAGTTGAAGGACAGGCTTGTTAACGCCGAAATCTTATCGTCGGCAGTACATTCCGACCATTGCCCCGTGCTGCTGGAGCTCAGGTAGACTGCTCGCGGATGCATTATACAGCAGGTGGCGTTCCTGCGGCTGCAGTGGGGATATTCCGGCTCATCTTCGATAATATAAGAGAAACAAGCTGCTGTTCGTCGAGCGGCTTCGTTATCACGCCGTCGAAAGCCATTCCGGCGTCCGTGTTGTGAACGCTTTCTACATGCATCGTGTCCGAGGTGAATGCGATTATCATCGCTGTTTTAAGACGATCGTTTTGTCGCACTTCCTTCAGTACGTCCCATCCGTTGATGTCCGGCATAAGGACATCCGTAATAACGACATCAATAGAGGTCGACTGCATGAATTTTAAGGCGCTTTCTCCACTGTCAAACGTATACACGTTGGGAAAATCCTTAAAATAATGCTTTAAATACAGGATATTTATTCTATTGTCGTCGATAAGGACCAATCGGAGATCTTTGGGCAGATCAGCCAATGTGTATGGTTTCCGTCTCACCGTGTCCTCACGCATATCCGTAATCGGAATGGTTAACGTAAATGTTGATCCCACCCGGGGCGTACTGACTAGGCTAATGTCGCCATGTAATTGTTCCGACAACAATTTCGAGATATATAGCCCAAGGCCGAATCCGGTTGATCGGAGTTTATTATCAGCCATGTAGTACTGACGGAAGATATGCTTCTGGTGCTCGGGCTTTATTCCGATACCCGTGTCTTTGACTTTAACAATTAAGGTGGCGCTTTCCCCACTTCCTTCGATAAACGCGGAAAGCTTTACTGTTCCCCTTTGTGTATATTTGATGGCGTTGCTTACAAGATTGGAAACGATCTGTTTCAGTCGGAAAGGGCTGCTGTATATTTCCGTCCGCTGGTCGATATTTACTTCCTGCTCCAGCGCTATTCCCTTTTTCTTTGCCTGATAGACGTACATCCCAACAATATCCTCCAGCAAGCGTTTCGGGCCGAAATACTCATTTTTTACCGCTAGCGCACCGACTTCCAGCTTGCTTAGATTCAAGATGTCGTTTACAGAAGTGTGAATAACGGTGATTTCGTGCGCTACGGAATCAAGGTATTCGCGGTTTATGGTTGGCTTACCTCCATCTTTCTTCAAAATGTCGATGATGCCCATGAGCGAGTTGATGGGAGCGCGTACCTCATGGCTCACGCTCGCCAGCACGCTGGTTTTTTCTTCAGCAACTCGTGCCGCATATTCTTTTTCGGCCTGCAGCTTCCGCTCGTATTTGGCTGCGTTGTACTGGTAGAACAGAATGAAAACGATCATCAGCAGCATAATACAAAGCGCGGCGATCAGTTGACGCTCCAACCGTCCGGCATTCTCTTTATGAACGGCTAAATCCTGCTCCTGAGCATTGCGTACGACCGATTGCTCGCGCTCCTTCAGATTGTCGATCCCGTTTTTTAGGTCGTTCAACAGCCGGTAATTAGCTTGGATAAGCTGGCGTTCTTTCTGGTGGAGAGAGAGAAATTTCCCGCGTAGATGGTGTAAATTACGCTGGAAAATTTTTTCATTCTGCGTGACGACGTGCTCAACGTTTCGGTATACCGCGTCCATCTGCTTTACATTCAGTTGCTCGGCGGTAGAGTGAGAGACGAGCGTATCGTTCTTCGCATTAAATATCCGCTTGAAAAGACCTTGCTTTTTCCGGATGATAGTATCTGCGCGGTTGTAATTGAGCGAGGTGTCGCTAAGGATTCTGCTTAACACGGAGTCGGCCCCCAGATAACGGGGGGCGGGGATGGTTGTATTCTTTCTTGTAACGAGAGCGGGGAGAGAATCCTGCGCTAAAAAGACCAGATCATCAATGTTCTTTTTTAAGTGTGCAAATTCGTCTGCAAGAAGATCTTTCTCCCGAATTGCATCCGTGCCCTGGAGCAGAGGGTTGTTTTCGATGGGCAGCGCCGACAGAGAATCTATTACATGTTTAATGGTGTCTAACTTACTTTTATATTGCATGTAGGTGGGCTGGTCGAAGTCGATCGTATAGAGACGGAAAAGGTTATCCGCCTCACCGAATGTGGAGAACAGCCGTTACAGCGTGGCCGATTGATTCTGACTCGATGCATAAGCTGCATTCAGCTGCCCCTTGACCTTCTGGTAAGTTACGTATTGATAAAAAAAGAGCGCACTCAGATAGCAGAAAAGCGCTATTGCAGCTCCAATCAAAACCTTTCGTAACAAAAACGTTTTCTTTCCTCTCTTTGACACAGTTAACAAACTTGAAACAAAAATACTTAATTACTATGTAATTGTTTTCCTGCTTCTTAACGAATGTCCATTTTGTCTGAACCTCTTCTCCCGAGGAGGTCGCTGTGCCTATGGTCCGGCCGGCTTGGTGTATCAGCGCTGAAGGCGGGCGGGTGGGATCGTATAGGTCGCCGAGCATTTTGCTGTTTCCTCCACTTTGCAGGAAATCAACCGCACAGGATAGTCTTTCAACTGATCTGGACCAATGTGCTCAACCAAGTAGCGTGCAATCTGTTCTGCCGTGGGGTTGAACGGGACAATCACTAAGCTGTCGCCGGCAACTTCCTGCAACTGAAGAAGCAGCTCGTCGTTCTCCCAGATCAGGAATTTGTGGTCAAAGTTGTCCTCCAGCCATTGACAAAGCGTTGTCTTTATAACGGAAAAATCCACAACGCGTCCAATTTCGTCCAGCTCATCTGCTGCTAAAGTGAAGTGTATCCGGTAATTGTGTCCGTGCAGAAAACGGCACTTTCCTTCATGCCCCACGACCCGGTGGCCGCAGGAAATATCATGGTAGCGTTCAGCAACAATCATGACACAAAGATAGGAATAGATTTTGAGTACGGCCGCCGAAAAAAATAGGAAAGCGCCGTCTACCTTTTCAAGAGGTACACGGAACCTCTGCCGGCCTTTCGCGGCGGCCCATGCAGCCCGAGCCTGCTACCGCTTTAACAGACGTCCCGGAAATTCGCTGACATTTTCCAGCGTGAGCTGTTGCATGACCTGGTAGAGCTGTGCTTTGAACATGTTAATCGTATGCTCAGCCCCTTCGTCGCCTAAAGCGCCGACGCCATACATAAAGGGCCTTCCCATAAAATTAAAATCGGATCCCACAGCGTGCGCACGGCCCAGATCAACACCGGACCGGATGCCTCCGTCAAGCATGATTTTAACCTTCGCTTTGTAAGCAGGGTTGGCAGCTAGGTGTATGAGCGAGTTGATAGAGGATTCTCCTGCGTCTATTTGTCGACCGCCATGGTTCGAAACGATTACACCGTCCACGCCGATATCGATAGCCGCCTGCATGTCCTCGTCTGTCGTTATTCCCTTGAGGACCAAAGGGCCTTTCCAGATGTTGCGTATCGCCTTAACTTTTTCGACATTTACCTTTCCTGTGAACGTACGGTTCATAAACTGCCCGAGCTGCGTCAGATCCAGCCCTTTTTCCATGTAAGGTCTCAACGTGGCAAACGAAGGGATGCCATGTTGTAGCGTTTTAATCCCCCATATGGGGCGCATAAGCGCCTGTACAATGTTGGAAACGTTCATCTTAGGAGGCATCGACAGCCCGCTCTTTATTTCCCGATATCGGAGACCGAATGAAGGAACGTCAACCAGCACCACCAGCACAGGACACTCTACGTCTTTAAGGCGGCGGAGTATGTCATCGCGTAAGCGGTCCTCTGTAGGATGATACAACTGAAACCAAGCCTTTCCATCCGACACTTCGGCAATACGCTCTATACTACTCGTGGATACGGTGCTGAGTGTATAAGGAATGTCGTGTTTCGCGGCGGCTTTAGCCAGTATCTCCGGAGCATTGGGCCACATGAGCCCCTGTAAACCGATCGGAGAAATACCAAAAGGAGCGCTATATCTACGTCCGAATAGCTCCACCGACATGTCGATGTCTCCCGCGACATGCAGATATTGCGGTTTCAGAAAAATATCGTCGAAGTCGCTTTCATTTTTTGCCAGATTGAATTCTTCGTTTGCTCCACCCTCTAAATAATCAAAAGCGAATTTAGGGATCCTCGATTTCGCTTTTGTCTTTAGATCGGCCACAGACGGATACTTCGGATTATATCGATATAAGATTTTATTACTCATGAGAATTACGGCTTAAAATACAGACGCCGAAGATACATACTATTGACGAAAATACCATCCTGTACAGGAGGGTGCGGCGGCAGGCAAAAATAATTTTGGCAGTTACAATAGTTATCCTTATCTTAGCGACGCTTATAGAGAAAGGCAGAGGGAATAGACCCGCTGAAGCCTTAGCAACCTGTCGCTGGACAAGGTGCTACATTCTACTCCATAGCGAAGCGCGGAGAAAGATAAGCTGAGATCACTAGTCCTAGTGTCCTTCTCTCCAAGCAGCAGTTTTAAGGAAAGAAAATTTAACAAGTACACATTTATGTTATTAACAAACAATTTAGGTTACCCACGTGTGGGGGCTTTCCGCGAATTGAAAAAAGCTAATGAGGCATATTGGGCTAAAAAAATCAGCGCGGAAGAATTATTGCAGGCTGGGCTAAAAATTCGTGAAGGCAACTGGAAGACACAACAGGAAGCAGGCATCGACCTTATTCCTTCCAATGACTTCTCGTTTTACGACCAAGTCTTGGACTTATCGTTAACAGTGGGTGCTATTCCTGCTCGTTATAACTCATTGCTGGATAAAATCGACCGGCAGTATAACCTGGACCTATATTTTGCAATGGCCCGCGGTTTCCAGGAAGAGGGAGTTGACGTAACGGCCATGGAAATGACAAAATGGTTTGATACAAACTACCATTATATCGTTCCGGAGTTTACGAAAGACCAAACGTTTAAACTGACATCCGAGAAATTTTTAACAGAATATAAGGAAGCAAAGGCACTGGGGATCGAAACTAAGCCAGTGTTCATTGGTCCGATCACATACTTGTTATTAGGGAAGGAAAAAGAAGCTGGATTTAACCGCATCGAGCTGATTGATAGCTTGTTGCCCGTTTATGAGGAAATCCTGGCTAAGCTGGCTGAAGCGGGAGCACAATACGTGCAGATCGATGAGCCCTTCCTGGCATTGGACATCGACGACTCGACGCGTGCGTTATATGGAAAGGTGTTTGAGAAATTGGCCGCTGCAGCCAATCATATCAAATTAATCGCTACGACATATTTCGAGGCCCTTCGCGATAACGAAGAGACGGCGCTCAATCTGCCTGTTCACGCACTTCATCTAGACCTCGTCCGTGGAGAAAACCAGTTAGACACTGTTTTAAGTAAAGTTCCGGCATCACTCACACTTTCCTTAGGCGTTGTAGAAGGCAGAAATATCTGGAAAAACGATTACGAAAAGTCGTTGGCCAAAATTAACCAGGCTGTGAATGCGTTAGGTGCAGACCGTGTTTGGGTGGCGCCGTCTTCGTCTTTACTACATGTTCCTTTTGATTTGGATAATGAGGATAACGAAGAATCCCTTCCGGCAGAAGTAAAAAACTGGTTGGCGTTTGCTAAACAGAAGCTGGCGGAAGTTAAAGACCTCGCCATCTTAGCGCATGGCGAAGTAGATGCAAAGACTGCCGAGCGGTTTGAAGCGAATAAAGCCGCTGCAGAAAGCCGTCGGACCTCCCCGTTAATCCACAGACCTGAAGTAAAAGAGCGTGTTAACAATATCACTGATGATGATGCAAAGCGTACTTCTCCTTTCGCGGCTCGTAAGGCGGCCCAGCAGGCGAAATTCAACTTGCCTCCTTTCGCGACAACCACAATAGGATCTTTCCCACAAACAAAGGATGTACGTAAATGGAGAGCCGACCTTAAAAAAGGACTCATCTCGCAAGAAGAATACGATAAAGAAATCGCAGAGGAAACAGAAAGAACAATTCGCTTACAAGAAGAGCTTGATATTGACGTCTTAGTACACGGCGAATTTGAGCGCAATGACATGGTGGAATATTTCGGCGAGCAATTAGCCGGTTACGCTTTCACGAAGAACGGCTGGGTACAATCGTATGGATCACGCTGTGTGAAGCCTCCTGTGATCTATGGAGACGTTTACCGTCCCGCTGATATGACAGTCCGTTGGTCCGCCTACGCCCAGTCGTTGACGAACCGTCCTGTAAAAGGTATGCTAACCGGTCCGGTAACCATATTGCAATGGTCTTTTGTGCGTAACGATCAGCCTCGCTCTACAACGACCTATCAGATTGCGCTGGCAATCTTAGACGAAGTTCAGGCGTTAGAAAAGGCAGGAATCAAAATTATCCAGATTGATGAACCCGCTATCCGCGAAGGTCTTCCGTTGCGTAAGGCTGACCAGCAAGACTACCTGAACTGGGCTGTACGTGCCTTCCGGGTGTCATCTTCTAATGTAGACGACGATACGCAGATCCATACGCATATGTGCTACTCCGAGTTTAATGACATTATCCAGGATATCGCCGCGATGGACGCCGATGTAATTACGATCGAGACTTCCCGTTCTCAGATGGAACTGTTAGACGCTTTCGCCGGCGACTTCAAGTATCCGAACGATATCGGCCCCGGGGTCTACGACATCCACTCACCCCGCGTTCCGAGCACCGAAGAGATGGTCGATCTATTGCGTAAAGCAAAAGCGGTTGTCCCAGCTGAACAGCTGTGGGTGAATCCTGACTGCGGATTGAAAACACGTGCATGGCCAGAAACCAAAGCGGCGCTGGAGTCGATGGTAGAGGCTGCGAAAATCCTGCGTGCAGAGACCAATTAAACGTTAAGATTAGTATTATAAAATAAGGTGAACGGCCCGGCAGTATTCTGCTGGGCTGTTTACATTTTTGCCGTTTCGTGGCGAGCGAACCAACGCCCCCGATTCCTACTAGGCTAGCAGGCGGCCCCTGCAAGCAACCCGTCTCCCCCGACGCTGCATAAAAATGAGCCGCAGCCTCAACATTTTTTATATTCTGTTGTTCTCTATAAAGGAAGAGCTGGTAAATACACGTGTTCGTAGCGACGGCGTTTGAGACGGAAATTTACAGACGGAATTAATAGGCATAAAGTGCTATGGTTTCTGAAAAATAAAACGATGTTGAGCTCACCCAATCAATGGAATATGCACTTATAAAAACGGTTATATTATGAAAAGATTCTCTCATGTTATGTTGTTTGTCTTCGCTGTGATGACATTAACAAGTTGTGAAGTTATTGGCGGCATATTTAAAGCGGGCGTATGGTCCGGCGTTATCCTTGTCGTCCTTGTCATTGCACTTATCATCTGGATCATCGCCCGCATGGCCGGGGGTAGAAGACGCTAACAGCAGGCGCGCCAATTTTTCGTCAGGTATGCACAAAGCTTCTTTAAAATACCTATTTTTAAGTCAAAAAACAGATGTATCGTATCACTTGTCTGGCTTTGATCATTTTGTGTCTTGGTTTTCATGGAGCAATGGGCCAGCAGGGGTATCCAAAGCCAAAAGCTAAAAGCCTGCTGTTCTATATCCAACATAACCGGGGACATAATACGTACCTTTATCAACTTAATGTTGCCAGCAAGGGGGGGCTTGATCAGGAAAAACCTATCAAGGTCTCTAGACAGCTGTTCGACAAAAACGGGGAAATACGCCCACTTACCGATATACAGCGGCGCTTTGCCTATGGTGTGAAAACACGGCGGCTCGATGACCAAAGCTTCTCCTTCGTCCTGGCAGCGTATCCGGAGCAGGAGTTTTTGCTTAAAATTATTTCCCCGGGACAAGGCGCCGTTTATACTGTTGTGAACGGGACAAAGATGAAGCTGGACAGGTTGTTTTTGGTGCAGAAAGACGGGACCTCCGGTCTAGGAACCAAGCTGGACTACATCCTGTTTCAGGGCGTGCGGGCCGATGGAAAACCCGTGACGGAAAAGTTCGTTCCCCAATAACAACTGTCCAGGGTAACAGCTTTTTGACAACTTCTCTTACTATTTAACATGTTTTTTACAAATCCACATTGATTCCGTAACTTTCCCTTAGTAGCTTTGTCCCGCATGCTACTTAAACTGGTTCATTATTTTGTCCTGCTGAGTTATATAAACATCATCGCCTACGAAGGCGGAGAGGGCAATGCCGTGCATAGCGACGATTCGCTACTGAACGGAGAATCGTTGTTGGAGTTTGTTTTAGATGATGTGCTCGACCTTCCTGTCGACGAGGATGCGAAAGATGTGGAGATCCGCTATGACGAGTACAGGGCGCTCTCTTATCAATATTTTGTTTTACCTGTATTTGTTCTGTTTCTAGGTACACTATTTAGTCTTAGACAGGTAGAAGAACGCATCAAACACCCGTTATACGATGGGAAGAAACGTCAGATCGTACCGGGCTACTACACCTTTCTCTATAGATTAAAACCCTTTTAATCTTTTTACTTCCTATCATCCCTATTTCCAGGGTAACCCTTGCTGACATAGCTCCTGTCGACAGAAGCTGTGTTTGATACGTTGTTTTTTATCAATTCATTTAAACAGTTTATAGTACATGAAGATAGTTTCATTGGCGCTCCCTATTGTGGGGCTGGCGCTAGTTGCAAATAGTTGCACCGTTAAAAGTACCGAAAGCAAAGCCGAGTTGGCCAAGCAAGTCCCTGTCGTGAACCTCACCATAATGGATACGACGATTTATAAAGAATATATCGCCGATATTCAGGCCAAAAGGAATGTCGAGCTGCGCTCTCGCCTAAGCGGCTTTTTAGAAAAAATTTATGTAGACGAGGGGGCCATGGTAAGGCAGGGGCAGGTGCTCTTTAAGATGAACGATGAGGAGTATAAAGCGGATTATGCCAAAGCTGAAGCTGCCCTGAATATTGCGATCGCCGAAGCAAAAAAGGTAGAACTGGAAAAAGAACGCACAAAAAAGCTAGTCGATAAAAATATCGTATCCAAAACCGAGCAGGAACTAATCGCGGTGCAGCATAACGCCGCTTTATCGAAGGTTGAGGAAGCGAGGGCCGTACTTAATCAAGCCAGAACCAAACTCTCGCAAACATTAATAAGAGCACCCTTTAATGGCCGTATCGACCGAATTGCCCTGAAAGCGGGGTCGTTACTCGAAGAGGGATCTTTGCTCACCACCATTTCTGATCTAAGCGAGCTCAACGTATACTTTGACATAACCGAATCGGAGTACCTGAACCTAGCCAGCGATTCGGGTTTCAATAGCGCCAATTTCAAAAGGGAGGTTAAACTATTTTTGGCTAACGGACAGGAGTATCCGTTTAAAGGTATTGCGCAGATTGTCGAGAGCGAATTTGAGCCGAACACCGGTTCGATTTCTTTACGGGCAAAGTTCCCCAACACGGGGGTGCTCCTAAAACATGGAGCGTCCGGTAAAATAGGTGTTCCGATTTCGACGGGGAGCACCCGGTTTGTCCATCAGAAATCGGTTTTTGAGATTCAGGACAAAACTTATGTGTATGTACTGAATGCTGACGGAACAGTCAAGATGCAGCCCTTCCGCGCCGGGCAGCGCGTCGGCCACTATTATATTGTGGAAGATGGGCTGAAAGATGACCAGCGCATCGTCTTTGAAGGCGTGCAAGGCCTTCGCGATGGAATGAAAGTGCAAGCCATAGACAGAAAGTAGTAAAGCGATTAACAAACCGAATTTAGCAGACAATTTCATGTTCGAAACATATATCAGACGACCGGTCTTATCCCTGGTAATATCTTTATTTATCACCTTACTCGGGGTGCTGGCACTATTTACTTTACCGATTACGCAGTTTCCGGATATTGTGCCGCCGTCGGTCGTCGTGACGGCGAATTACACCGGTGCCAATGCGGAAGTAAGCACGAACGCTGTTGCGATACCGCTGGAGAAAGCAATAAACGGGGTGGCGGGGATGACATCCATGAATACCGTCACAACAAATAACGGAACAACACTCATTCAGATAGCATTCAAGGTTGGCGTAGACCCCGATATCGCTGCGGTAAACGTTCAAAACCGTGTGACGACAGTATTGGATGAGCTTCCTGAAGAAGTTATCCGCGCGGGTGTGACAACGGAGAAGGAAGTGAACAGTATGTTGATGTATCTTAATATTTATACTTCAGACGAAACTGCCGACGAACGCTTCATCTATAACTTCACAGACATCAATATACTCAAGGAACTAAAACGTATCGAAGGGGTGGGGTTCGCCCAGATTATGGGCATGAGAGACTATGCCATGCGCGTGTGGCTGAAGCCCGACCGTCTCGCCGCCTACGAAATCTCTACAGATGAAATTATCGAGTCGCTCCGCCGTCAAAATATAGAGGCAGCACCGGGGCAAACAGGCATTAGCTCCGACAAAACAGTAAATATGCAACAGTATGTGTTGCGTTATCCCGGCAAGTTTACCGAGCCTGAAGAGTATGCCAATATTCCCATCCGCGCCAACGCCGACGGCTCCATCATTCGGGTACGCGATATCGCAGATGTCGAATTCGGTTCCTTGGACTATGAAATGGTGTCAAAGACCGACGGAAGACCGTCGGCCTCGATTATGCTGAAACAGCTGCCGGGATCTAATGCCCAGGATGTCATCCAACGTGTTAAGGACCGGATGGAAGAGTTAAAAAGTGAAACGTTTCCTCCCGGCATGACCTATACCATGGGGTACGACGTCTCCCGCTTTCTGGATGCGTCCATATCCAGTGTCGTGAAAACACTTATCGAAGCCTTCATTTTGGTATTTCTGGTTGTCTTTATCTTCTTGCAGGACTTCCGTGCAACGATTATTCCAATCCTCGCGGTCCCTGTCAGTTTGGTTGGAGCGCTATTCTTTATGCAGCTAATGGGTTTTTCCATAAACCTATTGACATTATTTGCACTGGTACTGGCCATCGGTATCGTGGTCGATAACGGTATTGTCGTTGTCGAGGCTGTCTTTGCGAAGATGGAGGAGGAACATCTACCCCCAATGGAAGCAACATTAGCAGCAATCAAAGAAGTAGGCGCCGCCGTAATCGCGATAACGCTCGTCATGTCGGCGGTGTTTGTGCCGGTGGCATTTTTATCCGGCCCCGTTGGAATATTTTATAGGCAGTTCTCCTTAACATTGGCATCCGCGATCGTTATTTCCGGAATCAATGCCTTGACGTTGACCCCCGCGCTATGTGCGCTTATCTTACGTTCGCCACACGATAAGAAAGAATCGAACAGTTGGCTCGCGACCTTCTTCCGGAAGTTCAATGCTTCCTACGACCGGACCGCAGGCAGATACAAGACGCTGTTGTCCAAAATTGCCGGAAGGCGTGTGATCACAATGGCGTTGTTGGCCGTGTTCTTTGTGAGCACGTGGGGAGTAAGCACCATATTACCTTCTGGATTTATCCCGACTGAAGATCAGGGCATGATTTACGTGAGTGTGACGACACCGCCGGGAGCTACGGTCGACCGCACAGAACGGGTGCTCGACGAGATAGACGAAATATCGCGTAGCTTAGAGCCCGTGGAGACCGTGTCTACGCTCGCCGGCTACAGCATTCTGACCGAGGTTTCGGGAGCTTCCTATGGAATGGGAATGATTAACCTCAAGAGCTGGAGCGATCGGTCGCAGACAATCGACGATGTCATGGCCGAGCTCCGCGAAAAGACGGCCCACATTGCTGATGCCGAAATAGAGTTCTTCCCGCCGCCAACGGTACCCGGATTTGGTAATGCTTCGGGCTTCGAAATGCGTCTGCTTGACCGGAGCGGTAATGAAGATCTGGGGCAGACCGCCCAGGTGCTGCAGCAGTTTTTGTCCGATCTGACCGCCTCAGAAGCTATTGAAAGTGCTTCCTCCAGCTTTGATGTAAGCTTTCCACAATATATGCTGGAGATTGATTACGATATGGCAGCAAAGAAGGGGATATCGGTAGAAAATGCAATGAACACATTGCAAACGTTAATGGGAAGCTTTTATGCGACAAACTTTATCCGTTTTGGCCAAATGTATAAGGTGATGGTACAGGCCGATCCACATTATCGGCAACGTCCGGAAGACGTATTAAATCTGTTTGTGAAAACCAACAGCGGAGAGATGATTCCGTATTCTTCGTTTATATCCATGAAACGCATCTACGGACCCGAGCAGATCACACGGTATAACATGTTTACGTCGGCAATGATTAACGGACAGCCGGCCCCTGGATACAGTACCGGTCAGGCTATTGAAACGGTGCAGAAACTGGCCGAACAGCTGCCCAAAGGATACAGTATAGAATGGTCGGGAATGACGCGTGAGCAGGTGATCTCCGGAAACCAGGCTATTTATATTTTCGCTTTATGTCTGGTGTTTGTTTACTTATTGTTGGCAGCGCAGTATGAAAGCTTCTTGTTGCCCCTTCCAGTGATTTTGTGTCTGCCGGCGGGGGTATTTGGCTCCTTCCTTTTCCTGAAATTGTTTGGTCTGGAAAACAATATCTATGCCCAGGTGGCACTGGTCATGTTGATCGGACTACTCGGAAAAAATGCTATTCTCATAGTCGAGTATGCTGTGTTAAAGCAGAAGCAGGGGATGGGTATTATACAGGCCGCTATTGAAGGAGCTTATGCCCGTCTTCGACCGATTTTGATGACTTCCTTTGCTTTTGTGGCAGGATTGATTCCCCTTATGCTCGCTTCCGGCGCCGGCGCCATTGGCAATAGGACGATAGGTACGGCTTCGGTGGGCGGAATGGTTATCGGTACCATCCTGGGTGTCATCGTTATTCCGGGACTGTTCGTGCTGTTTTCCAAAAAGCGGAAGCAGAAAAGAGGAAAAGCAGCTTCTGTTGTTACCCTACTGATTGCCGTAACGCTCGTAACCTCTTGTAACCTTCCTAAGGATGTAAGCCGTGAAGCACATACGGCGATGCCGGAATCCTTTCCGAAAAGTAGCGTTGAAGGCGATACAGGGACCGTTGCCCGCCAGTCCTGGCGCAACGTGTTTATTGACCCACATCTGCGTACACTTATTGACTCGGCACTGCTTTATAACTATGACCTCCAGCAGGCAATAAAAAGGATCGAGATTGCGCAGGCAAGTTTTAGGCAGCGTAAGGCGGCCCTGCTGCCCAGCTTGGACCTTGCCGCTGAAGCGGGCCTGAGAAAATATGGGTTCTATACGGAGGCGGGAATTGGAAACTACGACTCCAACTTCTCCAATAACCTGAAGCCAGACGAAAAAATTCCTGAGCCGGCCGTTCCGGACTACTTCGTCGGTGTGCGCGCCTCCTGGGAGCTCGACCTTTGGGGAAAAATAAGAAACCAGAAAAATGCCGCGTTCAATAGTCTGCTGGCCGAAAATGAAGCTCGTAGATTGGTCGAAACCGAAATTGTCACCAATATCGCATCGGCGTACTTCGAATTGATGAGCCTCGACGCCAAAATCCGCGTGTTTGATAATAACATAGCGTTGAATGAACGGGCGCTGGAAATCACAGAGCTCCAGAAGGAAGCCGGCCGATCGTCGCAACTCGGCGTGCAGCAGTTTAAAGCATTTTTAGCTAGCTCGAAGGCTGAACGGGAGAAAGTCAAGCAGGAAATTACGGTTTTAGAACATCATATCAATTACCTTACCGGGCGTTTCAATACAACGGTCGAGCGTTCAGAAAGCTCATGGGGTAAACAGCGGCTATTCCATAAGCTGGAAGTCGGAACACCTTTCCAGATGTTGGCTTTGCGTCCGGATATCCGTGAAGCAGCATTCCTGCTGCAAAGCGCGGAGCACGACGTAAACGCTGCTAAAGCGGCGTTCTTGCCCACGGTGGTGCTGTCGCCATATGTTGGTTTGCAAACCTTTAGTTTTAATAAACTCGTGGATTTTGATAAGTCGTTGGCGTACGGCGTGTTGGGGGGGCTTACAGCACCGGTTTTTAACAGGAGGCAGCTCCAGACACAGTATGAAACTTATCGGGCGACTTACGGACTGAGCTTTTTGGAATACGAAAAGCGGGTGCTAAACGCTTATAACGAAGTCTCCAACGCTGTAAAAACGCAAGAGCATATACAGAAACGCGAAGCACATATCCAAGAGCAGGTGGATGCACTCAAAGGTGCCGTGGACGCAGCGAACGAGCTGTTTGTGGCGGGCCGGGTCTCCTACCTGGATATTATAACAGCGCAAAAGGATGCTATCGCTGCCGAGCTGGACGAGGTGGAAATCAAAAAAGAAGAACTTCTTAACGAAATAGTGATTTACAAAGCGCTGGGAGGTGGATGGCAATAGCTCCCCTCTTAAAAAGTCTGCCCCCG
>Ga0079224_100005268_pt1 | contig 16951 bp, 13 predicted proteins | sample Stecom2015_FD_80414 | JGI IMG/M metagenome (GOLD analysis project Ga0079224, IMG submission 80414) | Agricultural soil microbial communities from Utah to study Nitrogen management - Steer compost 2015 | ecosystem: Environmental > Terrestrial > Soil > Agricultural land | place: USA: Utah... | reverse complement strand
GACGACCCTGTCGCCGAGCAGGATCGCCTCGTCGAGGCTGTGCGTCACCAGCATGGCGCTGCGGCGGTGCCCGTCGGCCTCCCACTGGGCGAGCAGCTCCTCCTGCAGCAGGTCACGCAACTGGGCGTCCAGTGCCGCGAACGGTTCGTCGAGGAGCAGGACCTCCGGGTTGAGCGCGAACGCCCGGGCGATCGCCACCCGCTGCCTCATCCCTCCGGACAGCGTCACGGGGTAGTGCTTCTCGAACCCGGCGAGGCCGAGCTTCTCAAGCCACACTCTGGCCTCGGCGAACGCTTCCGCCCTGCTCGTCCCCCGCATGCGCAGCCCGAAGGCGACGTTGGCCTCCACCGTCTTCCACGGGAGGATCGAGTAGTCCTGGAACACGACTCCGGTGGCGGCCCGGGAGGCGTCGGCCTGATGGATGGTGACCTCGCCCCGCGACGGCCGGTCGAGGCCCGCGATGATCCGGAGCAAGGTGGACTTTCCGCACCCGGACGGCCCGACCAGCGAGACGAACTCCCCAGCACGGATCGACAGGTCGAGCCCGCGCAGGGCGGCCACCGACTCCGCGTTGCGCGACGGGAACATCTTGTCGACGTCGGTGACGACCACCTTGTCCTGGCCTGCTGAGGCTCCTTCGCGCTCTACCGTGGGCACTGGTGTGCGATATTCATCGTTCATCAGGCAGTACCTCTGAACTTCTGCTCTTCGTCGTTTGAGCTGCAGGTCGCGTCCGCCGCGCACAGGCGGCGAACACCACGAGGACCGTTTCGTGCTAGTGAGATCGGCGTCCGGCAGCGAGATTTCGTCAGAGACGCACAGCACGTGCGACACCGGCGAATTGATTCGCCGGACGACGCTCACCGGCCATGCTCAAAGCGAATTGCCTACCGACGCGCGTTGCCTCTCGCAGTTACAAAAACCGGAAGCACTTCGTCACATAAGAAAAGTTGGGGGGTGGTGGAGGGAGTCATCGTCCATCCCTCGGACCGGCTCCCGCGAGCGGGTCGACGTCCAAAACATTGGGGATAAAATTCTGAACTCGTAGTGAAGAATTACACCTACAGTTTGTCGTGTCAAGCCCCTTCCCGGGTGGCTCGGCCTGACCAGCTCCGAATCCGCCCGCACCCAGGGGAGATGCCTGCCGGCGCCTCGCGGTGTGGGTCTGGTTCTTGCACTCGTAGTGCAAAGACGGAGTCAGTCTGGCCCGGCTCGAACGGAACCGCGCGGCTTCACTCGCGGCAGCCGAGCACGCGACTGCCGGCCCTAGGCGTCATGCGCCCGGCCAGAGATGGGTGACGTCGCGTCAGCGAATCAACGGACACGACCCGGGCCGCGAAGGCCGCAGGCAGGCGCGCGCCGGTCTTCGAAAGTTCAGAAAGTCGGAGGGGTGATGATCCACACCGCGACGAGATCCTCGGCTCCCACGCTTTCCCAGCGATGAGGCAGCCTGCTGGGGAAATATATGGAGTCGCGCGGGTTGAGGACCCATTCCCGATCCCCCACCCAGAACCGCATCGCGCCCTGCAGTACGACTCCGCATTCCTCGCCCTCGTGCTGGTGCGGGTGGCCACCGCTTCCCTGCCCGGCCGGAGCCTCGACCCAGATGATCTCCATCTTCTTCCGCAGGTCGGGCGAGAGCAGCTCGTTGGCGATCTCCGACCCCGGATAGACGACGCGTCGCCGGTGGCCGGCGCGGAGAACCGCGACCTCGCTGTCCACGGCCTGGTCGAACTCCGGCTGTGACTGCTCGAGCAGTGACCCGACATTGAAGTCCAGCGCCGCCGCGAGCATCTTCAGGCTGGCCAGAGTCGGGTTCGCGATCCCTCGCTCCACCTGGCTGACGTAGCTTGTCGACACGCCTGCGCGCTCGGCGAGCTGGGCAAGGGTCAAGTTGCAGGCCTTGCGTCGATCTCTGATCAGCCGGCCGAGGTGGTTTGCTTCCAAGGTCCTTCTCCGCTCCGGATGGGTCACGCTGCCGCTGTGACCTGCTATGGAGACACCCTTGCACTGTCAGTGCAATATAGAGATCGACTCGCCGGGTGTCAACGCGCTGGGCCTGCGCACACCCTGGGACCTTCTACGTCGCCTGTCGCCGACGGCTCGGGTGACCCTTGACACTTAAAACCAAGAGTGTAATCCTCCACTCTGAGTGCAGGAATCGACCTTCATTGCACAACTTGTCCGTCCAAGCGCGGCGTTGTATCGGCGGTAGAACCGCCGGCTCGGCGTGCTCTGCAATTGACCGACCGTCATAGGTCGCTGTCGAGCGGCCTCTCATCACAATGCTTCACCGCCGTGTCCGAAGGCGAATCGCCCGCGTGCGAGTACGAAGCGCGTCCTTTCATTCAGTATTCGTCCGGCTCCGGATCACCCATTCGTGATCGCGCGCACTTCCGAGAAGCGCGGGCAGGGCTCAAGCACAAGGAGGATTTGCGGGTGGCAGGCAAGGAATACGACGTGGTCGTCCGCGGAGGCACCGTGTACGACGGCACGGGCGCTCCACCGGTCGAGGCCGACATCGGGATCGTGGACGGGAAGATCGCCGCGGTGGGCACCGCGCTCGCGGCGGGCGCCGAGGAAATCGACGCCCGCGACAAGGTCGTGGCACCCGGGTTCGTCGACATCCACACGCACTATGACGGCCAGGCGGTCTGGTCCGACGAGATGTCCCCGTCGTCGCTGCACGGCGTGACCACGGCCGTGATGGGCAACTGCGGCGTGGGCTTCGCGCCCTGCCGGCCGGCGGACCGCAGCCGGCTCATCGACCTGATGGAAGGCGTCGAGGACATCCCCTCGCCCGTCATGCACGAGGGCCTGACCTGGGAGTGGGAGAGCTTCCCCGAGTACCTCGACGTTCTGTCGGCGCGGCAGCGGGACATCGACCTGTGCGCGCTGCTCCCGCACGCACCGGTCCGTGTCTACGTGATGGGTGAACGGGCGCTCCGCCTGGAACCCGCCACCGAGGACGACATGGCCAAGATGCGCGCCATCGTGGCCGACGCGCTCAAGGCCGGCGCGTTCGGCGTGTCGACCTCCCGTACCACCAACCACCAGAGCGTCAGCGGCGACTACACGCCGACCCTGCGCGCACTCGAAGCCGAGATCCAGACCCTCGTCTCCGGCATCCAGGACGCCGGCCACGGCTTCCTGGAACTCGTCACCGAACTGAACACGCGCGACGTCCTCGCCGAGTTCGAGATGCTGCGGCGCGTCATCGAGCGGTCGACAGTGAACACCTACTTCAGCCTCACGCAGAGCAACGCGGCGCCCGACCTGTGGCGGGAGATCATGCAGTTCGCCGACGACGCCATCGGCGACGGACTCCCCATCAGGCCCGTCGTCGCGCCGCGCCCCATCGGGATGCTGCTCGGGCTCGAGGCCAGCCAGAACCCGTTCGCCGGCACCGCCACCTACCAGAAGCTCGCCAAGCTCCCGCTGGAAGAGCGGGTGGCCGAGATGCGCAAGCCGGAGGTGCGGCGCCAGATCCTGTCCGAGGATCCGCTGGAGTTCAGCACGTTCATCTTCCTGAGCCGGATCCCCTACTCGAACATGTACCGGTTCGGCAACCCGCCCAACTACACGCCGAGCCCGGAGGACTCCGTGGCGGCCCAGGCGGCGCGGGAGTCGCGCGAGCCCACCGAGGTCGCCTACGACCTCCTGCTGGAGGACGGCGGGACGGGCCTGATCTACGTCCCGTTCAACAACTTCCACGAGCACAGCACGGCCGCCTGCGAGGAGATGCTGCGCAACCCCAACACGATCATGGGCCTGGGGGACGGCGGGGCGCACGTCGGGTTCATTCTCGACGCGGGCTTCCCGACCTGGCTGCTCACGCACTGGGTCCGCGATCGCGGGGCCTTCTCCCTCGAGGAAGGCATCCGGCGGCTGACCAGCGACACGGCTGACGCCGTCGGCCTCAAGGACCGCGGCCGGGTGGCGGAGGGCCTGCGCGCCGACCTGAACGTGATCGACATGGACGCGCTGCACGCGTCCTACCCCTACGTCACGTACGACCTGCCCCTCGGTGGCCGCCGCCTGCTCCAGCGGGTGACCGGGTACGAGGCGACGCTCCTCAACGGCCAGGTCACCTACCGGAACGGCGAGTCGACGGGTGCGAAGCCCGGGCGGCTGGTCCGCGCGGGGAGCTAGGGCGTGACACGTAACTCGCTGGACCTGTTCCTCTACCCGAAGCACATCGCGCTCCTGGGCGTGTCCCGGGACGAGAACTCGCTCACCGCGAGGCCCGCGATGTACGCCGCGACGTTCGGGTCCCGGCCGCGGGTCACCGTGATCAAGGCGGACGCCCCTGCCGAGCTGCACGGCTCGGCGGTGCGTCCGTCACTCGCCGACCTGGACGACAGTCCCGACGTCGCGATGGTCATGGTGCCGGCGGACGCGGTCATCCCCACGTTGGAGCAGTGTGTGGACGCCGGGGTGAAGGGCGCGGTCGTCATCTCGTCCGGGTTCGAGGACGGCGACGGAGCGGCGCGCCGGTCGGCCTTGACGCGGTTCCTGGCGGCGCATCCCGATTTCCGGCTGGTCGGGCCCAACTGCGTCGGCGTCACGAGTCCCGCCGCCGACTGCTGGCTCAGCTTCTCGAGCGTACTTCGGCGTGGACGTCCGCTTCCGGGCAACGTCGGGCTGGTCACGCAGTCGGGCGCGGTGGGGAACGGGCTGTTCCTGGCCCTGCAACAGCGGGGTGTCGGGCTGGCCCACTGGGTGAGCACGGGCAACGAGCTCGACCTCGGGGCGCTCGAAGCGGCCGCCGACATGCTGGTACGCCCCGAGTGCAACGCGGTGGGGCTGTTCCTGGAAGGGATCACCGACCACGAGCGCCGGGGCGACCTGGCCGAGGCCATCGCCGCGACCGGCAAGCCCGTCGTCGCCCTGCGCGCGGCGACCAGCGAACAGGGCAAACGCGCGGCGATGGGGCACACCGGACGGGTCATCGGTCGCGACGAGGTGGCGCGCACCGCCCTTGAGGAGATCGGCGTCGTGCTCGTCGACTCGCTCGACGAGCTGACGGCCGCGCTGACGGTCGCGTCCGTCGCCCCGAAACGCACGGGCCCCCGCGGGCCCGCCTCCGTCGCCGTCGTCACGGTCTCGGGCGCGACCGGCGTCTTGGCGGCCGACGAGGTGGCGCTCCAGCCCGCCCTCGAGCTCGCGGAGTTCGGCGGCGAGGCGGCCGAGACCATCTCCGGGTCGTTGCCGTCGACGAAACCGTCCGACGTGGTCAACCCGCTGGACATCCCCGTACTGGGAGACTCCGCCACGTTCGAGCGCGCCATCCGCGCAGTGGTGCGCTCCGGCGCGGCCGACGCCACGGTCGCCGTCGTCTCCTCACTCGCCCACGACTACGAGAGCCTCAGCCACTCCCAGGAGCCGGGGCCCGGCCCGCTCGTGCTCGCCCACCTGTCGCCCGCCGAGGACTTCACCCCCGAGCAGGCGCGACGGCTCGCCGAGCGGGGCGTCGCCGTGGTCCGCACGCCTCGAGACGCGGTTCGGGCGCTGAGCGTGTGGGCGGGGACGACGGGTCCTTCGGCGGCACGCGATACCGGGCCCGCCGAAGTCGCCGTGCCCTCCGGGCTGCGGCAGGAGGGCGTGACCGCCACGGCGCGGCGCCTCGGCGGGGCGGTCGACCGCTGGCTGACGGCCGGGCGGATCGTCCGCGACGCGGGTGACGCGGTGGCGTTCGCACGCAGCCATGCCGGGCGCGGCGTCGTCCTGAAGGCGGACGGCGGGCGGATCGCGCACCGTGCCGACGTCGGCGCCGTCGTCGTCGGACTGCGCGGTGACGAGGACGTCAGGCAGGCGTTCGGCAAGGTCGCCGGGGTCTGCGCGGAGCACGGCGACGACGTGCTGGCGCAGGCGATGGCGGATTCCGGCCTGGAGCTGATGGTCTCGGTGATACGGGATCCCGAGGTGGGGATCGCCGTGCTCGTGCGCCCCGGCGGGACGCTAGCCGAGCTCGGAGCCGGATCCGTGGTGCTCACCGAACTGCGGGAGCACTGGCGTCCCGCGATGGAACGGTCCGCCATCGGCGCGATGCTCGCCGGCTGGCGCGGGGGACCGCGGCTCGACGCCGAATCCCTCTACGCGTTGCTGGGCGACCTGGTCGACGCGTTCGCCCGGCGGCCAGAGATCGAACTCGTCGAATGCAATCCGGTCATCGTCCGTCCGGACGGTGTGTCGGTCGTCGACTTGCTGTCCTATCACCACAGCGAAGGAGCGTCGTGAGCGAGAGCTGGGAAAACCACTACCTGGAGACGCTGGGCAACGTCCCGGAAGCCATCCGTCAACTGTTCGATCTCGATCCCGAGGTCGCCACCGCCTACACGGCGATCCGCAAGCGGGCCTACGCCTCCGAGGAGGGGCACGTCCCGCTGAAGTACCGCGAGTTGATCTTCGTGGTGGTCGACATCGAGATCGGCAACTACGGCGGCGCCATGAACCACCTGGCAGCCGCGATCAAGGCCGGCCTCACCCGCACCGAGCTCGCCGACGCGCTGATCGAGATGATCATGGTACGCGGGATCTCGACCTGGGGACTCACCGGCCACCGGGTGTGGGCGGATTCGCAGAAGCTCTTCGAGGAGGCCTCCGATGTCTGAAACACTGCTCGACTACCACGTCGACATCACCGACGAGATGATCGAAGAAGCCCGCTCCTTCTCCGGGATGAAGCTGCGGGTGGAGCCGTGGAACTACGAGGCCACGCTCGACACCATCCGGCACTACGCATGGGGGATCGGCGACGCCAACCCGCTCTGGTGCGACGAGACGTACGCGGAGTCCAGCCCGCACGGCACCGTGGTGGCGCCCCCCACCTTCCTCTACTCCAGCTACGACGGCGCCATCGGCCTCGGATTCCCCGGGGTGCAGCCGTTCTACTCCGGGACGGAGTGGCGCTTCCACGAGGTCGTGCGGCGCGGCGACCGCATCCGCCCGGAAGCCACTATGGGCGACATCGAGATCCGGGAGGGGGCGAACGCCGGGCGCTTCGTCATCCAGCGGGTCCACACGCGCTATGTACGGGAGTCGGACGGCGTCCTCGTCGCCGAGGCCACGGCCGGCACGTTCCGGGTGGCGCGGTCGCGGGCGAGCGGCGGCCTCCGCTACGAACAGCGCGGCCCGCACGAGTTCACCAACGAGGAACTCGACGACATCGCGGCGCAGGCGCTGTCGGAGCCGCGCAGGGGAGACAAGCCCCGCTACATCGACGAAGTCCAGGTCGGCGAGAGCGTCCCGCCGGTCGTCAAGGGCCCGCTCAAGCAGATTACGATGACGGCCTACTACGCGGGCTGCGTCGGCTCGCCGGGCTACAAGGCCGACGAGATCGCGTGGCAGTACCGCGACTGGGCGCTCAACGACCCCGAGAAGTTGCCGAACAACTACGACCCGACGTACTTCTCCGAGCGTGTGCTGCCGAGCATGGGTCACCAGGACGCCGCGGTCGCACGTGAGCTGGGGATGCCGGGCGCGTACGGCAACGGGCCCCAGAAATGCGGGTGGATGGCGCACGCCGTCACGAACTGGATGGGCGATCACGGCCACCTCCAGCAGTTCAGCGTCCGGCTGCGCCGCCCCGACGTGTTCGGCGACGTCACCTGGTGCGGCGGCACGGTCACCGGGGTCGAGGTGCGAAACGGGTCGGAGGGCATCGTCACCATGGACCTGCACGCCAAGAACCAGCGCGGCGAGGTCACCGCGACGGGCTCGGCCGAGGTGAAGCTGCCCCTGCGGAACGGCCGATCGACAGACGGCGCATGACGACAGGCGCGATGACGGAGAAGGGGGACGCTACGTGGACCTGAAGGAGTCCGTTGAGATCGAGGCGCCGGCGCACCTCGTGTGGTCGATGCTGCGCGATCCCAGGACGGTCGCCGAGTGTTTCCCGGGCGCACGGCTGGGCCGCGTCGACGGCGACGTCCACGTCGGCAGCATCGTGGTGAAGTTCGGCCCGACCACCGTGTCCTTCCAGGGGCAGGCCGAGATCGAGTACCAGGACGCGGACCGCACGGTGACGATCAACGCCCGCGGCCGCGACGGTCGCGGAGCCACGCGTGCCTCCGCCTCGGTGACCGCCACCGCCCGCGACAGCGCCACCGGAGGCACTCTGCTCGAGGTCGCTGGAGACGTGGACGTGGTGGGGCCGCTGGCGCAGTTCGCTCGTACCGGCGGTGTCTTCGTGACCCGCCAGCTCCTGCGCGATTTCGGGACGGCGATCGGCACCCGGGCCCTGTCCCAGGAGGCCGAGCCGGCGAAGGCCGTCGCCGACGCGCCGGCCCCTGAGGCCGCCGCCGACCCTGTGGTCGCGGCCCCGCCCGCGCCGCAGGCCAAGCCGGTGAGCGGGTTCTCCGTCATCGCGCGGTCCCTGATCGCGTGGTTCACCGAACTGTTCCGGCGATCGCGGCAGGAGAGACGTTCGCCATGAGCCCGCGGATCCCCCGCGAACACTGCCGCCGCCTAACGGGCGAGACGAGGAGAAGACTTCCATGAAGGTATACGAAGCCATCGCCGACGCCTGCCTGGCAGAGGGACAGAGCCCGATCTTCGCGCTGATGGGCGACGGCAACATGGAGCTGCTGTCGGCGCTGGACCAGCGGAGCCCGGCCCGGATCGTCCACGCACGGCACGAGAACGCGGCCGTCGCGATGGCGGACGGCTGGGCGCGGGCGTCCGGCGACGTCGGTGTGTGCACGGTGACGAGCGGGCCCGGCCTGACGCAGATCGCGACCTCACTGGTCGTGGCGGCACGGCACGGGACACCGCTGGTCGTGCTGGCCGGCGACACCCCGCATCTCGCCTCGTACAACCTCCAGGGCTTCGCGCAGGCACCCTTCGCCGCCGCCTCCGAGGCCGCCTTCGTACGGCTCCGGTCGCCCGACACCGCACTCGACGACGTCCGGGAGGCGTTCGTACGCGCCCGCAGCGAGCAGCGGCCTGTCGTGCTCGGCCTGCCGATGGACATCCAGCAGGAGGAGTACCCCTGGGATCCCATGTACGAGCCGTCCGCGCGGTCGATGCCGAGCAGTCCTCCGGTCAGCCCGTCGACCGAGGACCTGCGGGAGATCGCGCAGATGGTGACCTCGTGCGAGAAGGTCGTGGTGCTGGCCGGGCGCGGGGCGGCCGTGTCCGGCAGCGGTCCCGCGCTGCTGAAGCTGGCCGACCGGCTGGGCGCCGTGCTGGCGACGACGCTGCGGGCGAAGGGGATGTTCGACGGGAGCGAGTGGGACCTCGGCGTCGCCGGAGCGTTCAGTCCCGGGGCCGCCCGGGAGCTGTTCGTCGAGGCGGACTGCGTCCTGGCGTTCGGCGCCGGGCTCGGCTACCACACCACCGAGGGCGGCTACCTCTTCCCCAAGGCGACGATCGTCCAGGTCGACACCCATCCCAAGAGCATGATCGAAGGGCAGCGTCCCGCCCACGTGCAGATCACGGGTGACGCCCGGCAGGTCGCGGAGAAGCTCTCCGCCTTGGTGGCCGACTCGTCACCGCGGTCCGAGTTCCGGGCCGCCGCGCGCGCCGTGCGACCGGGGGCCGTCAAGGAGCACCCCGGCCCGCTCACGGACGGCCTTGACCCCGCGGCGGCGCTGAGGACCGTCAACGACGCCGTCCCCGCTTCGGCCCCCGTCGTCGTCGGCGCCGGGCACTTCTGGAACTTCGCGGTTCCGGCGCTGACCGGGCGCGCGCCGGACAAGTACGTCTTCACCTACGACTTCGGCTGTATCGGCCAGAGTGTTCCGGTCGCGATGGGAGTCGCCCACTACGCGGGGCGGGCGTTCGTCGTGGAAGGGGACGGCAGCCTGCTGATGAACGTGCAGGAACTGGAGACCCTGGCCCGTCACCGAACCCCGGTGCTGTGTTTCGTGATGAACGACGGCGCCTACGGTGCCGAGGTCCACAAGCTGCGCGCGAAGGGGCTGCGCGGGGAACAGGCCGATTTCGGCCGGACCGACTTCGCCGCGGTGGCGACCGCTTTCGGTCTGCGCGGGGTGAGTGTGACGTCGCTGTCGCAGATCGGGCCCGCGGTGGAGGAGTTCATGGAGACGGGGGAGCCCACGGTGGTCGACCTGCACATCTCACCGCAGGTGATCGCCCCCACGTATCGCCGGCTGTTCTTCGGCGAGGTGGAGTAGGACACGTCCTTCTGGGTGACCGGCGTGCGGTCCATGCGGTGGTCCTGCCCCCGCGACCGCGGTTGACGGCGGGCGGCTCCTCCTGTGCGCGGTCGGCGGGGGAGCCGTCAGGACCTTGACGCGTCGTACTGCTCGCGGGCCGTCTGGACGGCGGGGAGGCTGCGCTGGGTCCATTCGGCGAGGGTGCGGACCTGGGCGGCGGCTTCGCGGCCGAGCGGGGTGAGGGAGTAGTCGACGTGGGGCGGGATGACGGGGCGGGCGTCCCGGTGGATCATGCCGTCGCGTTCGAGGGTCTGGAGGGTCTGGGCGAGCATCTTCTCGCTGACGCGGCCGATCGTGCGGCGTAGCTCGCTGAAGCGGTGGGTGCGTTCCTCCAGGGCGAGCAGGATGAGGACGCCCCAGCGGCTGGTGACGTGTTCCAGGACGAGCCGGTACGGGCAGGTTTCCTCGGAGGTCCTGTTACTTACTTTCACGTCTGTACTTTATTTGCGGACCGGGCTCAGGAACTGACCCCGGGCGGGGCGGTGCTGCCGCGGGGGACGAGGCGGGGGGCCTCGTCTTCGACGGGGGTGACCTCGTCGCCCTCGATGAGGCGGAGCAGTGTCCGCGCCGCGTGTGCCCCGTACGCGGGGATGTCGCGGGTGATGGCGCTGAGCGCGGGGCGGACGATCTGGGAGAGCGGTGAGTCGTCCCAGGCCACGATGGACAGGTCGGCGGGGACGCGGAGGCGTAGCTCGTCGGCGGCGGACATGCCGGCGACGGCCATGATGTCGTTGTCGTACATGATGGCGGTCGGGCGGGTGGCGGCGCTCATCAGCCGCCGCGTGGCGTGGGCGCCCTCCTCGCCGGTGTAGTCGGTGTGGGCGATCGTGTGCCAGTCGAGGCCGCGCTCCTGGCAGGCGGCGGTGAAGGCCTGGTCGCGCAGGACGGTGTGGACGAGGTCGGGCAGGCCGGCGACGCGGGCGATGCGGCGGTGGCCGAGGGCGTGGAGGTATGAGACGGTCTCGCGGACGGCGGCGGCGTCGTCGGCCCAGACGGGGGTGAGCGCGCCGGCCGCCGAGGGGTCGCCGAGGACGACGGCGGGCATGCCGAGCTCGTCGAGCGCGGTGACGCGGGAGTCGGAGAAGCGCAGGTCGACGAGGATGGCGCCGTCGACTCGGCCCTCGCCCCACCAGCGCCGGTAGAGCTCGGTCTCCTGTTCGGGGGTGGTGACGACCTGGAGCATGAGGGCGTAGGAGCGGGGGGACAGCTCGGTCTCGATGCCGCTGATCAGCTCCATGAAGAACGGTTCGACGCCGAGGACGCGGGCGGGCCGGCACAGGGTGAGGCCGACGGAGCGGGCGCGGGCGTCGTTGAGGGCGCGGGCGGCGCTGTTGGGCCGCCAGCCGATCTCCTCGGCGATGGCCTTGATGGCGGCGCGCTTGGCCGGTGACACGCCGGGGCGGTCGTTGAGCGCGTAGGAGACGGCGACTTTGGAGACGCCTGCCCTGCGCGCGATGTCGGCGATCGTCGGTCGCTTCACCGAGCCCCCTTGGTGAACCGGTTAGCCAGGTACGTTTCTGCACCTTACTACCGGCCTGGGGGCGCGCACCTGCGATTCTGCGTTTGGGAGCGCTCCCTAGGCTTAACCGAGCCGCATCTCAAACGGGTTACGAACCTTGACGGACTGGTGGCCGGATTTTACCGTCGCGGTACTTATCCGGTTCAGCGATAAGTCGTCCGGGCCATTTCGGGAGCGCTCCCAAAATGCCTGGTCGGCGCAGTACGGCGGCGTTTTGTCCCGGGCCGCCCAGTTTTCGGGGGTTGCACAGACGGTCGACCCTCCGCCGAGCGGCGGGGGAAGGAGAGCACACATGCAGACCCGGGCGCGGATTCTCATACCGCTCCTCGCGGCGGGCCTGGCCGCAGCCGCCTGTACCGGTGGCGGCGGCGCCGCCGCACCGACACCCGACACCACCGAGGCGGCCAGCGCGCCCGCCGACGCCAACGCCGGCGGGTTGCCCCGTAACGAGACGCTCTACACGACCGGCACCCAGTGGGGCCCGCCGGCCAACTTCAACCCGATCCGCGAGTGGGACTCGGCCACCGGCACCAAGGGCCTGGTGTACGAGACGCTCTTCCACTACGACCCCAACGAGGCCAAACTCGTCCCCTGGATCGCCGAGAGCGGCAGCTGGGCCGACGACAAGACGTACGAGGTCAAGGTCCGCCAGGGCGTCACCTGGGCCGACGGCAAGCCGCTGACCGCCAAGGACGTCGCCTTCTCCTACAGCCTCGGCAAGATGGAGACCGTCCCCTTCCACAACATGTGGGACTGGCTGGAGAACGTCGAGGCGACCGACGACCAGACGGTCCGCTTCACCTTCTCCGACGCCCGCTACCAGGAGTGGGACTACAACCTCTACAGCCGCGTCATCGTCCCCGAGCACATCTGGGGCGGCCTCTCCGAGGAGGACGTGCTCAACGGCGTCAACGAGAACCCGGTCGGCAGCGGCGCCTACAGCTACCAGAGCCACGACCAGGACCGCGTCGTCTGGGTCAAGCGCGACGGCTGGTGGGGCAAGGACGCGCTCGGCATGGACCCCAAGCCGAAGTACATCGTCGACGTGGCCACCCCGAGCAACGAGGTCGCCATGGGCATGCTGCTGCAGAAGGGCCTGGACCTCAGCAACAACTTCCTGCCCGGCGTGTCCAACCTGATCAACGGCAACTTCGGGATCACCTCGTACTACAACGAGCCCCCGTACATGCTGTCGGCCAACACCGCCTGGCTGGTGCCCAACACCACCAAGAAGCCGATGGACGACCCGGCCTTCCGCAAGGCGCTGGCCACCTCCGTGGACGTCAAGAAGATCGTCGAAGGCGTCTACGGCAACCTGGTCAAGGAGGCCAGCCCGACCGGCCTGCTGCCGCAGTGGGACCAGTTCGTCGACCAGGGCGTGGTCAGCTCCGACGGCTTCACGTTCAGCACCGACGAGGCCAAGAAGATGCTCGCCGACGCCGGCTACCGCGACCGTGACGGCGACGGCCTGGTGGAGAACAAGGACGGCTCGAAGATCAGCCTGACCATCGAGGTGCCGACCGGCTGGACCGACTGGATGGAGGCGGCCCGCGTCATCGCCGCCAGCGGCAAGGCGGCCGGCATCGAGATCACGCCCGAGTTCCCCGACTTCAACGCCCTGGTCGAGAACCGCAGCAAGGGCAACTTCGACCTCATCATCAACAACGAGCGCCAGCTGTCCAGCAGCCCCTGGACCTACTACGACTACATGTTCAACCTGCCGATCCAGAAGACGCAGAACACCGTCAACTTCGGGCGGTACGAGAACAAGGAGGCCTGGAAGCTCGTCCAGGAGCTCGACGGCGTCAAGACGGACGACATCGAGGGCATGAAGGAGGTCATCTCCAAGATCCAGAAGATCCACCTGGACGAGATGCCGATCATCCCGCTCTGGTACAACGGCCTCTGGGCCCAGTCCAGCAACTCCACCTGGAAGAACTGGCCCTCCTCGGCGGAAGGCGCCCCCAAGTACGCGGCCACGATGTGGCGCAACTGGATGGAGCTCGGCGGTTTCGAAACCCTGACCCAGCTCCAGCCCGCGGCCGACTGACCTGACACTTCGGCGCCCCCTCCGCCCCGTCCTCCCGGGGCGGAGGGGGCACCTGGGGAGATCTTCGTGCGCCAATACTTCGGCAGGAAACTGTTCATCTACGGCCTGACCTTCGTGGCCGCCGTCACGGTCAACTGGATGATCCCGCGCTTCATGCCCGGCGACCCGGTCGCGAGCATGCTGGCCAGGGCCCGAGTCTCGCAGCCCGAGGCCGTCGAGGCGATGCGGGCCTACTACATCAGCCTGTTCGGCTTCGACCAGCCGGTCTGGCAGCAGTACCTGAACTTCTGGGGGGCGATGTTCCGCGGCGACTTCGGGATCAGCATCTACGTGTTCCCGACGCCGGTGACCGACCTCATCCTGGGGGCCGTCCCGTACACGCTGGGTCTGATGATCCCGGCGGTGCTGCTCAGCTACTGGGCGGGCAACCGGCTCGGCGCCTTCGCCGCCCGCCGCCAGCTGCTGGACAACAGCGTGCTCCCGGTCGGCTACATCCTCACCGCGACCCCGTACATGTGGCTGGCCGTGCTGCTGGCCTGGGGGCTCGGCGTGGTGGCCGGGTGGTTCCCGGTGGCCGGCGGCTACGCCTTCTCGCTCCAGCCGAGCTGGTCCTGGCCGTTCATCGAAAGCCTGCTGCACCACTGGGCGCTGCCGTTCCTGTCGCTGTTCCTGGTGGCGCTCGGCGGGTGGGCGATCGGCATGCGCAACATGATCATCTACGAGCTGGAGTCGGACTACTCCACCTACCTGGCGGCGCTCGGCGCGCCGGCCCGCCTGATCCGCCGCTACGCCTACCGCAACGCCATGCTGCCCCAGATCACCGGCCTGGCGCTGCAACTCGGCGTGCTGGTCGCGGGCGCGCTGGTCACCGAGATCGTCTTCTCCTATCCCGGGATCGGCAGCCTCATCCTGAAGGCCATCCAGAACCAGGACTTCTTCCTGCTCCAGGGCTCGTTCATGTTCATCGTCGTCGGGGTGCTGGTGGCCAACTTCATCATCGACATCGTGTACGTGCTCATCGATCCGCGCACGCGCACCGGGATGGCGGGAGCACAGGCATGACCACCACCACACCGACGGCACTGCCCACCGAGGAACGCGTGGTCCGCCGCGAAGCCCTGTACTTCGCCGTGCGGAACCCCAAACTGGTGATCGGCTTCTCCATCGTGTTCGTGTTCGCGGTGATCGGCCTGCTCGGGCCGGTCCTCCTGGACGTGGACTCGCCCAACGAGTACGTGGCGATGCCCATGCTGCCGCCCTCGTCCGAACACTGGTTCGGCACCACCACGCAGGGCCAGGACGTCTTCACCCAGTTCGTGTACGGAGTGCGCACCACCTTCCTGGCTGGGGCGATCGGCGGCGGCATCGCGGCCGTCATCGCGATGGCGATCGGCTTCACCGCCGGCTACCGGGGCGGGCTGGTGGACGAGGCGCTCAACATGCTCACCAACATCGTCCTGGTCATCCCCACCCTGGCCGTGCTGCTGATCATCAACGCCTACCTCGGCATCCGCAGCGTCGGCATGCAGGCCCTGCTCATCGGCCTCACCTCCTGGCCGTGGGCGGCGCGCGCCATCCGGGCCCAGACGTTCTCCCTGCGGTCCCGGGACTTCGTCGACCTGGCGAGGCTGAGCGGCGTCGGCACCCCCAGGATCATCGCCCGCGAGATCGCGCCGAACATGAGCTCCTACCTGTTCATGACGTTCATCCTGCTGTTCGGCAGCTCGGTGCTGATCGCCGCCTCGCTGGACTTCATCGGGCTCGGGCCCACCGAGGGCGTCTCGCTCGGGCTGATGCTGCAGAACGCCACCCAGTGGAGCGCGCTCCAGCTCGGCCTCTGGTGGTGGTTCGTCCCGCCGGGCGCGGCCATCACCGCCGTCGTCGGCGCCCTGTACGTGGCCAACGTCGGCCTCGACGAGGTCTTCAACCCGAAGCTGAGGGAGACATGAGTCTGCGGGTAAGCGACCTGAGGGTGCACTACCGGACCCTCAGAGGAGATGTGAAGGCGCTCGACGGGGTCTCCTTCGCCATGGACGACGGGGAGATCCTCGGCCTGGCGGGCGAGTCCGGGTGTGGGAAGACCACGCTGGGCAAGAGCCTCATCCGGATGGACGGCCGGATGCGCCACATCGACGGCTCCGTCGAGCTGGACGGCCGCGAGCTGCCGATCGGCGACGACCGGGCCATGAACGGGTTCCGGTTCCACGAGATCTCGCTCATCCCGCAGTACTCGATGAGCGCGATGAACCCGACCCGCCGGATCGGCAAGATGATCAACGAGCTGCTCCGCTCGCGCGGCGTGACGCTCGACCGCGAGGAGCTGGAGCGCCGGATCGCCCAGGTGGGGCTGCCGGTCGAGGTGCTCGGCCGCTACCCGATCGAGCTGTCCGGCGGCCAGAAACAGCGCGTGGTCATGGTCATCTCGACGCTGCTCGACCCGGCGCTGCTGATCGCCGACGAGATCACCTCCGCGCTGGACGTGTCCACCCAGAAGGCGGTGGCCAAGGCGCTGCTCGACTTCCGCGACCGCGGCTACGTCAAGAGCATGATCTTCATCACGCACGACCTGGCGCTCACCGCGCACATCGCCGACACGATCATGGTGATGTACGCGGGCAAGCTGGCGGAGAAGGCGCCCACCGAGGAACTGATCAAGGCGCCGAAGCACCCGTACACGAAACTCCTGATCAACTCGCTGCCGGAGATCGGCGTCCGGTTCGAGGAACGCAAGCTGGAGGGCATCCCCGGCAGCCCGCCGTCGCTGCTCAGGCCGCCGCAGGGCTGCCGGTTCCGGGACCGCTGCCCGCTGGCCTCCGAGCAGTGCGTCGAGGAGCCGCCGGCGACCGAGGTCGAGCCGAATCACTACGTCGCGTGCTGGAAGGCCGCCTGATGCTGAAAGTCGAGAACCTCACCAAGGTCTACAAGGTCGGGACCTTCGGCGGGCGGACGCTGAAGGCCGTCGACGCCGTGAGCTTCGAGGTGCCGCCCGGCGAGGTCGTCTCCCTCATCGGGGAGAGCGGCAGCGGCAAGAGCACGATCGGCAAGATGATCCTCGGTCTCATCCCGATGACCAGCGGGACCATCACCGTGGACGGCGTGCCGGTCAGGGCGGGCAGGGAGTACTACCGGACCGTCCAGGGCGTCTTCCAGGACCCGTTCAGCTGCTACAACCCGGTCTTCAAGGCCGACCGGGTCTTCCAG
>Ga0079224_100005267_pt1 | contig 16955 bp, 15 predicted proteins | sample Stecom2015_FD_80414 | JGI IMG/M metagenome (GOLD analysis project Ga0079224, IMG submission 80414) | Agricultural soil microbial communities from Utah to study Nitrogen management - Steer compost 2015 | ecosystem: Environmental > Terrestrial > Soil > Agricultural land | place: USA: Utah... | reverse complement strand
GCCGTCAAAGCTTGCGTTGGCTGCCGTGGACTTCGCCGCGCCAGCCGCCTTCCTCGTGACCGCGGCTCTCGATGAACTGTTTGAAGCCCTCGACGGAGCGCTGCACGTTCATGCCCATTGCGCCGAGCGAGTCGCCGATCTTTTCAGTGACGCCCTGCGGCTCGTATTCCATCATCAGGTTCACTCGCGTGCGGTCGCCCGGTAGCGGCTCGAAGCTCACGGCGCCCGCGTTCGGCGCGTCGCCGGACGTGCTGCGCCATGCGATGATCCGGTCCGGAATCTGCTCCGTGATCTCCGCGTCCCACTCCTTCTCCTTGCCCCACAGCTCGGCGCGCCAGTGCGTGTGAGTGTCGTCGAGCTGGCGTACGTCCTTCACGCCGGACATGAACTTCGGAAATGACTCGAACTGCGTCCACTGGTTGTAGACGGTGTGCAGCGGGCAGTCCACGTCGATGCTTTTCTCGATCCTTTCCATGATCCAGTGCCCTCCTTGTCGCGTGCTGGATCATCGAAAAATGCAAGTTCCATTCCGCGCTGCGTCGTGTGCCCGCCCGCCGAGTGAGGCTGCTATCCGTCGAGCAGCGCCGGTCGTCGGCGGTGCCACGCCGTGACTTGCTCGTAGGCGTGCGCGAGCGTCAGCACGTCGAGCTCGCCGAGCTTCGGGCCGCTGATCTGCAGTCCGATCGGCAGGCCCGAGCGGCTGAAGCCACACGGCACGCTGACCGTCGGGATACCGTAGAGGTTGAACGGATAGGTGTTGCGCACCGACGGCTCGGCGCCGGACGCCTCCTCCGGGTTCTGCGCGTTCGCGATCGTCTCTGGAAGCCCCGGCGCCGTAGGGGTCACGACGAGATCGACGTCGTTGAAGACGTCGTCGACGGCGTTGCGCACGAGCTCGAGCTCTCGCCGCGCGGCGTAGTAGTCCTCGGTCGGAAATTCGCCGGCCGCGAGCAGACGCTCGAGCGTGACCGGATCGTAGAGCCGGCGAGTGGCCGGGTTGTCGAGATAAGGCTTGTGATAGGCGTAGGCCTCGGCGAGCAGCACCGCGAAATCGGGCGGTGTCGGCAGCCGGACGCTGCGCGTTGCGGCCGTGATGTTGCGCAGCACCGCGAGCGCCTCGTCGATCGCGGCCTCGACGTCCGGCTCGAGCGCCGTGAAGTAACGGTCCCCCGCGAGTCCTATCGTCAGCGTCGCGGCGCTGCGGTAGAGCGCGGCCGGATAGTCCGGAATCGGCGCGCGAATGCTCACGGGATCGAGCGGATCGTATCCGGCGATGGCGCCGAGCAGCAGCGCCGCGTCGCCGACCGTTCGGGTCAGCGGCCCGACGTGATCGAGCGACTCGGATACCGGAATGATGCCGCGAATGCTCGACAACCCGTGCGTCGGCTTGAAGCCGACGACGCCGCAGTACGCGGCGGGCAGGCGGATCGACGCGAGGGTATCGGTGCCGAGCGCGCCGGCGCACATGCGGGCGGCGACGGCGGCGGCCGATCCTCCCGACGATCCGCCGGGAATATGCGCCAGATTCCAAGGGTTGTGCACCGGACCGTAGTGCGTGATCGACGACGTGCCCCCGTATGCGTACTCGTGCATGTTGAGCTTGCCGAGCAGCACGGCTCCGGCCGCGTCGAGCCTGCGCGTGACCTCGGCGTCCTCGTCGGGGACGCGATCGGCGAACACCGCGCCGGCCGCGCTCGTCAGAATCCCGGCCGTGTCGATATTGTCCTTCAGCGCGATCGGAATGCCGTGCAGCGGGCCGCGCCAGCGGCCGTCCTCGAGCTCCGCCTCGAGCGCGCGGGCCTGCTCGAGCGCGCGCTCGGCCGTGACCGTGACGTAGGCATTGACTTGCGGCTCGAGCCGCTCGATCGACGCCAGGTACGCCTCGGTCAGCTCGACGGGCGAGAGCTGGCGTGCCCGGATCAATCGGGACGCTTCGGTCAGCGTGAGATCGACGGGATCGGCGTTCTGGGCGAGGGCGCGGCTGATGCCGGCCCACGCCACGGCCGCTGCGCCGGCGGCGAAGACATCGCGTCGCGTGACCATGTCGTCAGCCGCGCGAGTACGTGCCGACGAGGCGGTTCATGCCGATCACGTGCGGCTCGATCCGCTCGAGGAGCGGCCACAGCGACAGCCCGGCCGGGAGGTCGAGCTCGCGATCGAGCGCGAGCAGCCAGAAGTAGTAGTGATGCACGCCGTGGCCTTCGGGAGGCATCGGCCCGCCGTAGCGGGTGTTGCCGAAGTCGTTTTTCCCGCTCGTGTAACCCTGCACGCCTTCAGGCAGCTCGGCGACCGAGGCCGGGATGTTGTAAAGCACCCAGTGCACGTAGCCGTAGGAGCCCGGGCTGACGAGCGGCGCGTCCGGATCGTGACAGAACACCGCGAGCGATTGCGCGCCTTCGGGCAGATGCGACCAGGACAACGGCGGCGAAACGTCCTCTCCTTCGCCGGTATGCTTGCGGGGAATGGCTCCGTTCTGCAGGAACGCCGAGCTTTTCAGCTCGAGCGGCGACAGCGCGAATCCCATTTCGATACCTCCGTGAAGTCCTTGACCGTCGGGCGAAAAACGATGTTCGCACAACGCTCGCGGAACTTGTACTCGCAGGGCGGTCGCCAGTCGGCCCGCGAGCGTGTCGTCTACCCGCGTGCCGATGGCCTTATCCTGTGTGAAGACGTTTGAGGCTAATGTCGCCGGTGCCACGGAGGGCATCGAGGAGGAGAAAGTGACTGAATCGGCGAAGCACTGGATCGACGGCGAGTGGCGGTCTTCCGCGAGCGGCGCGACGGGCTCGAGCCTGAACCCTGGCACCGGCGACGTGCTCGGCGAGTTTGCGGATGCCGGCGTAGCCGAGGCCGACCTGGCGATCGCCGCGGCGCGGCGCGTCTTCGACGCTGGAGTCTGGGCACGGCAGCCGCGCGTTCGCGCGGCCGTGCTGCTCGCGCTTGCCGATCGGATCGACGCGGCGAAGCCCGAGATCGCGTGGGACCTCGCCCGCGAGAACGGCAAGCCGATCCGCGACGCGATGCATGAGGTCGCGGGTGCGGTGTCGGAGATGCGCTACTACGCGGGTCTCGCACGGAACATCTTCGGCCGCAGCATCGAGCTCGAGCCGAATCTGCACACGACGCTGAGGCGCGAGCCCGTCGGCGTCGTCGCGATCATCGTGCCGTGGAACGCGCCGGTCGCGTTGCTGATCCGCTCCCTCGCGCCGGTGATCGCCGCGGGCTGCACGGCCGTCGTGAAGGCCGCGCCGCAGACCGCGCTCGTGAATGCGAAGGTTTTCGACCTGATCGCCGGCGTTGAGGAGTTGCCCCGCGGCGCGGTGAACATGCTCGTCGAGACCGGAAACATCGCGGCGAAACATCTCGTGGCTTCGACGGACGTCGACATGATCAGCTACACGGGCAGCACGGACGTCGGCAAGCTGATTATGGAGGCCGCATCGAGAACGTTGAAGCGGCTGAATCTCGAGCTCGGCGGCAGCGCGCCGTGCGTCGTGTTCGACGATGCCGATCTCGAGCGCGCGGCGGCCGGCATCGTGCGCGCGGCGCTGAGTCACGCCGGGCAGGTCTGCGTCACCGCGAGCCGCGTGATCGTGCATCGGCGCGTTGCGGAGGCCTTCGAGACGAAGCTGGCCGAGAGGCTCCGCGCCGCGCGAATCGGGCTTGCCGACGATCCCGCGACGGAGCTCGGGCCGCTGATCGATCTGCCGAGCCGCGACCGGATCCGGCGGCTCGTCGACGAGGCGAGCCGGCAGGACGAGGTTCTGCTCGAAGGGCGGCCGCCGGGCGGCGCACTCGACGCGGGTGCGTTCATCACGCCGAGCCTCGTCCGCGTGCGCACGCCGGGATCCCCGTTGATCGAGAACGAAGTTTTCGGCCCGGTGCTGAGCGTTCAGTCTTTCGACGACGACGATGAGGCGGTGGCGAGGGCGAACGCGACTCGATTCGGGCTCGCCGCAAGCGTCTGGTCCCGCGATCTTGCGCGGGCGCAGCGGGCGGCCGCGCAGATCCGCAGCGGCAGCGTATGGATCAATGCCCATACCCGGCTCTTTCCCGAGATCGAGACCGGCGGCTACCGCGAGAGCGGCATCGGCCGTCTGCACGGCGTCGAGGGGCTAGACGCGTTCCTGCAGACGAAGGCCGTGACGTACGAGCTCTAGGCGCGCGGTGACGAGCGCCTGGAAATAGAAACGGCTTTGCGCTTATAAAGTTCGCGGCTTTACAACGGAGACAACCATGCGCTCGGTATCGGCACTTGCAGGGATGCGTTCGGCATCCATCCTCGTCGCGGCGTCGGCCGTGCTCGGCCTCGGCAGCCGTGCAGCCGCGCAAGAGGGTTACCAGGTCCCGGCGGACACGCCGCAGCACATTCGCCGCGCGGTCGAATCGGCGGCCCGGCCGGCCGAGCACTGCGAGCGGGACCCGGCGCGCAAGCCCGCGGAGGTGCTGACGCTCGCGGGACTCGAGGAGGGCGATCACGTCGTCGAGTTCGCCTCGTTCGGTCACTACTACACGACGATGCTCGTGGAGGCGGTCGGCCCGGAGGGGCACGTCGACATGTACGATCTGCCGTATACGGACCGGTTCGGCGGCGATGCGGCCCGCGCGTTCGACGCCGAGCATGACAACGCGACGTTTCACCTCGAGGATTACAACGAGGTCGAGTTCCCGGACGAGGTCGACGTCGTGCTCAACGTGCTGTACTACCACGACCTGCAGCCGAACGGCATCGACACCGCGAAGCTGAACGCTAAGCTCTTCGAGGCGCTGAAGCCGGGCGGCGCGTATCTGATCGTCGACCACAAGGCCGAGGACGGGTCGGGCTGGCGCGACGCGGCGACGATTCACCGGATGGGCGTCGAGACGATCGTCGAGGAGGTGACGGCCGCGGGCTTCGAGCTCGAGGTCGACAGCGACCTGCTCGCGCATCCGGAGGACGACCGCAGCCTGATGGTGTTCGCGCCCGGCACCCGCGGCGGGACGGATCGCGCCGTGCTGCTGTTCAGGAAGCCCTAGCGCTAGCGGCGCCGGCGCGACTTGCGGCCCCGCTGCTCCGCGCTGGTGCGTGCCGCGCACCAGCGCGGAGCGCGGGGCCGCGTGCGTTTCTGCTAACTCCCTGAATCCAAAGCATTCCCGGCCGTGGCACAAAGGGTGCACAGGGCGCGTCGTCTTTGGATCTCAAATGCAGCGGGCCGCCCGAGGGCACCCGGCTCGGTAGGAGTAGCAGCAAATGAAGTGGGTTACGGCAATCATCAAGCCGTTCAAGCTCGAAGACGTGCGTCAGGCGTTGGGCGAGGCCGGCGTCCAGGGGTTGACGGTCACGGAAGTGAAGGGCTTCGGGCGTCAGAAGGGGCACACGGAGCTTTATCGAGGAGCGGAATACTCGGTCGACTTCGTTCCGAAGACGAAGATCGAAGCGGCCGTGCCGGACGAGCTCGTCGAGCAAGCCGTCGAAGCGATCATCGCGGCCGCGGCGACGGGCTCGATAGGGGACGGCAAGGTATTCGTCTCCAACCTCGAGCACGCCGTGCGTATCCGTACCGGCGAGACCGGGGACGAGGCGCTCTGAGCGCGCTCGATCGATGGCCGGGGACGGCCGGCGGACAGCCGGCCGTCCCGGCGCACGCCTTGGACGATGCTGCGGATCTCTATACCGGAGCCGCGGCCTCGCTGCCCCGTCCCAATCCGGCGCTTTCGCAATACTGCGCGGCCGCGGCAATCGCCGCCGTGCGAGTCGCGAATATTCGGTCCGCGGGCACTCGCTTCAGCACGTCGAGGTTCTCGAGCGTCTCGCGCACGGTGCCCGAGAGGCCGGCGACCAGCACGTGCATGCCGTGGCCCTGCGCCTGCGCGAGCATCTCCTCGATCGCGAGCGCGGCGCTCGTATCCACGTAGCCGACCTGCGAGAAGTCGTAGACGGCGACGTTGACGCCCGAGATCGTCGGCGACGCGCGGCGGGCGAGCTCGCGCGCGGACGCGTACGAGAACGTGCCGTGCAGGACGGTCACGAGCACGCGTCCGTTCGTCGGCTTGAGCAGCGCTTTTTCCTCGTTCGTCAGGTGATCCGCGTCGTCGCCGCCGGCCGTCTGTCGCACGCCCTTCAGCTGCTCCTGCGCGAGCCAGCGCGAGTTCACGAAGCTCGCAAGGATGATGCCGACCGCGACCGCCATGATCAGGTCGACGAAGACGGTCAGCGCGAACGTGACGAGCATGACCCCGAACTTCTCGCGCGGCGCGCGCCGCGCGCGCTTCAGGTAGCCCCAGTCGATGATGTCCCAGCCGACCTTGATCAGGATCGCGGCGAGCACCGCGTGCGGCACGTTGGCGACCACCGGTCCGAGACCGAGGGCGAGGGCGAGCAGCAGCAGCGCGTGAGTCACGCCGGAGACCGGCGTGCGGCCGCCCGCGCGGATGTTCACGACCGTGCGCATCGTCGCCCCTGCGCCGGGGAGGCCGCCGATCAGGCCGGCGATCAGGTTGCCGATGCCCTGACCGACGAGCTCCTTGTCCGAGTCGTGCTGCGTACGCGTGATCGAGTCGGCGACGAGCGACGTCAGCAGCGTATCGATCGAGCCGAGCAGCGCGAGGATGAAGCCGCCCTGCAGAAGCTGCGGCCACTTCTCGACCGATAGCGTCGGCGTGATCAGGGACGGCAAGCCGGTCGGCACGTCGCCGATCACCGGGGCGCCTTCGACGAGAAACGCCGCCGCGAGCGTGCCGAGGACGAGCACGGCGAGCGGGCCTGGAATCACCTTCTGCAGTGCCGCGGGCCAGAAGATCAGCGCGATCAGGCACACGCCGGCAAGCGCGGCAGTCGCGGGATCGAACGAGAGCTCGCCCGGATGACGCAGAGCTTCCAGCGTGCCGAGCACGCCTTGCGCCGACGTCGGCTCGCCGATGAACGGCAGAATCTGCAGGATCATGATGATCACGCCGATTCCGGTCATGAAGCCCGAGACGACCGAGTACGGCGTATACGCGATGTACTTTCCGACCCGCACCATGCCGAGCGCGATCTGGATCACGCCGCCGATCATCACGACCGTGAACGCCTCGGCGATGCTCGTCGCGTGGGTTGCGATGATCGCGGCCATCACGACGGTCATCGGCCCGGTCGGGCCCGATACCTGGGACGGAGTACCGCCGAACGCCGACGCGAAGAACCCGAGCGCGATCGCGCCGTAGAGGCCTGCAATCGCGCCCGCGCCGGATGCGACGCCGAACGCGAGCGCGAGCGGCAGCGCGATCACGGCAGCGGTGATTCCGCCGAAAACGTCGCCGCGGAGCCGGTCGAGGCCGTAACCTGAACGTAGTGTGCCGACGACGGTCGGCGCAAAGAGCGCGAGCCAAGAGGGGACGCGCCGCCCCTTCACTCGCGAGCGTGGATCGACAGACAAGGGGAGAACCTCCGTTGAGCGCCGGTGCGGTCGTGGGCGTTTGGGAGCGGTTCGCCTTTAGATCCGGCGCCGGGCAAGGCCGGCAATTATAGAGGGAGACCGCGAGCGCGGCGAGTAGCGGAAAACCCGAACGGACGCCGCGCGGCTTGTGCCGCGGCGGCGAATGCTCCCGGATGCGGGACGGCCGCGCCGCGTCCGATCACGGAATCGGGCGCGGCGCGGTCCGTCCGATCACGAGCCCTTCGCCCAATACGGCGTCGGCTCGAGCTGCGCGTTGGTCAAAAGACGCGGGGCGTCTTCCGCCGCCTCGAGCACGACCAGGCTGCTCTCCCGATCGAGCTTCACCTCCGCGGCGAGCGACAGCGTGCCCTCGCCGCTGCCGTCGTCGCCGAGGTCGAGCGCTATCACCGAGTAGTCGAGCTCCGATCCGGCGGACATTCCATCGGCCATCCACTGCTTGAAGTCGTAGGCGCCGAGGCGTTTGTCCGTCACGAACGTGATTCGCTCGCCTTCCGGGGTCGCGACTCGGTGGGCGTATTTGACGGAATACCCGACGCCCGAGTCGCTGCGCCAGACATAGCCGAGCGTCGGCAGCTCTCGAAGCGCGCTCGCGACGTCTTCTGCGGAGAGCGCGTCGACGACCGCCGATCTGCCGGCCTCGTCCGACCACTCGCGGACGTCGATCCTGAGCTCGATTCCGGCCGGTGTCATCGACACCGTCGTCGCCGTGAAACGCTCCACGTCCCGGCCCTGATCCTGCGCCGAGACGAGGCCGGCCGCCGCGAGCGCCGCCGCGGCGAGCACGCCGCGGGCCGCATTCCGCTTAGTCCACATCGCCGTACGGCCTCATCGAGAGAACCGCCTCCTCGAAAGCGTCCGGGGCGTGCGGCGACGTGACCGTCACCCACTGCCCGGCGTCGAGCCCGCTAATCGCGGCGGCGCTTTCCGCCGGAACCTGAACGCGGAACACGATATGACCGTCGTCGCCGGCCGATACGAACTCGATCGGCATGCTCATGCGATCGAAGCTCGACTCCTCGCCGGCCTCGAGGGCACGAATGCCGGCGCCATAGGTGATGCCGGACCACGTCAGCATCGCCCGATCGCCTTCGCTCAGCGACGCCGTCTCGATGTTCTCAGGTTCCCCCACGACGCGAGCCTTCACGGTCGCGGTGCGGCTCGGCTCGTCGAACTCGACGAGCTCGGCTGACCACGTGTAGGTCTCGGTCGACGGCGACGCATCCGCTGCGACGGCGCTCGAAGAGACGAGCGCTAGAAGACCGAAGCCGATGACGGACCCGGCCGTGACAGCGTTCAGCGTCGAGTGTGGTGCTCTCATGCGCTACCTCCTGTCTCAGGTGGTTGACGGATTTGCCGTTTCTTGCTTTTCGGCAGCCGGCGAGCCGCAGCCGCCGATTTTTCGGCTGTGGGGACGGCCCGATATTTTTCAAGGGCCGGGGCGGGCGCCGCGAGAATCGGCGGCGCGGCGCCGATTCGGACCGTCGCCGCCGGATTCCGGCCTTCGCCGCGGAGTGCCGCTCCCCTCGAGAGGAGAGCGCTGCCGGGGCGGACGACGGCGCGTCTTCCGTCGCCATCGGAGCCCGGCCTCGAGGCAATCGTGAGCCTACACATATATTTGCGTGCCGAGTAAGATCCCGTGCCATGCAGTTCGCGATCCGGCTCGACGATCTGCGCGTCAGGTACGGGCGCGTGCGCGCGCTCGACGGTCTGACCCTCGCTGTTCCTCGGGGTGAGATCTACGGCTTCCTCGGGCGCAACGGCGCGGGAAAAACCACGACGCTGCATGCCCTGATGGGCATCGTGCGTCCCGCGGGCGGCGAGATCGAGCTGCTCGGACGGCGCATGAGGCGTGTGCCCGTCGCGATCAAGCGCAGCATCGGCTATGTGTCGCAGGCGCAGAGCTTCTACCCGTGGATGACGGCCGCCCGGCTCGGCCGTTTCGTCGGCTCGTTCTATCCGACATGGGACGACGAGGAATTCAAACGGCTTCTGCGCGTCCTCGACGTCCCGAGGGACCGGCGCAGCGCGGAGCTGAGCGGCGGCACTCGAGTCAAGCTCGCGCTCGCATTGGCCCTCGCGCCGCGCCCGCCGCTGCTGTTGCTCGACGAGCCGACGAGCGGGCTCGATCCGGTCGCAAGAGCGGAGTTCAACGATCTCGTTTCCGCGATGGCGGCCGAGCGGGGCACGACCGTGTTTTTCTCGTCGCACCTCGTCGACGAGGTCGAGAGCATCGCGACGCACGTCGGCATCATTCAGGCGGGACGCATCTGCGTAGAGGGTCGGGTCGACGACCTGCGGCGGTGCGTGCGCCGCGTCGTCGGCGCCGATTCCAACGAGCTGTTGCCGCCGAGCTTCGAGCGTGTCCGGGACGACGTGTGGCACGCGGCTGATCCCGCGCTCTGGGACGCGCTCGAGCAGTCCGACGCGGTCATGGTCGAGCCGCTGTCGCTGCACGAGATCTTTCTCGCATTCGCACGCACGGATGCGGGCCTCTCTGCCGCTGCATGAGCGGCGCGCTGCTGCGCAAGGAGCTCTCCGAGCACGGCGCCGTGCTCGGCGTGACGGCGTTGCTCGCGGCGCTCGTCCTGTTTGCGCTGCTCGTGCAGGCTGAAAGCGAGCTCGGCGGCCGCTTCGTCGGCCTCACTCGCTTCAGCATGCTCTTCGGTTTTCTGATCCCGATCGTGCTCGCGAACCGGCTGCTCGTGCGCGAGTATGCCGGTCGAACGCAGCTCTTCCTCGAGACGCTGCCGCTCGGGCGTGCGCGCGCGTTCGCGACCAAGTGGCTGCTCGGATGTGTGCTCAGCATGCTGACCGCCGTGCTCGCGTGGGCGTGGACGGTCGAAACGATCGTCGAGACCGAGGCGCTCGGCTTGCGGGACGCGCTGGCGCCGCTGCCCGCCGTGCTGACCTTCTGGTTCACGGCGTGGTGCTTCGCATCGATGGCCGGGATGCTCGGCCGCTACCGGTACGTCGTTTGGGCGATCGCGGCGCTGCTCGTCGTCGTCCTCGAGTCCGTCACCGGGATGAGCCCGGCCGAAGCACCCGTGCTGCGCCTGCTCGGCAGCGACGTGCAGATGGGGCGCGCATTGCCCGAGCCGTCCGCGTTCGCCGTTGCGCTCGGTATTGCGCTCGTCTCACTCGCGGGCGCCGCCGCGCTCGCGCTGATCGGCTCCGGCGCGATGCCGAGCGCGCTCGCGCAGCGCATGACCGCGCGCGAGCGCGTGTTCGTGCTCGTCGGGATCGTGGCCGCCGCGACGTTGTCGGCAGTGCTCGAGCGCAGCCCGGAGCTGCCGCCGTTCGAGATCGCGGATGGCGAGCGCGTCGAAGGCCGGCACGTCCGCGTCGGAGTGATGCCGACGGCCGACTTCGATGCTGCGCGTGCGCGAAGTCTTGCGCACATTCTCGCCGACGACGCGGACTCGCTGATAGACGCGTTGTCGCTCGAAGTCGAGCCCGCGATCTTCGTTCTGCCGCAGCAGGGGCTCGATCGCGACCGCATGCAGCGCGCATCGTTGAGCGGCTCGAAGGGCGTCGTGATTCGCATCGCGTCCGACGCTCCGCTCGATCGCGTGCGGGCGCTGGTCGGGCACGCACTGATCGTCGATTCGACGCGGGGACGCGCATTGCGCGAGGACCGGCACGTGCTCCTCGACGGTCTGTCCGCGTATTGGGCGCTGCGCGACGACGCGGACGCCCGGCGTCTCTGGCGTTTGCGCGCGGCCGCGGCCGGCCGGCCGCTGCGCGAGGACGATCTCGCATTGTGGTCGCAGACGATGGAGCGGCTCGGCGAGTGCACTTCGCTTGCGGTCGCGTTCGGCGCGTTCGAGGCGCTCGTCGAGCGGCTCGGCGTCGACGCGGCGCTCGCGCTGATGGCCGACGTGTTCAGGACGCCTCCGGACGACTTCCGAGTGCTGTTCGAGGCTGCGCCCGAAGCGCGGCTCGCGAGGTCGGGCGTCGGCTTTGCCGCGCTCGCGGCGCAAACGGAAGCGGCGCTCGGCGCGGTGCGCGAGCGGCATCGGGAGCTGCTCGCGGGAAGGCCCGCGGTTGACGCGCGCATCGAGCAGCGTACCGACGCGGGCCCCGGCAACTCAATCGAGGTCCACGTCGACGGCGCCGAGCGGTTTACCGTCCACTACGCACGGCTCAGGCCATGGGCAGGTTCCGTCGGCGAGACGCCGCGGCTCGACGTGCAAGGCAGCCGCGCCGTGTTGCCGATCGCGCCGATCCGAGGGGACCGCGTCTTCGTCGCGGTAGAGGTCGACGATGCGGCGCTCGATTGCCCGATACGGATCGCGGCCGAGCGGGTGACGATACGATGATCGGCGCGCTGGTCAGGAAGGAGCTTCGCGAGCTCCTGCCGTGGGGCGTCCTGATGGGCGCGCTGGCGATCAGCGAAATCGCAGTGCTCCTGGTCGAGCAGATCGACATGCTGCCGCTCGGCAGCACCTTCCCGTCACTCAACAACGCAGAGACGATCCTTTACTGGTTCGCCGCCTTCGCGATAGGCACGGGGCTCGTGACCCGGGAGCGCGACGACGGCACGCTCGGGTTTCTCGACGGATTGCCGGTGTCGCGAACACGCGTGTTTCTCGTGAAGTGCGCCGTGATGCTCGCGCTCGTGCTCGTGGCGCCCGTCGTGCGCGTCGCCGCGATGCTCGCGTTTCACGCCATCTCTCGAGAGTCGCTCGACGCCGAATGGCATCCGATGCTGATCGTACAGGCCTTCGGGCTGCAGATGCTGCTGATCGGGAACGGGCTGCTGGTCGGCGCCGCGCTCGGGCGGCTGCGGAGCCTCACGTGGTTCGCGGCGGGCGTCGCGGCCGCGGTGCTCCTCGCCGTCGAAAGCCGGATGCCGTGGACGGCTTCGCTGAACCCGTTCTCGCTTCTCGACTGGCAGCCGTCCGATGCGGGGCTGCGCGTCGACCGCGATGCGATCTTGATCCAGAGTCTCGTCGCGGGCGTCGCGCTGTTGATCGCATGGCGCGGGTTCGTCGGCAGAGCCCGAGCGCGCGGCGTGCAGTGGACGGAGCGCCCGCTCGCTGGTGCGGCCGTCACGGTCGCAACGATCGGCGCGTTCGTCGCGGTGTTCGTCATCGCCGTGCCGCGTCTCGCGCGCTATGTGGCCGCGGAGGGAGCGCGCGGAGAATCCCACGCGTACGTGTTCGCCGAGAGTCCGCCGGCGCAGCTCGCTACCCGACATTATCGGTTCTCGTACCCGGCCCGGGAATCGGAAACCGCGCTCGCCGTCGCGGCCGAAGCCGACGCCATTTTCGAGCGGGTCCACGCGCTGCTCGGCGTGCCGCTCGGCGAGCCGATCGACGTCGATGCGTCGGGATCCGCTCCGAACACCCACGGCACCGCCTTCTTCGGCCGTATCCGCATGGTCCTCGACGGCGACGCGGACCTCGTGCTCGCACACGAGACCGCGCACGTCGTCGCACAGCGCGCGGCGGGCGGCGCGACGGCCGTGCGCTGGGCCGCCGCGGACGTGCTGAGCGAAGGGCTTGCGAGCTGGGTGGACGCGCATTATCGGCCGAGCACGTGGACCCGGGACGACCGCATGCTCACGCTCGCGGCCTTGCACAGCCGCCGCGAGCTGCGCATCGAGGAGCTCGCGGCGCCGGCGGTTTTGGCCGTCGAGCGCGACGAGGGACTGAAGTACTCGGCCGGGGACGCGCTGATTCGCGCAGTCGTCAGGCTCTACGGCGAGTCGGCGCTGCCGCGGCTCCTCGACGCGTTCGCCGATTCGCGGCTGCCGTCGAACGTCGGCGGGCTCGATCTGTGGCAGGCCGCGTTCCAGCTCGCCGGCTTGGATCTTCCGGCCGTCGTCGACGAGTTCTATCGAGAAGTGTCGGCCTACGCCGAAACACATGCGGCGGAGATCGCGGCGTTGCCTCGGCCGCGCGCCTTGCTCGTGACCGCCGGGCGCGCCTATGCCGTGTTCGTGCTCGTCGACGACGGCGCGAACGGCATTCTTCCGGCCGGGGAAGGGCTCGGTGCGGATCTGCCCGACTTCGTGCTGCGCGTTCGGCCCGCGCCCGACAGCCCGCTTGCGACGTTTACCTCCGTCGACTTGCCGGCGACGCGGCTCTATTGGCTCTCGCCTCAGCAGTACGCGACGGGGCGCGTGTGCGCGCAGCCCGGTGTCAAGATCGGCAGCGAGCGTCTGCTCGAGCCGTGGAGCTGCACTCCGCTCGGCGATGCGGCGCCGCTCGACTTGAGCGCGGTGCAACAGGGCCGGTGAGCGGCTCAGGATTCGCCTTGCAATAGCTTCACGAGCGTCTCGGTCGCATCCCTGCGCGGAGGCCGCGTCTCGATCCAGTCGATCTCGCGCCAGCGGCGCACGGCGATCGTGCGGCACAGGACCGCCGCCGCCGTATGACCCGAGACGAGCAGAAGCACCCCGAGACTCTCACCGCGGCCGAGCGCCCAGGCTCCGTATCCGAGGCTCGCGACATAGGCGCCGACGAGGGCGACGTCGCGCCACGGCTCGAACCGCACCATGCCGAGGCCGATGTACGCCGCGAGCACGGCGCTCGACGTCGCGACGGCCAAGAGAGGCAGCAGCGGCGCGAGCGGCATATTGCGCAGCACGAATGCACCGGTGAAACCGATGGCGAGCATCAGCGCACGGATTGCAAGGAGCCGGAGAAAACCGGCCTCGGCCGTTCTGAAGAGCTCTATGCGCGAAAGGGGCGCTCTCAGCCAAACGAGCCGCGCGTTGCGTGCCGCCGCCCAGCCCGGCTGGAACGCGAGGGCGGCTGCGATCAGACAGGCGAGCGCGACCATGGCTCTCGACTGCGCCTCGCCGCGGATGAGGATTGCGGCGATGATTGCGCAGAGGAGACCTCCGCCGATCGCGCTCGTCCACGTTTCGTTCGGCCGGAACTGCGGCCACAGGTGCGCGCGAAGCGACGTCTCGACCGGCACGACGTCCGGCAGCCGCGCTTCGCGCGCGAAGAGCCGATCGAGCCGCAGCAGAAGGCGAGAGTGAAACGGGCCGATCCGCGGCGCACGCAGATACCATGCGGCAAACGCGGCCCAGGCCGCGATCAGCACACAGGCGGCGACCTCCGGCCCGAGCTCCTCGATCGCCGGGATCGCCTCCGGGTTCGCGCGTCGCAGCAGGCCGATCACGACGATCGCGCCGAGCGGGGCCAGCATCGATGCCGGCAAGAAAAAGAAAACCCAGATCATCGCGCTCGTCAGCAGCGCCGGGAGCACGACCGCCGGAAGGATCGCGGCATCGCCCGGAGCGAGCGCGGCGACGATGCCGGTCGGGACGCTCGGCGCGGCGGCGACGAGCAGGAGCGCCGCGAGCATCTTCTTTCGGAAATGCGGTGCGAACCGGTAAGCGCGCGGCAGTGATACCTCGCGAGCCACCCAACCGGCCGGCACGAGGACGGATGAGCCTAAGAGGACTATACCGAACGAGAAAACCATAGCGCCCGCGGGAGGCGATAGGAGGGCGAGCCCGGTGCCGAGCATCACGGCCGCGCCGGCGGCCGCGATGCCGTAGCGCTGAATGGAGAACCCGGTGCAGAAGATCCTGCAGAGCTGCGCAATCGATCTCATCGTTCCTGAGCTCCCGAGAAGCGCGGTTCGCGCGCGGCGATCATCTTCCGGCGTGCAACTCGACGAAGATGTCCTCGAGGCCGAGCGGCTCGGCTTCGACGTCCGCATCGAGCCGGGCGGCGAGCCGGGCCTCGTCGCGCGGATCCCACGACGCGACCGCCACGGTCGCGTGCGTGCCGTGCACGCGCTCGGACAACGCGTTCGGAATGCCGAGGCTGCCGGTCAGCTTGCGCCGCCCGCGCACATGCAGCCGCACGACCGACTCCTTCAGCGCATCGAGTTCGCCCTGCCAGATCAGCTCGCCGTGCTTCAGTATCCAGACCTTGTTCGCCGCGCGCTCGAGGTCCGAGACGATATGCGACGAGAAGAGCACCGTCCGGTTCTCGCTGCCCGTGACGTCCAGCAGCTGCTTCAGGAACGCCCGGCGGGCGATCGGATCGAGGCTCGCGACGGGCTCGTCGAGCACGAGCAGATCGGGCCGATGACCGAGCGCGAGCACGAGCGCGAGCTTCTGCCGCTCGCCGGGCGAGAGCTTGCGTATCGTGCGGTCCATCGGGATTTCCCATTCCGAGATCAGCCGGCGCGCCAGCTCGCGGTCCCAGCTTCGATAGAAGACACTCGTGAGCTTGAGCTGCTGCTCGCCCGTCAGCATGTCGATCAGCTCGTCCTGCTGAGGCACGAAGCCGATTCGCGCCTTCGCGCGCTCCGAGAGCCGCATGCTCTCTTCTCCGAACAGGCGGGCGGTGCCGGACGTCGGAGGGCCGAAGCCGAGCAGCACCTCGAGCAGCGTGGTCTTTCCCGCGCCGTTCTTGCCGAGCACGCCGATCACGTCGCCGGGCTCGGCAATCGCCGTGATCTCGCGCAGGACCTCTTTGGCGCCGAACGATTTGCTAAGTCTTTCGGCGCTGACGACCGCTTCCGGCATTCTCGTCCTCCCAGTTTTCTTCGATGAGCGCGACGACGTCCTCTTTGTCGAGCTCGAGCTGCCGGGCGGCGAACACGAGCTGCCTGATATCGGCCTGGAGCTGCTTGCGACGCTGTGCCCGGGGCGCGGCTCTCGGGCTGCGCGCGGCCACGGTCATCGGTTTGCCGCGGTTGCGCACGAGAACGCCCTCGAGCTCGAGAAGGTGGTAGGCCTTGGAAATCGTCATCGGGTTCACGGCGTGCTCGAGCGCGAGCTCGCGGACCGACGGCAGCGGCGTGCCGGGCGCAAGCTGGCCGCTCGCGACGAGACGCCGCACCTGATCCATCAGCTGGCGGTATATCGGCGTTCCGGACTGCGGATTCAAAACGAACATCGATGCGATCGGACGCTGCCGACAAACGCGAGTCTCTACGTGTATACCGACACTAATACACATCGGCCGACCGGTCAACGTGCGAGGGCACGGGCCGCCGGGGTCGAGAACCAGGCTGCGGCGCGATTCAGCTCGCGGGCGAGGGCGAGCCGCCGCTCGTGAAAGACTTCGGGGCGCCGGCTGCGGCCCGGATCTGGTCGAGCACCGGATCGAAAACGTCGCGCTCGCGTGCCTCGGGATAGACGAGATAGATCGGCAGTCGCAGCTGCGGCGCGTCGCGCGATTCGTGCAAGCGGCCCGCGGCGAGATCCGCGGCGACGAGGCGGCGCGGAAAGTAGCCGGAGCCGCCCGCGGCGCGAACGTGCTGCAGGCCGAGCCAGCCGACGTTGACGGTGAGCCCGGATCCGATGAACTCGGGGAAGCTCGCCTGGTGACGCGCGTAGAACTCGGGCCCCCAATCGACGTAGACATAACCCGGCTCGCCGGGACCTGCGGCTTCTGCGCGAGTCGATACGAGCAGCAGCTCCTCGTCGGTGAGGCGCTCGACGACGAGCCCGGGCCGGCTTTGCGGCGAGTAGAGGACGGCAATGTCCACGCGTCCCTCGACGAGCCCCTGCATCAGCTCTTCCTCGAAGCCGATCTCGGCCCGAACCGCGACGTCCGG
>Ga0079224_100005266_pt1 | contig 16955 bp, 15 predicted proteins | sample Stecom2015_FD_80414 | JGI IMG/M metagenome (GOLD analysis project Ga0079224, IMG submission 80414) | Agricultural soil microbial communities from Utah to study Nitrogen management - Steer compost 2015 | ecosystem: Environmental > Terrestrial > Soil > Agricultural land | place: USA: Utah... | reverse complement strand
GGTAGCGACTTATTAAAAATATTCAACGGGTATTAGACAGGTTATCCACAGATTTTAGGCGGTTGCTAATATGCACGAGACAGATTTTTTGGTTATCGGTTCCGGTATAGCCGGTTTGAGCTTCGCACTGAAGGCGGCAAATCACGGTAGAGTGATGATTATCACCAAATCCAATGAAGACGAGTCGAATACCAAATATGCACAGGGTGGCGTGGCTGTGGTGGTGGATAAGTCAGATTCCTTTGAGAAGCATATAGCTGATACACTGGTAGCTGGAGACGGTCTCTGTGATGTAGAGGTTGTGGAAAACGTTGTTAGGGAAGGTCCGTTGCGGATTCAGGAGATCATAGATTACGGTACCCATTTTGACAAGAGAAAGGATGGTGTGTACGACCTGGCGAGGGAAGGGGGACATTCGGAGCATCGAGTTTTGCACTACAAAGACGTGACCGGATTTGAGATCGAGCGGGCACTGCTGGAGAAGGTACATGAAAATCCCAATATCGTTCTGCTGACGCATTATTTCGCTGTGGATCTGATTACGCAGCATCACCTTGGGGCTTTTGTGGATAAAAGTACAAAGGATATAACGTGTTTTGGCGTATATGCCCTGAACACAGTGAATAGCCGTGTGGAAAAAGTGCTTAGCAAAGTGACGGTCATGGCGTCGGGCGGCGCTGGACATATTTATGCCAGTACCACTAATCCGGTAATAGCGACTGGAGATGGTATAGCCATGGTGTACCGGGCTAAAGGCAAAGTGCGCAATATGGAGTTCATACAGTTTCATCCAACGGCCCTTTATAATCCGGGTGAATATCCCTCTTTTCTGGTTTCGGAGGCTGTCAGAGGCTTTGGAGGCGTGCTTCGGCGGAAAAACGGTGAACCGTTCATGGAGGAATACGACTCCCGCGGATCCCTGGCATCAAGGGATATCGTGGCACGGGCCATTGATTCTGAGATGAAGAAATCTGGCGATGACTTTGTATTCCTCGATATTACGCACCGGAGTAAGGAGGATATTTTAAAACATTTTCCCAATATTTACGCCAAGTGTTTGTCGATCGGTATTGACATGTCGCGGGATTATATTCCGGTGACCCCGGCGGCGCACTACCTGTGCGGAGGTATTATGGTGGACGCCCATGGTAGATCGTCTATTCAGAGCCTTTACGCCTGCGGGGAGTGCGCATCAACCGGTCTTCACGGTGCTAATAGGTTGGCATCCAATTCGTTATTAGAGGCTACGGTGTTTGCGCACCGAATTTATGAAGACGCCATAGGGCGGATAGGCGGTATATCGTTACCGGCAGACATTCCGGATTGGGATGATTCGGACACAGCTTTGTCGAATGAGGATATTCTGGTGACCCACAACCTTCGGGAAACGCAGAAGGTGATGAGTGATTATGTGGGAATTGTACGTTCGGATTTCCGTTTGGAACGGGCCATGCGCAGGCTCGGACTGTTATACGACGAGACGGAGAGCTTTTATAAGAATACGAGGCTATCTGTCAAGCTTTGCGAGCTGCGGAATGTCATTCAGGTAGCCTATTTAGTTATAAAATCGGCGAGGGCAAGGAAAGAAAGCCGCGGTTTGCATTATACAACCGATTATCCCGACCGATCGGAGAAGTTGATAAATACTGTTTTTTAATTATGGCACTGATAGTTCCCGTAAAAGGCGTGTATCCCAGCATCCCGGATGATAATTTTATCGCCGAGAATGCGACTGTCGTGGGGGATGTGACGTTAGGAAACCATTGTTCGGTCTGGTTTAACGCGGTGGTTCGCGGAGATGTGAACTCCATCCGGATTGGGTCGCACACGAACATTCAGGATGGGGCCGTGATCCATTGTACCTATCAGACAGCGGCTACCTCGATCGGGAGTTATGTAAATATAGGTCACCAGGCCATGGTTCACGGGTGTACGGTACATGACCGTGTACTTGTAGGTATGGGTGCTATCGTGATGGACCATGCGGTGATCGAGCCATATGTCATTATAGCCGCGGGAGCGGTAGTTCTGGAGCGCGCCCATTGTGAAAGCGGATTTGTATATGGAGGAGTTCCCGCCAAGAAAATCAAGCCAATTACGGACGAGCAACGGAAATTATTGGAAGAGCTACCCCATCGTTATGTGATGTATTCTGGTTGGTTTACGGGAGAGGATACGGATCATTCAGCAACTTGAATCTTTTCTTCCTGCTCCCAGTTGGCCCGTATGATAAACGTTTTCCCCAGGTACCATACCCTTTCAGGTTGCTTTCGTTGATACACATCGCCGGGATCCCATTCGCCGTTTTGGTTCTCATCATACACGATACGTAGGGTGTATTTTCCGCCCGGAAATTGGCGGAAAGGTATCTTGGCCGATTGGCGTATGGGCACGCTTCGGTATATAACATCCATTTTTTCGTTGATCAGCTGAACGAGGTATTGTTTTCCGGTGGTATCGGGAAGTGTCACATCCAAAACGATGTCGCCGAAATTGTCCGCTTCATTCATCGTAAAGGATTTGGATACCGACTTATTTTTGTCACCAAAAAAGCCTAGAAAAGCACCTTCTTCTATCGATAGTTGATAATTCCGCTTTGGCCTCCAGTTGTAACGGAGCACATATGAAAATGGAGCGGTGGTGTCTTTGGTTAATCCGAAATTGGTTCGAGGTATGGAATCTTCCGTAAGTACGATTTTGCTGCGATCAATCGATTCCACAGGAGAGGAGGTTGTAAGTATCAGGTGTTTGACCCGGGTGACTTTATTTCCGGCGAGATTATCAGTAATGAGAAAGTCCCGGTCATACTTTTCGTTCCGTCCGCGCCGCATGCTGACCGTGTCCAGAACCGTATCGCCGTCTGTAAATTGAACCTTTAAGGAATCGAAAGTAAGGTTAGACAACCATAGAAAAGCAGTATCCCGAACAGCATTAAAGTGAATTTGTTTGGTGTCGTCCAAGTTGGCTGGGTGAAGCACCGTTATTCCAGCGTTTTTTAAGGGCTTATTAAATACGAAGGTGATTCTGCCTGTGGGTTCAATCTTTCGGTCCAGCAAGCGGAAATCTCTTGGAGTTCCTTTTGATATTTGGAGGTGGATATCGCTCGTATCCTTGCTGAGGATAATCGAATCGTTGAGAAAGCCCAGGTATTCGCCGGGAGCGTTATAAATGCGGTCATTGTTTTCTTCCTTGAGTGCGTATATCCGGTAAGTATCTTCTCTTAGGTTTTTGAGCAAAAAGTTTCCCGAGGTGTCTGTGAGCGTAAAAAGGTTCGCTTTCTTTTTGCCAAAGATCGAATCTTGGCGGGTAGGGATGAGCATTACCGTCACTTCTTTTTCAGGAACCTGAGTAAGGGCATTGGTTACTTTTCCGGAGATCGATAGCGAGTCGATGACTGGACCCGTCGAAAAAACATAACTGTAGTTAAGCAACGGGTTCCCTTCGTTAAAGTCCCCGATGGCTTTTCCAAAGTTGATGGTATAAGTCGTGTTTGGTTCCAGGGAGTCCGGCAGGGCCACTTCGATGGTCTTTCGTTTGACCCGCGGAACGATCGGCTCCTCAATGTCCGGTGAAACGCTCACCTCTTTTTGGGTATTGGTCAGTTTGACATATTCGTCGAACTCTATGACAATTTTTTCTGAATTAAAGTTTCGGGTTAAGTTAGGGGGTGTTTCCTTTACGATCGTGGGTGGGATGGAATCTTTCGGGCCACCCATGGGTTGCTGCTGGCTCGCGCATTGCCAACTGAGTGAAATGAGTACAGAAAAAGAAGCCAAAATTACCCATTTCGCGTTTCGGGCTGTTTTAAGCCGTTTAGAGAGATTTTTTTGTTTGGACAAGTCGTTCATCGGAAATTTTGAGATCGTTTCTTATACGCGATTTATTAAAGTCGATATTTTATTTGTGTAAATTTCTATAAATCAATTACTTAACTCATGTGGATCATCAAAACGGACACATCTGAAGGGGAGACACCCGAAATTCGCGAAGCCTGACCCAACGTGCGCGGTCTGACCTTGGCGAGTTTTTCGCGCGCTTCTTTTGAGAGGGAAACAAGGTTGGAATAATCGAAGTCGGGATTAATTTCCTTATCTTCCATTTTTCTCATCCGCTCAACGATATCCCATTCCTTCTGGAAATAGCTGTCGTACTTCACATTAATTTCGGCCTGCTCAATCACTTCCTTGGTATGACGGGAAAGCAGGGCGGAAAGATCCGGATCGGCTACAGCGAGGTCATGGATGGTTACCTGCGGCCTGGACAGGAGGTGGAAGAGTCGTGTCTTTTGCGAGATAGGGCTGGAATGTAAGCGCTCAAGGATCGGATTAATCGCATCTGCGGCAACCGAGTGGTTACGCATATAATCTACCAAGAGGTTTGCCTGGGTAATTTTTAGCCTTACACGGTCGAGCCGTTCGTCAGACACTAACCCCAATCGGTGGGCTATGGGTGTTAGGCGTACATCGGCATTGTCTTGTCGAAGGAGCAAACGGTGTTCTGCCCGGGATGTAAACATGCGGTAGGGCTCTTCCGTACCTTTGGTTACCAGGTCGTCGATGAGAACCCCGATATAGGATTCTGAACGCTTAAGAATCAATTCGTGGAGGTCGTTAATACGTTGGTGAGCGTTGACACCTGCAATGAATCCTTGGCTGGCTGCCTCTTCGTATCCCGTAGTACCATTAATCTGGCCTGCAAAGAATAAATGCTTAATGCGGAACGTTTCCAAGGTAAGGTCCAGTTGCATGGGCGGAAAAAAGTCGTATTCTATAGCGTAGCCCGGACGGAACATTTTCGCTTTTTCGAATCCAGGTATCAGTCGAAGCGCTTTTAACTGTATATCTTCCGGCAGAGAGGTAGAGAAACCATTAACATAAATTTCGACCGTTTTCCATCCTTCCGGTTCTACAAAAATTTGGTGCCGATCACGTTCTGCAAACCGGTTAATTTTATCTTCGATAGAGGGGCAATAACGAGGCCCTAATCCTTTAATTCGCCCAGTGAACATCGGGGATTTTTCGAAACCCTCCTTAAGGGCGTCGTGCACGGCTTCGTTTGTATAGGTAATCCAACAGCAACGTTGTTCGGTGGGCAATTCCACATCGGTGAAAGAGAATCTTCCGCGTTCTTCATCGCCCCACTGCTCTTCCATTTTAGAATAGTCTAAGCTTCGGCCGTCGACTCTTGGTGGTGTCCCCGTCTTCATTCGGCCCGATTCAAAACCAAGGCCGACCAGTTGTTCCGTCAAACCGGTCGCCGCCTTTTCGCCGGTACGACCTCCACCAAAGCGTTTTTCCCCTATGTGGATTGTACCATTAAGAAACGTGCCGTTCGTTAGCACAACGGCATCGCAATCGATGGTAACTCCCAACGAAGTAACCACCCCGCAGGCCTTCTCATTTTTAACAACGATTTCTTTAACAGTGTCCTGCCAAATGTCTATGTTGGGGATGGATTCAAGTTGAAGCCGCCACTCCTCTGCGAACCGCATGCGATCATTTTGCGTGCGAGGACTCCACATAGCGGGCCCTTTAGAACGATTCAGCATCCGGAATTGTATGGTTGTTTTATCAGCAATAACACCTGAATAACCTCCCATAGCGTCTATTTCACGAACGATTTGACCTTTAGCCACGCCTCCCATAGCAGGGTTGCAACTCATTTGAGCGATAGTAGCCATATTCATGGTGATCAACAAGACCGATGAACCCAAGTTGGCTGCAGCGGCTGCGGCTTCACATCCCGCATGGCCCCCTCCTACTACAATAACGTTGTATTTATCAAACATCTATTTTCCTTTTGTTCCACGTGGAACATTCTTTATTTACGATATAATATGTTCCACGTGGAACATTATATATATTCCCCTAACGCCATCCAGCGTTCGGTTTTTAAATCTAGCTCCTTGTTTAATTTCGCTATGTTTTCCGAGATAGCGGTGAGTTGTATATGATCGATGGTATTCCCTAACGCTTGCGTCTGTTCTGAAATTTGTTTTTCTAGTTGTGTTATTTCTTTGTTAAGCGATTCAAACTCCAATCGTTCACGATAACTAAGCTTCTTTTTGGGTTCTTCCGCATCGTGTGTTTTTATCTGCTTTTTTGGAGTCGGTTGTTTGGAGGTTTCGGCAACAGCGGCTCGTTCGGCGCGGTAATCGGCGTAATTCCCGTTATAGATGGTGATCTTCCCGTTTCCGTCGAAAATGAATAACTGATCGGTCAGACGATCCAAGAGGTACCGGTCATGCGAAACTAAAACAAGCACTCCCGGGAAATTTAATAAAAAAGACTCCAGAACGTTCAGCGTGTCAATATCCAGATCATTCGCCGGTTCATCTAGAATCAGGAAATTCGGGTTCTGGATAAGTACGCGCATCAACTGCAGTCGTTTCCGTTCGCCTCCACTTAATTTGTAGACGAGGCCATACTGTTTTTCCGGAGGAAAAAGAAACAGTGAGAGCAACTGTGAAGCGCTGAGCAGATCGCCATTTGCCATGCGGATATGTTCGGCAACTGATGTTACGACGTCAATAACACGTTCGCTGCCCGTCAACGCTAATCCTCCTTGTCTATAATATCCGAACACGGTGGTTTCACCTACATCGATCCTTCCTGAATCAGGTGGTTCCTGTGCGGTAATCAAATTGAGGAAAGTCGATTTCCCCGTTCCGTTGCGGCCAGCTAACCCGATGCGATCACCTTTTTTGAAAATATACGAAAAGTTCGTAATAAGTGTCCGGGAATTATACTGTTTGGAAATGTTATCAAGTTCTAGAATTTTATTTCCCTGCCGGCTCACGTTGACCTGCAATTGGAGTTCGCTATGCGGCCGCTGCCCACTGGTCTTTTTTTCCAATTCGTGGAAAGCGTCGATTCGTGCTTTCGATTTGGTTCCCCGCGCCTGGGGCTGCCGTCGCATCCATTCTAATTCTCTACGCAGTAAATTCCGGTTCCGCTCGAGAACCATCCCCTCCGCCTCTTCACGTTCGGCTTTCTTTTGGAGATAATAGGCGTAATTTCCCGCGTAAGCGGTTAGTTGTCCTTTATCAAGCTCCCGAATTTCTGAACAAACGGCATCAAGAAAGTAGCGGTCATGCGTGACCAGTAAAACGGTCTTTTGGCCAGTTGTCAGCAGTTTTTCCAACCACTCAATGGTTTCGATATCCAAATGGTTCGTTGGCTCATCGAGGATATAAACGTCCGGTTCGTCGATTAACAACTTGGCAAGAGCCAACCGTTTCCGCTGCCCTCCGGATAGCGAATGGATTGCCTGCGAAAAATCTGTAATGTGAAGCCGCGTGAGAATGCTTTTGATGTTATGTTCGTACTCCCAGGCGTTCAGCGCACTGATCTCATCACTTATGGCAGTCAACCTCTGGGAATCAGCACCGGGATCAGCAACTAGTTCTTCATAGGTACGGATCAACCGCTGCTGCTGATTATCTGCGCTGTAAATGAAATCGTTGATTGACTTAAAAGATTCAAAGGTGGGATCTTGGGAAAGAAATCCCACACGTGTGCCCTTTTCCTTGGCAACAAGACCCTCTGAAGGGTCAAGGTGACCGGAAAGAATACGCAGCAGAGAGGACTTTCCCGCTCCATTGACCCCTACCAGGGCTACACGGTCTCCCTTTTGCAACCCAAAATGTAGGTTCTTAAATAACCACCTATCGTGGTAAGTGTGTCCTAGTCGTTCTGTTGATAATATACTCACGTTCTGTTTCTCTTCTCGTCCCCATAATGTGGATACCCCTACTGTTCTGCTGCGAAGCGTAACACTTTACCCCGCTTCCGGGCGGCGCCACATCATATTCGGTCTCCCCTCTCATCCGAAAGTAAAATTGATGACTCCGCATCCGCGCTCACGGAAGAACCAAGAGAGGTTGGTTCCCAAGCAAAAGATATCATCCTCCGCCCGGTCTGGACTTAAGTCGTCAATGTTCTGATAATCAGACACTAACGATTTTAGCTTCGGGCACTTATCCGCGATCGCGTGCTGCACCACCGGTTTTCGTCACGGCATAGCGGACTGTTCAGCAGCTCCCGGAAGAGATGCCCGCCGAAGTATCCCGTTGGGCCGAACACCAAAGCAGACTTTTGGGCCGTCATAAATCCTTGCAAAAATACGGAATTATCTGAGCATTATACAGATCCCTGGAAATAGACCGCTTTTCTCCTTGAGTGAAAGCAGACAAGGAAAGTTTATCAATCGGGAATACGCATGGATTGGTCGTGTTTTTGTCGTCTATCGGTCGTCTTTTGATCGTCTTTTATACGACAGACAGATAAACAGCGTTGCGTCGCTAAACGCGTTTTCCAGTTAGTTAGACCAAGGGAAGCCCGTAGGATTTTCACTTTTATTGGAACTCTTTTAAGAATTGCCTATCTTGCATCCACAGAACCAAACCGGAATTGACCATGGGAACCATAAAAGACGGGATTAACGGCCCCTTTCGTGGAAAAACAGGCAATGTGGTCGGCAGTAAATGGCGTAAGGTCAACTATATCAAAGGATTACCACACTTTAAGAGCAACCGGGCCGCCTCTGCGAATCAATTACTTGTGCGCAGGAAATTCGCACTCCTCAATCGTTTTTTTGATCCGATTTCTACGGTTTTGGAGATCGGTTTCAAGCAGTTTACGAGCCGGGCCACTGGCAAGAATGTAGCCATTCGTTATAATTATGATCATGCGTTCCTGATCGATGGATCGGCGATAGCGCTCGATTTCCCGGCATTGCAGTTCAGCCACGGTTCCCTATTTACGGCGGGTGATGAACAGGCAAGGGTTATTGGCGATAACCTTTACATTACCTAGGATCCGGAAACGTATGGCATGGGAAGATCGATGGATGACAGAGCATATATAATACTCTATGAGGAAATCCGGGAAGTCTTTTTTACGGTTGGCCGCCCGCTCCGTCACGAAGGTGCTGTACAGTTCATGAATCCTATATTGACACTGCGTCCCCTTAAACTTCATTTGTGGCTTTTCTTTGCTGAGCGAGCAGGAAAGCAGGTTTCCAGAACCGTATATATTCCCATTGCCGATCCTGAATCTTAACGAAACACGATGGATATAGCTTTTTTCTATGACAGGGGTAAGCCAAAAAAGAAGGAACAATCCTATGGGAGGCTCGCGGTGCAGCAACGCATGCGTCTGGCGATGGCTTTTCTTCATCCCCTACGGCCGATTATTGCTGAGAGTTGGCTGAACCAGGGTAAAGGTAACCGTAGCAAGGCTTTCGGCCAGGCATTGAAAGCCTTGATGCAGGAAGCCATGGAAGGACATTACCCCGATCAGCGCATCGCAGCAGAACGCGTACGGATCAGTACCGGCCTGTTGCCAGCGGTTCTCGTGGAGGAGATGATGTGCGGGGATCGCATGTTGGAGGTTTCTTTTTCGGATGAACCGACGCCGATGGCCAGCGGAACCGATGAAGTGGTGTTGGTCGTTTATAGTCCCGAGGCGGGAGTAGCGGGTCGGAATACCGACGCATTTTTACGGAAGGATGGCCATATTCGGCTGAAGCTCCCGGCACAATTACGGTCGCAACGGTTCCATGCCTATCTGTTCCTGCATAATACCCGAAAAAAGCAGTTCAGCAAAAGTATTTACCTCGGACAACTCGAAGGCTGATCCGACTCGGAGGGCTCAATTTAGTCGATGTGGCGCGATAAGATCGAATTTGGGTATTTTTACTTCAAACAGGCTACCGTCAAATTCGCGCAGCATCTGATAGGTGCCGGTCATGGTCCCCATATCGCTTTTCAGGTTGCACCCCGATACGTATTCGTGATGTTCGCCGGGTTCAATGATGGGTTGGACGCCGACAACCCCTTCCCCCTCCACTTCCCTACGGGTACCATTGGAGTCAAAAATATACCAATGACGGCGTAAAAGCTGCACGCTGTAATCGCTAAGGTTCTCAATGGTAATTCGATACGCAAACATGTAGTGTTCGTTTTCCGGATTGGAATACTCAGGTTGGTAGACCGTTTCAACCGAAACTTTTACTCCGTCTGTGATTTGCGTGGCCATGCGTATAAGCGGAATTTGCTGGCCAATTTAGCAAATGTTGCCCAATAAGTAAAGGACAAATTTTCGCTACCTTTGTGCATGCCCTACGGAACGCTTTATCTTATCCCCGTGCCATTGGCAGACGATGCTGCAGCGGCCTCCTTCACGCCCTATTTGGTAAACGTGGTGAATGCCATCGATGAATACATTGTTGAAAACGAAAAAACGGCGCGGAAGTTCCTGAAGCAGGCAGGGATTCAACGACCTCAAAGCGAACTGGTTTTGCATAACTACGGCAAGCATGCACGGAAAAGTGGACTGACTGAGGACTATTTTGCCGGATTGCTGGCGGGCAACGACGTGGGCTTGATGAGTGAAGCAGGCTGTCCCGGTGTAGCGGATCCGGGAGCAGACATCGTAGCCGAAGCTCACCGTAGAGGAATCCGGGTTTTTCCGCTCGTTGGACCGAGTTCCATTTTGCTGGCACTGATGGCATCGGGGTTTAACGGACAAAGTTTTGTCTTTCATGGCTACTTGCCGATCGACAAGACGGAACGGGCAGGAAAGCTCAAAGCGATGGGCCAGCAGGCACAACGGGATAAACAGACCCAGATTTTTATCGAGACGCCCTTTCGAAACCAGCAGCTGCTGGAGGAAATCCTGCGCGTAAGCAAGCCACAGACGCGGTTATGTGTAGCCTGTAATCTTATGGCTGCTGAACAACAGATCATCAGTCAGCCAATCCATCAATCGAAAGGGCAAAACCACGATTTCCAGAAAAAGCCGGCCATTTTCTTACTGTTCTGACCTTGGAACGCCTCCGACATACCGAAGTGCTTATTGTAGGAGCGGGCCCCTCGGGTCTGATGATGGCCGCTCAGCTGCTCCGCTTCGGCATTCAGCCGACGATTATTGATGCCAAGCCGGGGCCGGACCGCAAATCCAAAGCCATCGCCATGCATGCCCGCACGTTGGAATTGTTCCGGCAAATGGGGCTAGCCGATGCACTGCTCGCCTTGGGCAATTCCAGTCATGGTATACAGCTGCAACGGGGTACGGAACCGTTAGGGAAACTCGATTTCACGCAAATGGATCAACCCAGCACGGCCTTTCCTTACCTCCTCTTGGTTGGCCAGGACAAAACCGAAAAACTCCTGATCGACCGGCTCACTGAAAATGCTTGTACCGTGAGATGGGATACACAGCTGGTCTCCCTTAGGCAGGATGATAAAGAGGCTTTTGCTACCCTAAGGCAGGGCGGGGAGGAACAACCTTGGCGCTGCAACTGGGTTATTGGGGCCGATGGGCCAAACAGCGCCGTAAGAGCGCTGACGGGCATTTCTTTTGAGGGGAAGGGCGATCCGCGCCCATTTTTTCTGGCTGATGTGGAGCTCAAGGACGCAGACAGCAGGCGCGTTCACTTTTTCTTTTCGAAGAAGGGTTTTCTCGGCGTTTTTCCATACGGATCGGAAGGAAGGTACCGCCTTATGGGTCCCTTGCCGGCAAGCAGCCGGTCTGAAGCAGAACGGGACGTTCTGTATGCGGACATTAAGCCGCTGGTAGACGAGGCAATGGGTTTTGAGTTGCCGCTGGAGCGGTGCCTTTGGGTCAGCCGTTTTTTTCTTCATAGACAGATCGCGGTACCGTTTGCGCGCCAACGCTGTTTTTTGATCGGTGATGCGGCGCATATTCACTCGCCCATCGGCGGGCAGGGAATGAATGGAGGGATGCAGGATGCCGCTAACCTCGCTTGGAAGTTAGCTGGTGTCGTGTCCGGACGGATGGACTCCCGGTTACTCCATACCTACGAGGAAGAGCGGATGCCGGCCGCCAGAGCAATGTTACAGGATACCGACCGGGCATTTGGGTGGTTAAGGTCCCTCCCGTTTTTGGTAACCTCCTTCAGCGCATCCCCGTTTAGTTGGACGATTCGATACATGGGTCGCAAACCCCGCCTGCTGAAACGGATGTTTGACCGATGGGCGCAGCTAAACGTACATTACCGAAAGACCGCGCTGGCGGTGCACTACGCGACCGGCCGGCGCATACAAGCCGGCGATCGGCTGCCCTTTTTGACCGTTTTTGATGAGAAAACAAAAAGGCAGACCGACCTCCATCGCTGGTGTAAAAAGCCCGGTTTTATCCTGCTCTTACTGGGAACAGTTACCCGCCACCACCTTCATATTATCGGCCAATGGTCGCGCCAGAAATACCCAAGGGAAATGCACGTATACTACCTTCCTTTTTCGCCGCAAAACCAGTCGGTGTTTGACACCTTCGAAGTGGTCCCGGAAGGGACGAAAATCGTTTTGATCCGACCGGACATGTACATCGGTTATATAAACGATGTTTTGAATGTAAACCTAATTGATAGCTATATGGAGGGGGCTGTTGGGTGGAAAAATTTTGGCCGTTTGCCGAAAAACGTTTAACTATGTCTTAACCAATAGAAAATATGATGCGTAGCCTTATGTATCTGTCGCTAATCGGCGGCATGTTGTTGTCAATCGGAGCGTCTGCCCAGCAGGTCACTTACGTACTGGTTCATGGCGCCTGGGGCGGAGGGTGGTCTTTCAAACAAACCGACTCGTTGCTCCGTATGCAGGGTCACACCGTATACCGTCCTACCCTTTCGGGCCTGGGTGAGCGCGTACACCTCGCATCGGCGGAGGTCGACTTAAACACGCACATTGCGGATGTGGTAAACACCATTTTGTTTGAGAATCTGCACGATGTCGTTTTACTGGGACACAGTTATGGCGGAATGGTGGTAACCGGCGTAGCCGACAGCATTCCGGAACGTATCAAAAGGTTAATATACCTGGATGCCTTTGTGCCGGAGGATGGGCAAAGCGTGATGACAGCGCAGGGAAAGGGCAACACCGGCCGGGAAATGCCGTCAAAGGATGGCCTGATTTATCCGTTCTGGAACACGGATGACGGGAAATATCCCCACGATGTGCCGCACCCGGCCCGGACATTTTCGCAGCCGATAGCATTGACGAATGAGCAACGGCTGAGCGTTCCAACAACATATATCCTTACCTATGAAGGCGATGACCCCGAAGCGGATGCGTTTGCCTTTTTTGCCGATCGGGCGCGGGGATATGGCTGGGATTTTATTCCTATGCAGGCCGACCATAATCCACAAATGAGCATGCCTGCGGAGCTGGCGCGCTTACTGGGTAAAATTGGGAGTAACTAAGCGGAATGGGTGCGTTGACCTGGAAAATAAAGCCGTTCGACAGGCTTTCACTGGAAGAGCTTTATAGTATTTTACAGTTGCGGCAGGAAGTTTTTATCCTGGAACAGGCATGTGTATACAACGATCTGGATCATAAGGACCAGCAATCAAACCACCTCATGGCATGGTACGGCGATACCTTAGCTGCCTATACCCGTTTGATTCCGGAAGGGGTTTCCTATCCCGACGCACTGAGCATTGGCCGGGTAGTGGTGGCGCCGGCCTTCCGCGGCAAAGGGCTCGGTGAGGAGTTGATGGTACGTAGCATTGACGGTGTAAAAGACCTCTTCGGAGCCCGACCCATTAAAATCAGTGCTCAACAGCACCTGGAGGTTTTCTATAACCGATTAGGGCTCCGACGGACCAGCGAACCCTATCTGGATGCGGGGATTATGCATATCGAGATGCGCAAGGAACCGTAGCATTTGTGCGAGATAATAGGTTTTATCAGCGAATCGCCGTAATTTAGCTCCGTGAACCCGCCGGGGCGAGGCCTTTGCAAGGCGGAGCAGATCGGGTTCGGCAAGCTTATAAAGCAAACTGCGAATGAATATTGATTTGGAAAATCTGCCGCCCGAAATGCTTCAGGTGGCTGTTGCCGTGTTGTTGATCCGCATGTTCATCTGGGGGTTTTATGCCAATACGGTCCGAAAGACGTTATTGAAGATCGCTCCCGAGAACCGGCTGATGGAACCCAATCAGGCGTGGTTGCTGGCCGTACCGTTATTTAATATTTACTGGAATTTTGAGGTGGCCTCGCGGCTCTCCGATTCGCTGACCAATGAGTTTTACGATCGCAGGATTGCGGAGGAAGAAAACCCCGGCCGCGGAGTGGGTAGGTGGTATGCCTGGCTTTTTCTGCTCACGAACATACCGTTTCCGCCGTTTATATTGATTACGATTTTTCTGCTGAGTATCACCTATTTCGTCGTTTATTGGGTGAAAATCGGCAACTTCAAAAATCTGCTCGTTGAGCACGAACGCTTCAAAAATAACCCGTAAAGGAGGAGTATGCTATTACGTGAATTGACGGACTACCTGGAGTCGCTGGCACCGCTATCGTATCAGGAAACTTATGACAATTCGGGGTTGCTGGTAGGGCATCCCGACAGCGAGGTGAGGCAGGCTTTGCTTTCACTGGACTGTACGGAAGAGGTGGTTGATGAGGCGATCCGCAGCGGCTGTGATCTGGTGATCTCCCACCACCCCATCGTTTTCAAAGGACTTAAGCGCTTTAATGGGAGCACGTATGTGGAGCGGGTGGTTATGAAAGCCATCAAACATGACGTGGCCCTATACGCGATCCATACCAACCTGGACAATGTAACGGGGGGCGTGAACACCAAACTGGCCGAGCGACTGGGTATCCGGGAAACGGCCATCCTCAGCCCCAAAGGCGGCCTGCTCCGGAAGCTTGCCGTGTTTGTGCCGCAAAGCAATGCGGAACCGGTACGGAAAGCGTTGTTTGCAGCCGGTGCCGGCCATATCGGGAATTACGACGAGTGCAGCTTTAACGTTTCCGGATATGGTACGTTCCGTGGCGGCGAGGGAACTGATCCCTTTGTGGGGCAACCCGGAGCGCAGCATCGCGAGGAGGAGGTTCGTGTAGAGGTAATTTTTCCATCCGATCGGGAGCGGGTGGTCCTCGCAGCCCTTTTTGATGCACATCCCTATGAAGAGGTTGCTTACGACCTGTATCCGGTGTTAAATACCCACCCGCAGGTAGGAAGTGGCTTGATTGGCCGGCTGGAGAAGCCTGTAACCGAATACGAATTCCTTGGAATGCTTAAAGAAAAGCTGAAAGTACCGGTAATCCGCCATACGAAACTCCGGGGCAAACCGGTGACACGCGTGGCCGTCTGTGGCGGCGCCGGCGGGTTTCTTCTGGGCCAGGCAATCCGGTCGGGAGCTGATGTATTTGTAACGGCCGACTATAAGTACCATGAGTTTTTTGACGCGGACGGAAAAATCGTCATTGCGGATGTGGGACATTTTGAAAGCGAACAATTTACGCAGCAATTATTGTTGGAAATTATTCAGAAAAAATTTCCTACCTTTGCAGTCCGTTTGACGGGAATAGACACGAACCCAATAAAATACTACAGTTAGATGGAACAGACCATAGAACAGAAACTGAGGGCCCTTTGGCAACTGCAAACGATCCATACGCAGATTGATAAAATACGTCAGGTAAGGGGTGAGTTGCCTATGGAAGTGGGTGATTTGGAAGACGAGATTGCGGGATTGGAAACCCGGATAGAAAAAATCAGGGGCGAGCTGGATGAGTTGGAGGATTCCATCGTGAACCGTCGCAACATGATCAAGGAAGCGCAGGCGGCCATTAAGAAATACGAAGGTCAGCTCAACGAGGTGAAAAACAACCGGGAGTATGATGCCATTACGAAAGAGATCGAAATCCAGGGTCTTGACATCCAGGTGAGCGAGAAGAAAATCCGGGAGTTTGAGTTCGAAATCAAGAATAAGACGGAAGTTTACGAGAGCACCCAGGCGACCCTGGAGACGGCAAAGAAAGACCTCGAAGTAAAGAAGAGCGAACTGGATACCATTACGTCGGAAACGCAGAAGGACGAGGACGATTTGTCTACGAAAGCCGAGGCGGCCGAAACCGATATCGAAGAGCGACTGTTGCGCGTCTACCGTCGCCTGCGGGGTTCCTACAAGAATGGCCTGGCGGTGGTCTCCATCGACCGCGACAGCTGTTCAGGCTGCCACAACAAGATTCCACCTCAGATGCAGTTGGAAATACGCCAACGCAAAAAGATCATTGTTTGTGAACATTGCGGACGGATACTTGTTGACGAAGCGCTGGTACACGAAGAGACTCCTACGGCAGGATAACGCAAGGTGATCCAAGGGAAATTCTACGCCCGGCACGTTCTGCCGGGCTTTTTTGTCGAAAATTTTTAGCATTTTTCGCCTAAAAACCATTATATTTAGCGACGGGTGAGAAATCGATAACTTGCTTATACATGACGATACAAAAGACGTCCAAACCGGGTGACTCCCACGAAGGCGGAGAGGTTCAGGTCTTCGGCGCACGCGTACATAACCTCCGCAACATCGATGTAAGTTTTCCAAGGAACGAGCTGGTAGTCGTTACCGGGTTGAGCGGAAGCGGAAAGTCTTCGTTGGCGTTTGATACGATCTATGCGGAGGGGCAACGCCGGTACATGGAGACGTTCAGCGCCTACAGCCGGCAGTTTCTGGGCGGCATGGAGCGACCGGATGTCGACAAGATTTCAGGACTCAGTCCTGTCATATCCATCGAACAGAAGACAACCAGTAAGAATCCCCGTTCCACGGTGGGGACCATTACCGAGGTATACGACTTCATGCGTCTGCTGTTTGCGCGGGCAGGGGAAGCGTATTCTTATGTGACCGGAAAAAAGATGGAACGGATGTCGGAAGATCAGGTGGTCGACCGGATTATCCGGCAATTCGACGGGCAGGCCATTAACGTGCTTGCTCCGGTGGTTAAGGGCCGCAAAGGCCATTATCGGGAACTATTTGAGCAGATCCGGAAGCAGGGTTATGTAAAAGTCCGCGTGGATGGAGAGCTCCTCGATCTGGTTCCGAAGATGCAGGTCGACCGGTATAAGATACACGACATTGAAATGGTCATTGACCGGCTTGTTGTTTCCGAAAAAGACCGAAAGCGCCTTTATGCATCG
>Ga0079224_100005265_pt1 | contig 16960 bp, 15 predicted proteins | sample Stecom2015_FD_80414 | JGI IMG/M metagenome (GOLD analysis project Ga0079224, IMG submission 80414) | Agricultural soil microbial communities from Utah to study Nitrogen management - Steer compost 2015 | ecosystem: Environmental > Terrestrial > Soil > Agricultural land | place: USA: Utah... | reverse complement strand
CGCCACGGGTAGGGCCTTCCCTCATCCCTCCGGTCCGTCCTCTCATCCAGTCTCGACCCGCAAACGAGGCCTTGCACTGAGCCGGCGCCACGGCGCCGGCCGAGAGAGCCGCGGATCCGTCGAGCCCGAAATAGCTGGCCAGAAGCGATTGCTGACCCGACAATCGGCGGGAACCCAGATGGAACCCAGCCGACGGAAGCGGGGAGAGACGATGGCTACGACGGAAAGGCTGCTGAGCGAGCAGGTGACGGCGGCGGAGGGAATCGTGCGGGTGCTGGAGGAAGCCGGCATCGACATGGTGTTCGGCATCGCCGGCGGAAACATGGGCCGGGTCTATGATGCTCTCTACGACCATCAGGACACCGTGCGGGCGGTGCTGGTGCGGCACGAATCCCTGGCTAGCGTCATGGCGGAGGTCTACGGACGGCTCACCGGCAAACCGGGCGTGGCGATCGGGCAGGGCATCTTCATGCTGGCCAACGGTCTGCTCGGCACATTGGAGGCGCACTTCGGCAGCTCGCCGATGCTGGTGCTGACCGACCTGTCCGACGTCGCGCCGCTTTCGCAGCACGCGCCCTATCAGGGCGGTACCGGCGATTACGGGGGAGCCGACACGAAGCAGGCGCTGAGTGGGGTCACCAAGTACACCGTGGTTGCGCACGAACCGATCCAGGCGGTGCACGCCACGCAGCTCGCCATCAAGCACGCGCTTTCCGGCGAGCGCGGGCCAGTCGGGGTGATTTATCACAGTCGCTGCTTCCAGAGCATGGTCGACCCCGAGCAACGACCGTTCCTCTATCCCACACGTCATTATCTGCCGAAGCGGATCCCCGGGGATGCGGCGAGCATCGATGCCGCCGCAGCGGCGTTGCTGGCGGCGAAGCGTCCGGTAATCATTGCCGGAAACGGCGTCCGGATAGCGAAGGCCTATGACGGTCTGGTGCAACTCGCGGAGCTGTTGGGTGCGCCCGTCGCAACCACTGCCTCCGGCAAGGGTGTCTTTGCCGAAACGCACGAGTTGGCGCTGGGCGTCTGCGGCAATTTCGGGCAGGCGGCTGCCAACGCCTTCATCGGCGAGGCGGATCTCGTCCTCGCCGTCGGTACCCGGCTGGGACCGGCGGATACCACCGCCGAGAACCCGAAGCTGATCGACCCGACGCGCCAGACGCTGGTGCAGATCGACATCGAGCCGAAGAACGCCAGCTGGTCGTTCCCGTGCGATGTCACCGTGATCGGCGATGCCGAGCTCGTGCTGTCGCAGCTGGTCGAGCGTCTCGGGCAGATCGGTGCGCCCTCGGCCGAGGTGCTGTCGTCGCGGCGACAATTCGTGGCGGAGATCGGCGAGCGGGAAGGGCTCTTCGAGGACCCCGGCTACACCTCCGACGAGGTGCCGATCATGCCGCAGCGCCTCTTCACCGAGATGCACGCCGTGATCGACGAGGACGCGATCCTCACTTGCGACGCCGGCGAGAACCGGCTCTTCATGACGCACTTCTTCCGGACCAAGGGGGCGGGCACGCTGCTCATGCCGGGCATCGGCGCCATGGGCTATGCGATCCCCGCGGCGCTGGCCGCCAAGCTGGTGCACCCGGAACGCCAGGTGATTGCGGTGACCGGCGACGGCGGTCTCAGCATGGCGCTGAACGGACTGATGACGGCGATCGACGAGGATATCCCGATCGTCGTGGTGACGCTCAACAACAGCGCCCTCGGCTGGGTGAAGCACGGGCAGGGGAACCGCACGATCGCCAGCACCTTCGCCGAGATGAACTTCGCGGAGGTGGCGAAGTCGATCGGCTGCCGCGGAATCCGCGTCGAGAAGCCGGACGAGATCGCCGGTGCCCTGAAGGAAGCGCTTTCCGGAAACCGGCCGACCGTCGTCGACGTGGTGACGTCGTTCAAGCCGTCGTTCAGAGACGTGACTTCGCCGCTCGCGAAATGATCGGCCGCCGCGGCATTATCGCAGCATGCCGCCGTCGATGATGATGGTTCGTCCGGTCACGTAATCCGACATGTCGGTCGCGAGGAATTCCACCACCTTGGCGCAGTCCTCGATGGTGCCCTCGCGGCGGAGCGGGATGGTCTCGGCCAAGTGGCTGCGGTCGCCGAGGCGCCCCGTCCGGATGACCCCCGGAGCGATCGCGTTCACGTTGATGTTATAGGGGCCGAGCTCCTGCGCGAGCGCGCGGGTGTAATGGATGATCGCTGCCTTGGCAGTGCCGTAAGGGTGATAGCGCCCGCGCGCGTCGACGCCTGCGGTCGAGGAGACCGTGACAATCTTTCCGGACCGCTGCCGCTTCATGTAGGGAGCCACCGCCATGCACGTGTACATGCAGGTCCGGAGGTTGATGTCGAGCACGCGCGTCAGCATCTCCTCCGGGCAATCGGAAGGCGTGCCGGTCGTGACGAGATCGGTCTGATCATTCGCGTCCGGCTCCGCCTCACGCTCGTCGGCGAAAGTGACGGTGCCGCCGCCTGCGTTGCATACGGCGATGTCGATCCGGCCGAGCTTCCCCGCTATCTGGGCGATGGCCGTTTCGGTGGCGTTCCGATCGGTCAGGTCCACCTCGAGCCCGATCGTGCGCCGCCCGAGAGCCTCGCACTCTTCCATGACGGTCGGCGCCGTCATCTGATTGCGCTCGAACTCGTAGACTTCGGCCGCTTTCAGGTTTCGGTCGATGATGGCGATGTCCGCGCCGAGCTTGGCCAGGTGCAGTGCGTATCCGCGACCCAACCCTCTCGCACCGCCGGTGACAAGGGCGACTTTTCCTTCCAGTTTCAGTTGGTTCATCTTCTTCTTCCGTTCTCCGTGAAGTTCACCAGCCGACCGGCCGTTGCGCCGTCGCCGATCGCGAGAGACATCTCGGAGTCGTGCGAGGCGGACGGTCAAACGGTAACTGACTCGATCTGCCGCTTGATGCTCTCCGTAGCGGCGACGAGAGCCGACCGGATGCCCGGCTCCATCGCCGAGTGGCCCGCATCGCCGACGATGACGTATTCCGCCTCAGGCCACGCTCTTGCGAGTTCGTCGGCCGTTACGATCGGACAAATGACGTCGTAACGCCCGTGGATCAGGGTGGCGGGAAGGTGGCGGATGCGGTGCAGGCCATCGAGAATCTGGTTCTCGGCGAGGAACAGGTCGTTGATGAAGTAGTGCGCCTCGAGCCGGGCGAGCGCCAGCACCGCGCGGTCACCTGTCATGGCAGAAACGTTGACCGGATTGTGCCGCAGGGTCGAGCAGGCGCTTTCATATCTACCCCAAGCGCGCGCTGCGGGCAGGTTCACGGCCGGATCTTCGCTGATGAGGCGGCCGTGGTACGCCTTCAGGATGTCCAGCCGCTCGTCGGGAGCGATCGGCGCGAGGAAGGCGCGCCATGCTTCCGGGAAGAACGTCCCCATGCAGTAGAGAAACCAGTCGATCTCCCGACGGCTCCCCAGGAAGATGCCGCGCAGGACGAAGCCCAGGCACCGCTCGGGGTGAGTCTCCCCGTACACGAGCGCCAGCGTGCTGCCCCAGGAGCCGCCGAACAACAGCCATCGGTCGATGCCCAGATGCTGGCGCAATCGCTCCATGTCGGCGACGAGATGTTGCGTCGTGTTGTTGCGGGTCTCGGCGGTGGGCTGCGAGCGGCCGGCGCCGCGCTGGTCGAACAGAATGATCCGGAAAGTTTCGGGATCGAAGAAGCGACGGTAGATCGGCATACAGCCGGCACCCGGGCCGCCGTGCAGGAACACGACCGGGATGCCATCCGGGTTTCCGGACTCCTCCCAATACATCTTGTGCAGCTCGTCGAGGGTGAGGATGCCGCTATGGTTGCACTCGATGGGGGGGTAAAGGTCGATCCGTTCCGACATTGTCTCATCCTGATCAGGACGGCAGTCTAGCCCCCTCCACCCCTTCGGCAAACCCGCATCCATGTCTAAGCTGATCCGATGACTTTCCGGTCTCGATCAGCATGGCTCCCAGCTCTCGCCGGCGTGATGTGTTTCCTCTCGCTGCCGCTTGCGGCGGAGGACGCGGCGGAACGGATACGAATGGAAGTCGTCGCCGTCTCCGACGGCGACACGTTCCGGCTGGCGGACGGGCGAGAAGTCCGGCTCGCAGGCATCGCGGCGGCGAAGGCGGTGACCGCATCCGCGATGGATACGCCGCCACCGATCGTCACATGGGCGAACCGAGTGCTGGAAGAGTTGCTGGTTGGCCGAAAGGTAGAGCTGGAGCTCGTTTCGCGCCGCATCGACCGCCACCGACGGCTGCTCGCCCATGTTTACGTCGTTGCACTCGACGCACCCGGTGGCGGTCGAACATGGGTGCAGGGGGAGCTGCTGCGGCAGGGAACGTCGAGGGTCGCGACGACCTTGGACACTCGACGCTTCGCTGCGGAAATGCTCGCGATCGAGGCGGAAGCGAGAGCCGACGGCCGCGGCATCTGGGCGCTGGATTATCATCGAACGCTCACGCCAGGCGAAGCTGCGAGCGGGATCGGTAGCTTTCGGCTGGTGCAGGGGCGCGTCCGGGAGGTGAACATTGTGGGCGGTCGGGCATATCTGAACTTCGGCGACGACTGGCGCTCGGATTTCACCGTCTCCCTCGGCGCTCCGGCTCGACGGTTGTTCCACGCTTCTGGCCTGGAGCCGGAGACGCTTGCAGGAAGGGTTGTTCGCGTGCGCGGCTGGATCGAGTCCTACAATGGTCCGATGATCGAGGTTACCCATCCGGAAGAGGTCGAGGTGTCGCAGGAATGAACGCAGGACGCACACGATTGCGGCGCCGCACGGCCGGCGCCATCGCCGCGTTAGCTCTGCTCGCGCTCTCCGCCTGCGACACGGTGCCCGCGACCGGAAGAGAGGCGTTCGTCCCACTCTCCCTGTCCGAGGAAGGCGCGCTCGGGCAGAAGGAGCATCCAAAGATCCTGGCGGCTTACGGCGGGGCGTACGAAGACCCTGAACTGCAGCGCTATGTCGACAGCCTGGGGCAGCTCCTCGCGCAGACCTCGGAGCTGCCCGACCAGACCTGGACGTTCACGGTCCTGAACAGCGACACCGTCAATGCCTTCGCGCTGCCGGGCGGCTACATCTACGTCACACGCGGTCTGATCGCGCTGGCCGAGGACGAGGCGGAGCTGGCCGGGGTCATCGGCCATGAGATCGGCCACGTCACCGCTCGCCATGCCGCACAGAGATACGGCCAGAGCCTTCTCACCGGCATCGGCGCCGTCGCGGCCGGCATTCTGCTCGGTGGGCAGGCCGCCAACATCGCCTCCGGGATCGGCCAGATGCACGTGGCGAGCTATTCGCGCGAGCAGGAGAACGAAGCCGATTCCCTGGGCATAAGGTACATGGCACGGGCCGGGCACGACCCGGCCGCGATGTCGAGCTTTCTGCGAAAGCTCGAGGCGCAGAAGCAGCTGCTCGCCCGTATCCTGAACCAGTCCGGTTCCGGGGAGACAAGCTACCTCTCGACGCACCCGCCGACCATGGAGCGCGTCCAGAAGACGGCCGCCGAAGGAACCGCGACGCCGGTCGTGGATGCCATGCGTGCGCGGGACGTCTTCCTCGACCGCATCGACGGGATGATCTACGGCGACGATCCTTCACAAGGATTGGTCAAGGGCAGGGTCTTCGCGCACCCGACGTTGGGATTCCGCTTCCAGGTTCCTCCCGGCTTCTCGATCGTGAACGGAGCGCAGCGGGTAACGGCGATCGGGCCCCGGAACGCCCGGATCCTGTTCGATCAGGAGCCAAACCCTCCGTCAGGCGGCATGGCGCCATACGTGGCCCGGCTCTTTCAGGGCAGGGTGCCGTCCGGAAACATCGAGACGATCGATATCAACGGAATGGAGGCCGCTACGGGGCATGCGCGTGCCACGACCGATGCCGGACCGATGGACGTGAGGGCAGTAGCGGTACGATGGGCGCCCGGGACGATCTACCGGTTCCTGTTCATCACGCCGCCCTCGCTCACACCAAGTCTCGCGACCGAGTTGCAGCGGACGACCTACAGCTTTCGGCGATTGCAACATGACGAGGCAGAGCGACTACGGCCCTACCGGATCAGAATCGAAACGGTCCGAAGTGGCGACACGATCGATTCGTTGGCAGCCCTCCTTCCGTTCGACGACTACCGACTGGAGCGGTTCCTTGTGCTCAATGGTCTCGAGAGAGCAGAGCGGCTGGAGCCTGGAAAGCGGATCAAGATGATCGTCGAGTAGGTCGCAGGGGGCTACTGATCGCTCAGAAGATCCTCGGGCACCGTGAAGCTGCGACCTAGAGAGCTGCGAAGCTTCTCGAGCGCGCGCCGTTCGAGCTGGCGGACGCGCTCTTTGCTCACACCCAGACCGCGACCTAACTCCTCCAGCGTCACGGGTTCATCGACCAGCAATCTCTGGCGGATGATCTTCTCCTCGCGAGGCGGGAGCGAGGCGAGCGCGCTTCGCAGCCACTTCGCCCGTGTCTGGGCATCGTGCCGTTCCATCACGACGGTCTCGGGGGTCGGCCGAGCGTCGGGCAGGAAATCCTGCCAGTCGGCGTCGCCGTCTTCCCCCAGCGGCGCATTCAGCGACTGATCGCTCGCCGCCAGGCGCACTTCCATCGATTCAACATCACGGGCTGGCACCTTGAGATCGGTCGCAATCCGGCTGCGCCCTTCCTCCGACAGGGGAGCGCCCGTCTCGCCCTCGATCTTCGCACGCAGCCGCCGGAGGTTGAAGAACAGCGCCTTTTGCGCGGACGTGGTGCCGGTGCGGACGATCGACCAGTTGCGCAGGATGTAATCCTGCATCGCCGACCGAACCCACCATGTCGCGTAAGTGGAGAACCGCACGCCGCGCTCCGGCTCGAACCGCGCAGCCGCCTGCAGCAGACCGAGATTTCCTTCCTGCAGGAGATCGCCTACAGGCAGGCCGTAGTTCCGGAAGCGGACAGCCATGCCTGCCACCAACCTGGCATAGGCAGTTACGAGCTCATGCAGTGCGGCTTCGTCCTGGTCCTGCCGCCACCGGCGTGCGAGTTCCTGTTCCCGCTCGCGCGTGAGCAACGGCGTGCTCATCGCGGAGCGGATGAACTTCAGGTTCGCACGTCGGCTGGTCGCACTGTCTATGTAGCCCATGACGCCTCCGAGACGCTGCCTGAGAGAAACGAGCAACCATCCTGTTCGTTCCCTCGGTTCCACGCCCGCGGCGTCCGGTTTGGCCTCCGGTTTCGGTCAGTGTGCGATCCGACGAAACCGGCGACCGCCCTGCGCGGGCATCAAGCGACCTGCAAGACCGATTCCAGCTTTTCCTGGGCAGTGTCCTCGTCGATCTTCTCGACCGCCGCCAGCTCGCGGGAAAGCCGCTCGAGCGCGGACTGATAGATCTGCCGCTCGCTGTACGATTGATCGGGCTGATCGGCGTTTCTGTGCAGGTCCCGCAGGACTTCCGCGATCGAGATCGGATTGCCGGAGTTGATCTTCGCCTCGTATTCCTGGGCTCGCCGGCTCCACATTGCCCGCTTGGCGCGAGAGCGACCCTTCAGCGTCTTCAAGGCCTCCTGCATCTCCTTCCGCGTGGAGAGGTTGCGGAGACCCGCTGCGCTCACCTTGGCCGTGGGGATGCGCAGAATCATCCGCTCCTTGTCGAACTCTATGACCAGAACCTCGAGCCTGTGGCCGGCGATCTCCTGCTCTTCGACCGCCAATACCTTGCCCACGCCGTGTGCAGGGTATACGACGTAATCTCCGGCTTCGAACTTCTGCTGCTTCGCCATCTACTCTTCTCGCGCCTTCTATGTTCTGCCGCGGCGGATACGAACGAAGCCCGCGCCGAGCGCCACAGTCCACCCTTCGCTACCCACCTTAGCGAATGTTCTGCAGGGAACCCGGAGCGGGTCGGTCTGTCGATCACGCCGCCGCAACGACCTCACTCACGCCTAGTCATATAGCACAATCCAAGAAGATTGCCCATAGGACGGGCCCTGCCGGAAGTGTCCGTCAGCAGATGTTCCGCGCGCTTTGTCGAGTCTTGGCGGCGTCAGGGCGTGCCCGGCTTGGGGCTGAAGTGTTCCTCGAACTTGTTCGGAACGTCTTTCCAGTCGTCTGCGTCGGGCGGTGGCTCGCCTTTTCGAGTGATGTTGGGCCAAACGTCCGCATACTCGCGGTTGATTTCTACCCACTTTTCAGCTTGCGGCTCGGTATCCGGGATGATCGCTTCTACCGGACACTCGGGTTCGCACACGCCGCAATCGATGCACTCGTCAGGATGGATCACCAACATGTTCTCGCCGGCGTAGAAGCAGTCGACGGGGCAGACCTCGACGCAGTCCATGTACTTGCACTTGATGCAGACCTCTGTAACGACGTAGGTCATGCCTCCGGACCTCCTGAGCGTTGCGGCGCGTCGTCGCCCGCCAGGCCGAGCCGTGCCAGCGCGCGCTTTCGCGCGGCTCCCATATCGACATCCTGCACGTAGATCAAGCCGCCGATGCGTCGCATCAACCCGGCTTCGTAATCGTGCGCCCGGCCATCGGCATAGATGACCTCCCATAGCATTTCGACCAGTTCGATCCTCTCGGCCTCTCCAAGCCGGTCCTTGATCGTGCGCGTGAACGGCAGGATCTGGGGCGACCGATCGATTCGAGCATCGGCCGCTGCTAGCAACGCCTCTGCTGAGGCCTCATCGAGCTCGAACCGGTCGCGCAGAAGGGCCAGCACGCTTTCCCGCTCGTTCCTGTCGAAATGGCCGTCCAGCCGTGCCGCTTCCGCCATGAGCGCGGCGGCAGCGAAGGCGGTCTCGTCGAAAGACGCTTCCGGCGAATCGCCGCGCGCCGCCTCGCCGAAGAGGATGTCCTTCAGTCTCTGAATCATAGGTTGGATTGCTTCCGGTCGCGGTGACTGTCGTGTCTATTAATGGCGGCCTCGACGCATTTCCAGTTTGCGGCCTACTGCCGGCGTGGCCATAGTCCCGCCATGCTGTTCTCCCGCCGGATCGATGCGCCCTCCGATGGCCTGCCACGCTCGCCCGCCGTCAGCCGCAACCGCGAGCCCATAGCAGAAGTGGTCGAACGCCATCTTCCGAAGCGCGGCACAGTACTGGAGATAGCGAGCGGCACCGGGGAGCATGCAGCCTATTTCGCCAGCCGGTTTGACGGGATCACATGGCAGCCGAGCGATTTCGATCAGGCGGCCCTGCAATGGGTTGAGGCGCATCGTGTGGCCTCGAGCGATGGCGGCACACCTCGGCCGAACCTGCTGCCGCCCTTGCGACTGGACGTTACCCGGCCGGGGTGGGAGTTCGGCGTGCCGGTCCGGTTTCCGGTCGCCATCATCGCCATCAACCTGGTTCACATTGCGCCGTGGCAGGCGACCGTCGGCCTCGTTTCCGGGGCGCGGGATCTGCTGATGCCGGGCCGGCACCTCTTTCTGTACGGCCCGTTCAAGCGCGGCGGTCGGCACACCGCTCGGAGCAACGCGTCTTTCGATGCGACCTTGAGGCGACAGAATGCCGCGTGGGGCGTGCGGGATCTGGAGGCCGTCACGGAAGCGGCCGAGGCGTCGGGGTTCACCCTCGACGAAATCTGCGAGATGCCTGCCAACAACCTGACCCTGGTCTTCACCCGCCGCTGACAGTGACGGCCGGGGGCGGCGGCTCGGCTTCCAGCAGATCTTCGTAGAAGGTTCGCGCTTCGCTCGCCGGGCCACGTCGTGCGGGAAGGCCGAGAATTTTCACGACCCGTATTGTCCGCGCCTGCGGGAACGTGAGGACGTCTCCGACGCGGACGGCGTGATGCGCTTTCGCGACCACCGTTCGGTTGACGCGCACCTTGCTCTCGCTGCAGAGCTTCGTGGCTGTCGAACGGCTCTTGAAGAAGCGCGCGTGCCAGAGCCATTTGTCCAGCCGCTGCGACGGCTCAGTCATGCTCATCTTCCGAGGTCGAGCTCGCGCAGCTTTGCGAAGGGAGAGGTCGAGAGATCCCGTCGCCGTCCGCCGGTGGAAGGCTTCTGCCGACGCTTTCCGGCGGCGCGCTCGGGCCTTCGCCCCCGCCACTCGAACCGGCCTTCCCCGGTGGCGGATTCCACATAGCCGAGCGCCTTCAGCAATGCGGTGAACTGCTCCGGGGAGCAGCCGACGAGTGCGCGCAATCCGGCAGGCGGCTCGAAGGCACCCTCACGCGAGAGCTTCCGCAGCGCGTGCACCAGTCGCTCGAGCCGGTCGACAGGAACGGCTCGTCCTCCGGCCACGCTAATGCCGAGGGCCGCATAGTAGCTTTCGGGAAGGTCGGGACGAGCCTCCGCGGAGCGCCGTCGCCGCGTCGTGTGGGGCAAGTCTTCGATTGGGTGCTCGTTGTGGACCGCCCACAATAACCGCCGTAAGCTGGCGGAGTTCGGTCGGGTGGCAGACGCGACGAAGACGCTCGTGCTGCCGATCCTGACACCGGCCCTGGCGAGCGTGCGACGCTCCGCCTTGCCGATCTTGACGACGAGACTGTCGACTTCGCGGCGCGGCACGAGCCCCAGCCACTCCTGAAGATGATAGATCAGCCCGCGGCCCGGCCCCGACAACGCCGTGGCATAGTCTCCGCCATTGGCATCCACGAGGGCGCGGAGCGCCGCCAGATCAGGCAACTCCCGCTCGATCAGCGAGCTCAGCCACTCGGCGACGCGAGCCCTGATCCGATCCTTGTGCTCCCGGTCGAGCAGATCGGTAGCGATCGGCTCAACCCGCGGCGACAGCACCGTCGGCCCCGGAACGATGCGGGCGACGGCGCCGCCTTCCCACAGGATCCGACCCTCCTCGTCGAGAGAGAAGGCCGCGGCGTCATCGCCTGCGAGGCGGGCGACCCGGTAGCCAATCTCGGTCCTCAGCACGCGCTGGGCCGCATTCATGAGCGGCCTGGTGTCGGCACCGCGCTCCACCTTGTCGGGATTGAAGCGGAACCCGCGCAGCTCGCCGACGAACTCACCTTCGACCACGACGTCGCCGCTGCGCGTCACGGCGCCGAGCAGGTCTCCGCCGTCGCGGAGACGACGGACCAGCACGGCGGTTCGGCGGTCGACGAACCGCTGTGTCAGCCGATCGTGTAGCGCATCCGACAGCTTGTCCTCGATCGCCCGGGTCCGTTCCTGCCAATAGCCGGCATCGTCGAGCCAGCCGGCGCGGTGCGAGAGATAGGTCCAGGTCCGGGTACCGGCGATGCGGGCCATGAGCGCGTCGATGTCGCCGTCGACGCGCTCGAGCTGCTTCACCTGCCGCGCAACCCAATCGGCCGGGAGCCTTCCGGCTGGTGAGAGCAGGTGCAGGAACACGTCGTGAAGCAGGCGCGTATGGGAATCCGTCAGGGTTTTCCGGAAATCGGGAATCTGGCAGACCTCCCAAAGCAGCGCGATCTCGTCGCGGCGGCGGGCCCGGTCTCGGATCGTCTTGTCTTCGGCCAGGGCGGCGAGCGCACGATGATCGTCCCCCTCCCTCGCACGGGTCAGCCCTCGACTCGGCGGCGGCCGTTCCAGCGAGGCGAGAAGACCGGCGATGGAGCCGAAATCCAGATCGCTGTTCCGCCAGGCCAGCGACTTGAGCGGTTCGAAGTTGTGCAGTTCCAGCGCCTCGACCAGCTCGGGGCTCATCGGCTCCTGGTCGGCGGTGGTTCCGAAGGTTCCGTCGCTCATGTGACGCCCGGCGCGACCGGCGATCTGCGCCACTTCCGCCGGAAGCAGCGCGCGCGGTTGGCGTCCGTCGAACTTGCGCAGGTTCGAGAACGCGACGTGGCGCACGTCCATGTTCAGGCCCATCCCGATCGCGTCTGTCGCAACCAGGTATTCCACCTCCCCGGCCTGGTACATCCCGACCTGGGCGTTGCGTGCACGCGGGCTGAGGGCGCCGAGCACCACCGCGGTGCCGCCCCGCTGACGCCGGATCAGCTCGGCGATCCGGTAGACCTCGGAAGCCGAGAAGGCGACGACTGCACTCCGCGGCGGCAGCCTGGTGACCTTCTTGTGCCCGATATAGGTAAGGCTGGAAAAACGCGGGCGCGCGATGAACTCGATGCCGGGGACGAGTAGGCGGATAAGGTTTCGTGCCGTGTCGGCACCGAGAAACATCGTCTCTTCTTCGCCCCGGGCATGCAGCAGCCGATCGGTGAAGACGTGGCCGCGCTCGGGATCGGCGGCCATCTGGATCTCGTCGACGGCGAGGAAGGCGACGCGCCGGTCGAGCGGCATGGATTCGACGGTGCAGACGAAATAGGAGGGATTGGGCGGAATGATCTTCTCCTCGCCCGTCACCAGTGCCACCGCGCGAGCGCCGCGCAGTCCGACGATTCGATCGTAGTTCTCGCGTGCCAGGAGGCGGAGGGGGAAGCCGATCATGCCGGAGCGGTGACCGAGCATCCGCTCCACGGCGAGGTAGGTCTTGCCCGTGTTCGTCGGACCGAGAACGGCGGTCAGGCGAGGGCGGGACGCCGTGATCTGCATGACAGGAGAATCGTGCCGGGGCATACCGAATGCAAGTCTCGCACCCGACGGGCGGTAGTTCGCATGCGTTCTCGGGTCGGGTACAGTGCGGCGTTTGTCGGTCACACCGGTTTTGGAGAGCGATTTTGCGTCTGGACCGGACGGCTCTCCTGCAGGTCTTCGGATTGTCGTGTCTGGCAATTGCCGCAGCTCTGGGCGCGGTCGAGGAATTCGCCGGCTGGCTCGGGGCCGGCAGCATCGATGCGGGCGCGCTAGCGGAAATCGAGGATCTGCGCAACCGGGCCGCGGCAGCTTTCGCCATCGGCAAGACCATCAACGCCGCCATCTCCGTCGCCAAGGAGGTCACGGTTTCCGGAGGTGTGGGACTGGCGGGAATGGCGGTCAGTCCCGGCCAGGTGCTCGACCCGATCGACGACCTGATCGAGCAGTTCGCCACCGCGATGCTGCTGGTCGCCATGGCCGCGCAACTGGTGGACGTGCTCCTGCCGATCGGCATCGCCTGGGGGCTCGGCCCGGTCCTCGCGGCGGCAGCGTTCGTCCTGGCGGGAGCCATTCTGCTGCGACAGACCGGCCTGGCGGGAGCGGCGAGGGGGCTCCTCCGATTCGGTCGCGTGTTGCTGGCGCTGGCCGTTTTGCTCAGGTTCGGGATTCCTCTCGCCTCACTGGCGACCGATTTGGTCGCCGCCGAGTTTCTCGACAGTCGGTTCGCGGCAGCGCAAGAAGGGATCGGATCACTCGCGGAGCAGGCCGACGTCGTCGCCGAAACGGCGCGCGAGGTCCGACTGGAGCCGCACGACGAAGGGCTGATCGGACGGCTCGTCGACAGGATGAGCGGCGGCCTGGCGGAGCTCGGCGCCGCGCTGGCGCTGTTGCGAGCCAACTTCGACCAGACGTTTCAGGACGTCGTCACGCTGCTCGTCGTCTTCCTGCTCGAAACGCTGCTCCTGCCGCTTCTCTTTCTCTGGCTAGGCTGGCGGCTGTTTCGCGGCATTGTTGCGAACGCGCGCGAACGCCGGTCGGGCTAAGCTCGACTTATCGCTTCACCAGCGGCACGAATGCTACCGGAAGACCCTCTGTCACCTCGATTTTGCCACCCTCGTCCTTGGTGATCACGTTCAGCGTCTGCGTCGTTGGCGTAGACCCTACAGGAGCGACCATCCGGCCCCCCTCCGCCAGTTGCTCCATGAGCGCTGGCGGGATCCCGGCGCCCGCCGCCGTCACGATGATCCGATCGAACGGCGCGTGCTCCGGCCAGCCTTCGGAGCCGTCGCGACAGTCGACCGTGACATTGGTGATCCCCAGCCTCGCGAGCTTGGCGGCGGCGCTCTCAGCCAACTCCGGGATGACTTCGATGGAAAAGACGTGTTCAGCGAGGCGCGCCAGCACGGCGGCCTGGTATCCCGATCCGGTGCCGATCTCGAGCACCCGATCTTCCGGGCCCACGTCCAGCAGCTCGGTCATGATCGCGACGATGAACGGTTGCGAAATCGTCTGCCCATACCCGATGGAGAGCGGTCGGTTCTCATAGGCGGCGGCCGCTGAGCCGGCGTCGACGAAGGCTTCGCGCGGCGTCTCGGCGAGAGCGGCCCTCACCCTCGGGCTCAGCGAGGTTCGCCCGGTCCAACGGGCCGTTTCGGCCAGCTCGTTCTCGATCTCGTCCAGGAGCGCCATGCGCTCTACGGCCGTGCTCTCCATGGAAGCCCTCCCGCACTCGGGCGGCGTGGCCGCTGTGGCGCCCCAAGCGCCCCGGCACGGCGGCATCTTGAACCGGATGGGGCAATTCACATATGGAACGCGGACCCGCCGAACAGCTCGCCGACACAATTAGCACAGGAATTTCAAGCGGATGAGCGAAGACACGCTTTCGTTTCAAGCCGAGGTCGGGCGCATTCTCGACCTGATGGTGCATTCGGTCTATTCCAACAAGGAGATATTCCTCCGCGAGCTCATTTCCAATGCTTCCGATGCCTGCGACCGTCTGCGCTACGCGGCGATCACGCAGCCGGAGCTTTTGGGAGATGATCCAGCGTTCCGGATCGACGTGAGGGTCGACAAGTCAGCACGGACGATAACCATCTCGGATAACGGCATCGGCATGAACCGGGAGGACCTGGTCGAGAACCTGGGCACGATTGCGAAATCCGGCACGGCAGCCTTCGCCGCGCAGCTATCGGGGGATGCCCGCAAGGATTCGGCGCTGATCGGCCAGTTCGGCGTCGGCTTCTACTCCGCCTTTATGGTCGCGGACAAGGTCGAGGTCGTGAGCCGCCGCGCCGGCGAGGATCGGGCCTGGCGCTGGCAGTCGGAGGGCAAAGGCACCTTCACCGTCGCCGATGCCGATAAAGCATCCCGAGGCAGCGACATCATCCTCCATATCAACGAGGATCCGTCCGAGTTCCTCGAAGCGCATCGCCTGCGGCACATCGTCAAGACCTATTCGGACCATATCGGTGTGCCCGTCCGGATCATCGAAGGCGAGGAGAAGGCGGAGGCCGTCAACACGGCATCCGCCCTCTGGACGAGGCCGAAGAGCGAGATCAAGGAGGAGCAGTACCGGGAATTCTATCACCACGTTGCCCACGCTTTCGACGATCCGTGGCTGACGCTTCATTGGCGGGCCGAAGGGCGCATCGAATACAGCGCGCTCCTGTTCATCCCGACGAACAAGCCGTTCGACCTGTTCCGACCCGAGCGCCGGCCGGGCGTGAAGCTCTATGTCCGACGGGTCTTCATCACCGACGAGTGCGAGGAGATCGTCCCCGGCTGGCTCCGATTTCTTCGAGGCGTGGTCGATTCCGAAGACCTACCCCTGAACATCAGTCGCGAGATGCTCCAGCACAATCCTGTGTTGACGCAGATACGCAACGGTGTCGTCAGGCGGGTGCTGAACGAGCTCGAGCAGAAGGCGGAAAAGGACCCGGAGGCCTACGCGACCTTCTGGAACACCTTCGGTGCGGTGCTGAAGGAAGGGCTCTACGAGGACCCTCAGCATCGAGAGACTCTGCTGAAGCTCGCGCGTTTCCATTCGACCGCCGGCGACGGCCTCATCTCGTTGTCCGATTATGTCGGCCGCATGCGTCCGGGGCAGGACACCATCTATTACATCACGGGCGACGACGTCGCCGCCCTGCGCAAGAGCCCGCAGATCGAGGGTTTCGCCGCCCGGAAGGTGGAGGTCCTGTTGCTGGATCATCCGGTCGACGAGTTCTGGATCCCGGCGGTCGGTGAATTCGAGGGCAAGAAGTTCAAGTCGGTCACGCGTGGCGGCGCCGATCTGGCGAAGATCGAGGCGGACGAGGCGAACGAGACGAAGGAAGCAGGCGACGCCAGCGATGTCTCCGGTCTGATCGCGCTCTTCAAGCTCACCCTTGGAGACGAGGTGAAAGACGTCAGGTCGTCTGATCGCTTGACCGACAGTGCCGTATGCCTCGTCGCCGACGAAGGAGACCTCGACATGCATCTGGAGCGGCTCCTTCGGATGCACGGGCAGACCGAGCGCACCAGCGCCCGGGTGTTGGAGGTCAATCCCAAACACCCGCTCATCAAGTCGTTGGCCGACCGCGTCAGCAAGGGCAACGCCGGCGATGTGCCCGCCGAGATGGCGCGCCTCCTGCTCGATCAGGCGCGGATCATCGAGGGCGAGCCGTTGGCCGATCCGGTAGCGTTCTCGCAGAGAATGTCACGCATGCTGGAGCGCGGTCTGCTGAACGCTTGAGCTCGCTTCTCTGTCTGGTCAATCTTGCGCTGCCCCGCTATCTGTTCCCGGATCATCAGGGGCGAAGCGGGGAAAGAGCATGGAGTACAGGACGCTCGGACGCACGGGGCTGCGGGTCAGCGTGGCGGGCCTCGGTTGCGGTGGTAACAGCCAGCTCGGGCTCGGCCAGGGAAAGAGCGAGGCGGATGCCATCCGTCTGGTCCGCGCCGCGTTCGACCTGGGCGTCAACTTCCTCGACACGGCCGAGGCTTACGGCACGGAAGAGGTGGTCGGGAAGGCGATCGCCGGGCGGCCGCGCGAATCGGTCGTGATCTCCACTAAGAGCCGCATTCGCGCCGGCGGCGAGCGCCTGTCGCCGGCGGAGATCCTGGCGAACCTCGACGCCTCCCTCGGGCGGCTCGCCACCGATCATGTCGACATCTTTCACCTGCACGCGGTCCCCGAGGCGGATTATGACTGGGTGATGTCCGAAGTCCTGCCGGGGCTGATCCGGGTGAAGGAGCAGGGAAAGATCCGCCATCTCGGCATCACCGAGAGCTCGCCGCGCGACCCGGATCAGGTCATGTTGCAACGAGCCGTGAATGACGAATGCTGGGAGGTGATGATGTTCGCCTTCCACATGATGCACCAGGTTGCTCGTGAGGCGCTGTTTCCGGCGACGCAGCGGAACGGCATCGGAACGCTGTTGATGTTCGTTGTGCGCAACATCTTCAGCCGACCCGGTCTGCTGTCGGAGACGATGCGCGCGCTGGCGGAGGAGGGGAAGGTGGACCGCTCCTTCGCGGCGATGGAGCAGCCCCTCG
>Ga0079224_100005264_pt1 | contig 16963 bp, 15 predicted proteins | sample Stecom2015_FD_80414 | JGI IMG/M metagenome (GOLD analysis project Ga0079224, IMG submission 80414) | Agricultural soil microbial communities from Utah to study Nitrogen management - Steer compost 2015 | ecosystem: Environmental > Terrestrial > Soil > Agricultural land | place: USA: Utah... | reverse complement strand
GCGTGCTTCACCGCCGTATTCTTTTGCCAAAACCGTGCAAATTGCTGCGGTCAAAGTGGTTTTACCGTGGTCAACGTGACCAATCGTGCCTACGTTGACGTGTGGTTTAGTCCGTTCAAACTTGCCTTTAGCCATGGCAGACTCCTGAATGGAAGGATGCTGAAATAAAGAGTTGTGGTGCCCATGACGCGAATCGAACGCGTGACCTCTCCCTTACCAAGGGAGTGCTCTACCCCTGAGCCACATGGGCGTTATTCTATCGTTAGCTTAACGACAATTCTGGAGCGGGTGAAGGGAATCGAACCCTCGTCTTAAGCTTGGAAGGCTTCTGCTCTACCATTGAGCTACACCCGCAGGTGATTCTTGCTACACCCGTAAATAGACGCAAAAATTATGCGTCTACCAAAATTCTGGTGGTGGGAGTAGGATTCGAACCTACGTAGGCGTAAGCCAACAGATTTACAGTCTGCCCCCGTTAGCCACTTGGGTATCCCACCACAAAGCGAATTGCGTATTGTGCACGTGTTTTATGTACATGTCAAGCCAAACATCATTAAAAATAAACGAGGCTAAAATGAAACACTTTTTACAACTACGCTTTTTCGAAGACGCTTATTTTCGCCTTCCTACTGGTATAAGTCAACCTAAAATACGCATTTAGCTACCAACAATGCTTATTTAGCTACTTTTCGCAGGGAATTAAGACTTATTAATTATTTCGTTCCAGCCCTGCTTTTCCAGCAAGCTATTTAAATGCTCCCAACCATGGAAATTAATTTGTAATTGCCCCTTCTCTTTCGCACCTACTTTCAGCACAACCTGCGTGCCTAAATGTTCGGACAACACCTTTTCCACACGCAGAATATCGCCATTTTTTGTTTTAACCTGCGTTGCTGGTGTTTCGTTTGCTACTTCGGCTTCACGCAAGGTTTTAGTAACAAGCTTTTCAGTCTCGCGCACAGATAAGCGTCGGGCAATCACTTCATTGGCCAGCATGATTTGGGTAGCTGCATCCGTAGCCAGCAAGGCACGAGCATGGCCCATGTCAATATCGCCTGCTAGCAACATGATTTGCACCGGCTCAGCCAAGTTAATCAAACGCAATAAATTCGTGGTGGCAGATCGAGACCTGCCAATCGCTTGCGCAGCCTGTTCATGGGTTAGCCCAAACTCATCAATCAAGCGCTTAACACCGTGTGCTTCTTCTAATGGATTTAAGTCTTCACGCTGAATGTTTTCAATCAGTGCCATGACAGCGGCATTCTCGTCAGCTACCTCTCGTATGAGCACTGGAACTTGCTTTAAACCGGCCAATATCGCCGCACGAAAACGTCGTTCACCCGCAATAATTTCGTACTTGTCTTTAGCTTTACTAGAGGTCAATGGGCGTACCAAAATAGGCTGCATGATGCCCTGAGTGCGAATAGAGTCAGCTAACTCCTCTAGCCCCCCTTCATCCATTCGGGTACGCGGTTGATACTTTCCAGCAGTAAGCTTATCAACGGGCAACTCGTGCGGTGCACCTGATGCCGCCTCGGGCTTGCCTAAAGCATCTATAACATCCGCATCTACCCCTAACAGGGCATCTAGCCCTCTTCCCAAACCTTTGGGTTTACGTGTAGCCATCACTATTCCTTTACACCTAAAACTTTTGCTCGTTACGCTACCGATTTAGCTTTTTGATCCTTTTTAAGGCGCTGAATCAACTCGCGACCGAACTCCATGTACGCCTTAGCTCCACGGGAGCTTTTATCGTAAATAACACCGGGCATACCATGGCTTGGAGCCTCCGCCAGACGCACATTACGCGGAACAATCGTTTTGAATACCTTGTCTCCGAAATGGGCCTCAATTTGGCCCGACACCTGTTGTTGCAAGGTGACTCGTGTATCAAACATCACACGCAGTAAACCGATTAATTGCAAATCAGTATTGATGTTTCTATACACGCGCTTGATAGTGTTTACTAAATCGGAAAGCCCCTCTAATGCGAAGTACTCGCACTGCATAGGGATAATGACACCGTGAGCACTTGCTAGGCCGTTCAACGTAAGTAATGAAAGAGTAGGTGGACAATCGATTAATACAAAATCGTATTCGCCGCTTACCTCGGCTAACGCACGTTTTAATTGCTGTTCACGCTCGTCCATTTGAACCAAGTCGATCTCTGCCCCCGATAGCTCCCTATTCGAAGGTAACACATCGTAACCACCTGTTTCTGAACGTACAGATGCATCCTTGATCGTACACTCACCGATTAAGACTTGGTAAACATTAAATTCCAACGCATTCTTATCAACACCACTTCCCATCGTTGCGTTGCCCTGCGGGTCTAAGTCTATAAGCAAGACTTTTTTCTTCAGTGCTGCAAGTGCAGCCGCCAGATTGATGGTGGTGGTTGTTTTTCCTACCCCACCCTTTTGATTCGCGACACAAAACACATATGTCTTTGAATGACTTGCTTTAACAGACATAGTTATCCTTGCTGACTCAAATAAACCAGACATCGCTGGGCATCTAACTCGGGTACAAATAGCGGTTTAATCTGTTCAACCTCCCAGCCACCCAGTTTTGCTAAATCCGCTACTTCATCATCAGGCTCACGACCTTTCATCGCTAGCATTAAGCCATCCACACCCACATGGCGACTGGCTAACGATACAAAATCGACTAAGGAGGCAAAGGCGCGGGATATTACGATATCGGCTTGATAAGGTGGGATTGTTTCCACCCGCTGATGCGTTGCGTGAAGGTTCGGCAATTCGAGCACAGCTGACATTTGCCGCACAAAGGCCATTTTCTTCTCAACCGCATCAACACACGTAATGTCCCAGTCGGGTTTGGCTATAGCCAAAATAACCCCAGGCAAACCGCCACCTGAACCCACATCCATGATCTTAACGTCATTCGTTTTTTTTGCACTGACCAGCTCATCGATAGGCGACACCACGGACAAACTATCAAATACGTGCTGAATAAGCATTTGCTCGGGATCACGTACTGCCGTTAGGTTGTAGGTTTTATTCCAACGCTGAAGCTGGTTAATATAGCGCAGAATTTGCTCTCGCTGCTTTCCACTTAAATCGACTTTTAAGGAAGCCGCAGCATTGTTCAAACGCGTCTCGAAATCATTTTGTAAATTTGTCATGCCGCGTTCTTCGTATGCCCTAAACGTTTTAAATGCACCAGTAATAAAGAAATGGCTGCAGGTGTTACGCCAGATACCCTACTCGCTTGCCCTACAGTTTGAGGGCGCGCCGCCTCTAACTTCAAGACCACCTCATTAGATAGCCCTTTAATAGAGGAATACACCAGATCATCCGGAATAACCTGCTCATCAAAGGTAGCTTGTCGCTGAACTTCAGTCTGTTGACGGCTTACATACCCAGCGTATTTCACCTCAATTTCAACCTGAGTTTCTACCACCTCATCCAGATCCTGCTTACTTAGAACCCTTTCCCCATCAGACTTAGTCAATTTCCCAAGCGCACCATACGTTACCTCAGGACGTTTAAGTAAATCATACAAGGAATACTCTCGTTCGATTCCACGGCCCAACACTTCAGTAAGTGTTTCACGTGAAACAAGACGTGGGTTGACCCAGGTGCTTCGCAAGCGCTCAATCTCTTTAGCCACAGCATCTCGCTTGCGGTTAAAGGCCTCCCACCTAATATCGTCAACCACACCAAATTTGCGCCCAAGTTCAGTCAAGCGTTGATCAGCATTATCTTCGCGTAAACTCAAGCGATACTCAGCTCTGGATGTGAACATACGATAGGGCTCAGTAACACCTCGTGTAATGAGATCATCAACCAACACACCTAAGTACGCTTCATTGCGTTTTGGCGTCCATGCCTCTTCATCGCGTAAACGTAATACGGCATTAATACCCGCTAATAAACCCTGTGCCCCTGCTTCTTCGTAGCCGGTTGTACCGTTAATTTGTCCCGCAAAAAACAAGCCCTGAATAGCTTTAGTTTCTAGCGATGGCTTAAGTGCTCGAGGGTCAAAATAGTCGTACTCAATCGCATAGCCTGGACGCATAATGCGAGCATTCTCTAAGCCCGGCAAACTTCTTACAATACCGATTTGAATATCAAAGGGAAGGCTCGTTGAAATACCATTAGGATAGATTTCAGTGCTGGTATGCCCTTCTGGCTCTAAAAAAACCTGATGACTGTCTTTGTCGGCAAAGCGATGAATTTTATCTTCAATGGATGGGCAATAACGAGGGCCTACCCCTTCAATGGTGCCATCATCGCTATACATTGGCGACCGGTCTAGGCCGGAACGGATAATATCGTGCGTACGCGCATTCGTATGGGTAATCCAGCAAGGCAATTGCTTAGGATGCATCGCCGCATTGCCTAAGTAAGAAAACACAGGAACAGGATCCGTATCACCGTGTTGAACCTCTAGCTTACTGAAATCGATTGTGTTCGCATCAATACGTGGAGGCGTTCCCGTTTTAAGTCTGCCTTGAGGTAGATTAAGTTCGCGTAAACGCTGAGCCAAGGTTATAGCTGGTGGATCACCTGCCCTACCCCCTGAGTAATTATCCAAACCAACGTGAATTCGGCCATTCAAAAAAGTCCCTACTGTTAGGATGACACTTTTTGCTTTAAAACGTAGGCCTATCTGGGTTACAACACCTGTTACGGTGTCCCCTTCTAACAGCAAATCATCGACGGCTTGCTGAAAAACCATGAGATTCGGCTGGTTTTGAACCACCTGCCTGATTGCAGCCCTGTACAACGATCGATCAGCCTGAGCGCGCGTGGCACGAACCGCTGGACCTTTTGATCTATTCAACAGCCGAAACTGAATGCCAGCTGCATCTGTCGCCAGAGCCATCGCCCCACCTAGCGCATCAATTTCCTTTACCAAGTGCCCCTTTCCAATCCCGCCAATGGACGGGTTGCACGACATTTGGCCCAAGGTATCCACATTGTGCGTAAGCAATAAGGTGGATACGCCCGCACGCGCTGCAGCCAAAGCAGCTTCCGTACCGGCGTGGCCTCCACCGACGACGATAACGTCGAACTCATCAGGATAGATCATTGTCACAGAACAAAAAACTTAATAAAGCACCATTATACGACTGCACAAGATTGCTTTCAGTTCATTAAATGGAAAAACAACAAAGTCAGCTTGTTGAGCGTAACGAGCCAGCCAAATTACGCAAAAAACGGATGAACTATGTGTTGCCTAGCCCTTTTCTTTCCACTGCTTATAAACACAGTAAACATAAATTGGCCTTCAGAAAGATTTGTAGATCACCCCTCCCCCCAGCACTAACAAGCACTTGGAAAGTTTCACGTGAAACAGTCTTTTTAGTTTCAGGTTGGTGAAGAAACAATAATACTTATGTGTTCCACGTGAAACACCTTGTTTTGCCCCCTCTCTTTTAGTCCTCAGTATTTTTATTGTTCCACGTGGAACCAACCAGTTATGTATGCATACTAACCTACTCACAATAATCAGCGTTGCTGGATGCCCGACAACAACCATAACCTTTATTGATGTTTAGGGTTTAGGCCCAATTCAAAACCCTTTGCTTATAAAACCTGAAAACATAACGTTTCACGTGAAACTCGTGTAAACTCTAATCTGGCTTATACGGTAAAAGCGCGTCAACATACCTCATCTTACTAACGTTCCACGTGGAACATTGAATCAAAACCTCAATCTGGATTTTTAGCTTAATACACAGATCCTATACAAACGTTTCCGAATTGCTGAGTTCATGTTTCACGTGAAACGCTTAAATGTTACACACGACAGGGATACTATTTTATTTTTTGAAGCATGTTCCACGTGAAACCCATTCTCCTATCGTTACATATACATTAAGCATTCAAAACCCTAACAGTAAAAACCTTATGGATTCCTAAACAAGCTAAATAAACAATAGACGCGATCAAAAGCGGGAATAAAGTTACTTCAGTACCCAATAGCCAATGGGTTAAAAATTGAAGCGTAACATCTGAAATTTAAAAACAATTATAAAAATAGTATTAAAAATCTATTTTCATAGGGTATACGCAGGTATAGCTATAAAATTCGCTTCATCATCAATTTTCATTACCACGTCGATTAAGAAAAATCATTAACAATAACGGAAAAAATAGAAACTCGACGAAATGAGAAGTATTGATATGGTGGGAAGAAAGAAATGTGGGGGCAACTAACGTACTTAGTTGAAAAACAAGAAGGGAAAAAGCGACAGGCGCAAGAACACAAAAGAAAAGGGCGTATTGGAAACTCAGGCAACGTTGTCCTGAAAAATCAGTAAAAATACTACAGCAATGTAAATACGCCAGAGGCTTTATCGGTGCCGAGTTAAGCCAAGACCGTACGCTACTGTAAATACTCTCGCGACAATGGATAAACAAGCTTTTCCACTCTTTATATTGTTACTGTGGATAAGTTTTACAGTCATTACAAACTTTCTTCTTTCTGGGCAAAAAACTATACACAACTCGTTTACGAGATCACTTACTCAATTATCCACAGTTAGTGGATAACATAAGCAAATTTCTAAGCATAAAAACATGAAAGCTAGTGCTTACGCCGTTTAGCACTGTAATATGCCTGTGGGTAACTATGTGTACAAGGGGGAGGGTAAGCGTGCATAATGACGCAAATAGGGCTTTAGCGATAGAATGTTAATAACTTTACTATCACCCTAGAAGAGTACATCGAAACGAATAAAATGTCGGCGCGAGTAGAAGTGAAACAACTGTTTGAGATCTAACTGAAACGCAAATGCAAACGTCACCCGAAGGTGACGTTTGCTGGCCACTTAAGCGACCTTATTATTGTTGTACTGGACGAATGGCGGCAGCTTGTAAGCCTTTAGGGCCTTCTTGAACTTCAAATTCAACTGCCTGACCTTCGTTCAGCGAACGAAATCCACGGCCGTCGATTGCTGTGAAGTGTGCAAAAACATCTGCTTCGCCAGAATCGGGACTAATAAAACCAAAGCCTTTTTCGGCATTAAACCATTTAACTTTGCCGGTTTGAACCATAATCAACTACTTCCTGATAATTCATATAAAAAGTTTAATGACGACCCAGTAGCGCAATCGTGAGAAAACTGAGCTGATAGTTGACTGGCAAAGAAAGCCGCAAACAAATTAAGCACAATGTACTGCACTTGCTTCTGAATCCATGTGTTCGAAAGCATACCTATGGAAGTTTAAAAGCACCAATACCGATATACCCCAATGTCATATTTTGACATCATGCTATTAAAGCTAAGTGACATACCACCTATTCAGGAACTCTTTTGATGCAAGGCTCCAACCCTATGAACATCACTTCTAAGCTCCCTAATGTAGGCACTACTATTTTTACTGAAATGAGCCAATTAGCTCAGCAGCATCAGGCCGTTAATTTAGGGCAGGGCTTTCCAGATTTTGATACGGATAACACACTGATCGAGGCGGTGTATCAAGCCATGAGAGAGGGGCACAATCAATACGCCCCCATGAGTGGTCATCCACTGCTTAAAGCAGCCATTGTTGGGAAGCATGCTGCTCAGTACAACTGTCACTATGATGCAAATACAGAGGTGACCGTTACAAATGGTGCCAGTCAAGCCTTAATGGCAAGTATTCTGGCTTTAGTGCACTCTGGTGATGAAGTTGTGGTGATTGAACCATTTTACGACCTGTATTTGCCTTGTATAGAACTAGCTGGGGGTAAGCCAGTAGTTGTGCCAATGATTGCGCCAGAAAGCTCTGTGGACAGTTATTACGTGGATTGGAATAGGGTAGAGCAGGCCATTACCAAAAACACGCGTTTATTGATTGTGAACTTTCCTCATAACCCAACTGGTATACGTGCCAAAGCAAATGATCTGGATGCACTGGAGCAGCTTGTGCATAAGTTTGGGATTTGGGTATTGTCAGATGAAGTTTATGAACACCTGATTTTTGATGGTGAGCAGCATTTAAGTTTATCCACAAGGGAGTCGCTGAAATCGCATTCCATTGTGGTCTCATCTTTTGGCAAAACCTTTAGCGCCACAGGATGGAAATTAGGGTATTGCCTTGCACCTAAAAAGCTAACGATCGAAATACAAAAAGTTCACCAATATATGGTGTTTTGTGTTGCTACACCTATGCAGGTAGGTTTAGCACGATACATGGAAAACTCGACAGTTTATGAAAAATTATCAGCTTTTTATCAAGAAAAACGGAATTTTTTATATGAAGGTTTACAGCGAACAGCATTTAAACCCTTGAAAAGTGAAGGTACTTTTTTCTTACTGGCGTCATACCACGCTATTTCGTCAGTTCCTGAATACGAGTTCAGTCGTTGGTTAACCAAGGAACATGGGGTAGGCGTGATCCCAGTATCCGCTTTTTATCAGCAACCACAATCTGCTGCTGCAAACCATTATCTTGTGCGTTTTTGTTTTGCAAAACAAGAAGCTACATTAGCTGAATCCCTTCGTAGAATTGAACAAATAGGTATATAAAACAATAATTTAGCTAAAAACTCCTCATCTTCAGTGCTGAGGAGTTTTTTTTGGATGGAGATGTTGAAAGTGAAGTGCTGGTTCAGTGTAGGAAGCATTTGCAGTGAAAGCAAGCGTAGCGTCAGCGTGTAATTCAGGGGTAGAAAGGATAGGTTTTTATTAGTTATTCAATAACATTTATATATTCTTTATAAAACTAATGGGTGCCTGTGGATAAGTAGAGCAAGTACTTGTAAGCCTTATCGTTAAAGGCTTAAGGCTTAGCATTACATTTTTGATAAGTCAGTGTGCAGTTATGTACGGTTTGCGTACAACTTTTAGTGTTATTGCAATAAGGTGATTTATGCCTGCTTTGTCCACACACTTTGCACATGCTCTGTCCCTAGAGCTTATCCACAGTCGTAGCAACACGACAAAAGCGTTTCTTGTCGCACAAGTACGACATAAAGAGAAAAAAGAGCTTTAGCAATCAAGGTCGATCAGCTGACCCGTGTGTAAAACCAGTTGATTTTCAGGCCAGCGCAATGCAGCTAAATGAAAAAAGTCAGCAGGGGCATTGATGTCAGGATGACGAGCTCGCCAATTTGCCCCGATTGAGAAATCCACGCAAAAAACGTTTTTCTTTAAACCATGCCATTCTTGGCTGGCGACGTTATTGAAAAGTTGGCTATAACGTGAGGCCTTCGATTGGTGGAAAAAATTTCGCCAGTAATGGCCAATGACAACTGGGATGTCATCACTGTAGTGATCCCACCATCGACTTCGATCAGTAAAACGCCATTTGTTACCAATAAAAAAAGGAGCTTCAGCTAGTTGTTCCGTACCTGAAGTAAGTACTTTGATTGGGTTTTCCTGACTTTCAAGTATTTCGTACTGTGCGATAGCGTCCAAAAAAGGTGGTTGTTGTTGAGGGTTTTCTAATGCTGATTCCCACTGATGTAACGCCTGATCGTATTGCTTTTTTAAACCGGAATTTGCAGCAAAACGAGTGGTTTCAGTTTCCCAATGCGCATAAGCGTGAATCACATCGGCGTAACAAGACTGCTCAAGTTTTTGAATGGCCGCATTATCCCAACACGCATGCACTATTCGTAGATCATCACGTATCAAAATTAAAGGTTGTTGCTTTAAAAAATCGATGATTGACGATTTTTCTGTATCCAGTGCTTTTTGATAAGGCGCATAGAAGCGATTGTCACTGGTTTCTCGTTGAGGAAAAAACCAGCCTGATCCATCTTTTGCATCGTTTATTAGGAGATTTATTTCATGATTTCCCAAAATAACAGATGCTTTTCCCCGTTCTACCAGTTGTTGAACTTGTCGTAAGACACCAGGACTGTTGTGGCCTCGATCACATAAGTCACCTACAAAGACCAAATGACGTTGCTCGGGATGCTCACCTAATTGGTTGTATCCAAGATGAGTCAGCAGCATGAAGAGAGCATCAAGTTCACCATGGACATCACCAATGATGTCGAGATTGCAGTTAGGTAAAGTTTGAGTAAACGAGTAAGTCATGGAGGTGGGTGAAGAAAAAAGATGTTTTGTTATTAATTATTCTCTATATATATGATGATAGTAATGAGTGTCTGTGGATAACTGGGATAGATGGGTCTAGCCTTGATGCAGCTTCAGTTTGCGGTTATTTTTTCTTGTTGAAAATGTACGATAAAGTGTAGGACACTTTCTGCATAAGTTTTGTGGATAACTTTAAAAGGTGACTTGTTCATAAAACCTTAACAACTTATTCACATCCTCCTACCTAGAGCTTATCCACAGGCCAAAAATAGGCCTCACCTTTAAAAACGGTAGATTTACTGCAGTTGTTCTGGCCTTTTTTTGCAAACGAGGTCCTAAAAGCCTATAGCTTGTTGAATGGCTGACTTACACACAGGGCGATTTAAGCTTGTATGATGTGGCCCTTCTTGTTCGATTTTTATTGTCAGAATCTCAACGTATGTTTAACCGCCTAGCTGTCTTGCCTCAGTATCTATTTCCTAAGCGTCTTCTCACCGAATGGGTGGGGAAATTAGCCGCTTATCAAGGGGGGAAATGGACAACAAAAGCGATTGAACGGTTTATCCACCGCTATAAGGTGGATATGACCGAGGCAGAAAATGCGGACCCCAGTTCCTACAGCAGTTTTAATGCGTTTTTCACCCGCCCTTTAAAGCAAGGTATTCGTCCTATTGCGGATGCTGCGTTGATTAGCCCAGTGGATGGTGCAATTTCTCAACTAGGAGCCATTTCAACGCACCAGCTTTTGCAGGCTAAGGGGCACTATTACAGTACACAAACCTTATTAGGTGACGATGCAGCATTGGCAGCTAAGTTTCGCGATGGTTTGTTTGCCACCTTGTATTTGAGTCCGCGCGATTACCACCGTATCCATATGCCATGTGATGGGCGTTTAACAAGAATGATGTATGTACCGGGTGATTTGTTTTCGGTTAACCCGACAACGGCGCGGGGCGTACCGGGATTGTTTGCGCGTAATGAGCGCGTTGTATGCGTGTTTGACTCAGAACGCGGGCCGTTTGTGATGGCATTAATTGGCGCTACCATCGTGGGTAGTATTGAGACGGTTTGGCATGGGCAAGTTAATGCACCGCGTCCCGGGAAAATGGTGGAATGGAGCTACGATGATCCCCAGTTGAACTTTAAAAAGGGTGATGAAATGGGGCGTTTCTTATTAGGTTCCACCGTAGTATTACTGTTTACTAAAGACAGTTATCACTTTAATCCGGATTGGTCGGCTACCGGTTTGATTAGAATGGGTGAGGCCATGGGGACTGCCGCATTGTAATCAGCCAACCAGTCAGGAGACCTTAACTATGTTTTGGCGCAGCATTGTTTTGATTCCCGCTCTGTTGACCTTGGCATGGGGAGCCTTGGCGTTGTATTACCAAGTGCAAGCAACAGGATGGGCACGCTGGGTTGTTATTGCAGTGTGGGTGCTTGTTTATGCTGTGCTGTGGTTGTCGTGGTGGCGTTCGGGAAGCTATTGGCTATTAGGGGCTGCTGTACTGGCGTTGGCAGGCTTAGTGTATTGGTGGAGCACCATAGAAGCTTCACACGATAGACAGTGGGCAGCGGATGTTGCCGAGTTAACCACAGCCGAAGTTGATGGCACGACCGTAGTGCTGCATAACGTGCGTAACTTTAGCTGGATTACTGTAGATCAGGCCGAAGAGCGTTGGGAAACACGGGTGTACGATATTGACGATATTCAGAGTGTGGATTTGTTTTTGTCCTACTGGATGGGGCCGAGCATCGCACACACATTGGTATCCTTTGGATTTAGTAATGGCGAGCGATTGGTTTGGTCGGTAGAGATTCGGCGCGAGGCCCACGAGTCGTTTTCATCCTTAGGTGGTTTTTTTAAGAAGTTTGAAACCAGTGTGGTGGCTGCCGATGAAAACGATATTATTCGCCTCCGTACCAATGCTCGTGGTGAAGATGTGTATCGTTATGCCATTAATATGCCCGCTGCGGCGGCGCGTTCTTTGTTTTTAGCCTATGCCGATAAGGCCAATCAAGTCGCTGATGAACCACGTTTTTATCATACCGTCATAGCGAACTGCACGACGATTATCTACACGTTGGTATCTCGTATTATTCCGGGCCTACCAAAAGATTACCGCCTGTTGTTATCGGGCTATCTTCCTGAATATTTGTATGAATTGGAAGCTTTAGATACGTCCATTCCTTTGGCGCAGTTGCGACAGCAAGCAGCGATTACACAGCGTGCTCAAGCTTTACCTGAAGGGGGCGATTATTCCGAGTTCATTCGGCAACCGTGAGGTGTGTCTAATCCTGTGAGGCATACATGTCATTAAGCTTATTTGGTGGCCATGGAGATCCGGAGTATTTAACAGCGCACACTGTGTTATTGTCCGGTTACGTGTTGGAAGAGGCCGAGTGGATTCAGCAAGAGCTAAGTGCACTGGTACAACAAGCTCCCTTTAGACGCATGGTGACACCGCAGGGAAAGATGTCGGTGGATACCACCAGTTGGGGGCCATGGGGCTGGACCAGTGACGATAAGGGCTATCGTTATGCGAAGTTTGATCCCATTACGCAGAACAAATGGCCAGCTATTCCTAAACCTTTGCTCGGTTTAGCGTCTAAGGCAGCTGAACGGGCTGGGTACACGGGCTTTATTCCCGATAGTTGTTTAGTGAACCGCTACAGTGGGCAAGCCAAAATGGGTTTGCACCAAGATAAGAATGAGCGTGATTTTAATCAGCCCATTGTGTCCTTTTCCTTAGGTGCTTCGGCCACGTTTTTGTGGGGAGGGAACACGCGCTCAGACCCCGTTAGCCGGCTAACTTTACATCACGGGGATGTGTTGGTTTTCGGAGGACCAGATCGTCTTCGTTTTCATGGGATAGCGGGCTTGCTGCCATCATTGGAAACTGATCAACCTTTGTATCGCTTAAATCTGACCTTTAGAAAAGTGGCCTAGTGCCTAAGCCGTGTGTGCTCTCTGGTTTAGGTGTACATGATTAACGTTTATTTCTTTTTGACGAAAAGTTTGAATGACGACTACCACGCATGACTCTTGGGCAACGCTGTTGAGTGGACGAAATGGACTGCGCTCGCTGGCATTAGCGGGCGGTGTGTCGGTTCATGCCATTAATGTGTATTTAGTCACCACAATCTTGCCTTCGGTAGTGCAGGATATTGGGGGCTTAGCGTATTACGCTTGGAACATGACGTTATTTGTCATGGCATCGATTTTGGGCTCAGCCTTATCCCCGAAGTTTATTCAGTCTTTCGGTTTGCGTAATGCCTTCATCATTGCCATGGTGATATTTATGGCGGGCACTGCTGGCTGTGCCATGGCACCGACGATGCCTGCCATGCTGGTTAGCCGTACAGTACAGGGCTTAGGGGGCGGGTTTTTGCTCGGTTTAAGCTATTCAGCGGTGCGCATCGTGTTTGAAGAGAGCCTATGGCCGCGTGCGATGGTGTTAGTGTCGAGTATGTGGGGTGTGGCGACTTTGATTGGCCCCACCATTGGTGGGATCTTTGCGCAAACGGGGAATTGGCGTTTGGCTTTCTGGTCGGTTATTCCAGTGGTGCTGCTGTTGCTGGTGTTGGTCTGTACCCAGATTAAAGCTCGGCCAGCTCAAAGTGATGAAGTGATACGCATACCTATTGGCAAGCTGATCGTACTGAGCGTATCGGTGCTGATTGTGTCGTGGGCCAGTTTGGCGGAACAATGGTTTATTAATGCAGTAGGTTTACTCATTGCATTGGTATTGACCGTGCTGGTAGGACGCGCTGATAGGGACTCAGAGGCTAATTTATTGCCTCAGGGTACCTACCGCTTAGGCGCCCCCTTGGCGGTGTACTACGCCTGTGTAGCAGCCTTAAGTTTGGCCGTTACCATTGAGGTCTTTATTCCTTATTTCTTGCAAACCATCCATGGTCAGCGCCCCCTGATTGCTGGCTACTTTATGGCTTCGCTGTCCTTTGGTTGGACGTCAGGATCCTTTTTAAGTGCAGGTCGTTCGCCTCAAGCTACGCAGCGTTTTGTGCAGTTCGGGCCGCTTGTTACCGCGTGTGCCTTGTTAGTGTTGGCTGTATTAATGCCACGCGATTTAAGTACCGTTGCCGGCACTACGTATTGGTTATTGATACCGTTAGTGTGCGTAGGCGGTGGTATTGGTGTGTGTTGGCCACATTTATTAACGCGTGTTTTTCATACCGCACCAGCCGGGCAAGAAAATATCGCCTCGGCGGCTATTATTACCGTACAACTGTATGCCTTAGCCTTAGGGGGCGCGTTGGCAGGCATGTTGATGAACGCATCCGGTATGGTGAATCCTGGTGGGGTGGTGGGGGCCAAGTCAGCCTCGGTTGTTTTGTTTTTAGTGATGGCTGCAGGCCCCTTTTTCGCTACATGGCTGATTTATCGCAAGACATCGCAATCAGCCGTATCAACACAACACTAAACTAACCCTGAAAGCCACCCTCAGCTAAAAACTGTAGTTCTGCGGGGGTGGATTCACGGGCTAAAATGTGATTGCGATGTGGAAAGCGACCGAACTGGCGAATAATGTCGCGGTGATGAATGGCGAACGCTAAGCCTTCACCGGTTTCACCGCGGGTGTTCAGGGCGACCCCTTCATCTTGATCAGCCAGACTTTCGCTATGTGTGAAGGGTAAATAACAAAAAACACGTAGGGCTTGTTCTAACTGCATGTCACCTTGGCGTTCACACACCCTACGCGCATAGTGCAAGGCTAAGGGGTCGGTGGCGTACATATGGCCCGACTGCCTAAAGCTATTACGTGGATACTGATCCAATAGAATAATGAGTGCTAACGCCCCCTCGTTAGTATCCATCCAGCTATCCAGTTCGCGACGAGCTGCTTGCCAGTGCAAAGCCTCAAATTGTTGCTTAAAGCGCTGATCAAACGCTTCATTTTTCACAAACCAATGTTCAGAGGAAGCCATCCAAAAGCGGATTACGTCGTCTGGATTAAGCACTGTAGGGGACTGATTAGGCATAACGGTATCCTTATTGATGAGAAGCGTACGATTCGCAAGCAGCGAGTTAATGGTGTTATAGCCTGATTGAACTGAGTAGGCCACAACGCAAACAGGCCATGGCTATATTAGCCATGGCCTGTTTAGAGCCAGAATGCTTACCGTTTATAGGTATTAGGCTAAAGAAGCTTATACCTGAACGTCGTTAACCTCGCGTACTAACATTTCAGGGGTAATCTCAGAAATGGAACGTGTGCTGGTTAATGTCATAGCCACGCGCATTTCTTTTTCCATTAGCTGCAGTAAGTTAGCAACGCCAGCTTGGCCCGCTGTAGCAAGGGCGTAAATAAAAGCGCGACCAATCATTACAGCGTCGGCACCTAAGGCCATCATACGCACTACATCCAGACCAGTGCGGATACCTGAGTCGGCAAGAATTTTCAGGTCGCCTTTTACGGCATCAGCAATGGCTGGTAACGCACGAGTTGAAGACAATACACCGTCTAACTGGCGGCCACCGTGGTTAGAGACAACGATACCGTCAGCACCGAAACGTACTGCATCGCGAGCATCATCGGGATCAAGAATACCTTTAATAATCATCGGGCCTTTCCAGAACTCGCGAATCCATTCAAGGTCTTTCCACGAAATGGATGGGTCGAAGTTATTACCTAACCAGCCGATGTAGTCTTCTAAGCCAATTTCCTTACCTAAGTACTTGGAAATATTGCCCAAATCGTGGGGGCGCCCGTTTACGCCTACGTCCCACGACCACGATGGGTGAGTGACAGCTTGCAAATAACGACGCATGGCGGCGTTAGGGCCACTCATACCGGAGTGTGCGTCACGGTAGCGTGCACCGGGAACAGGCATATCTACGGTGAAAACGAGCGTACTGCAGCCAGCTGCTTGGGCGCGTTCTAAGACGTTTTTCATGAAACCACGATCACGCAATACGTACAGCTGGAACCACATAGGGCGTGATAGGTTTGGGGTGACCTCTTCAATAGGGCATACCGATACGGTAGACATGGTGAAAGGAATTCCATGAGCATCGGCTGCTTTGGCTGCCTGCACTTCACCACGTCGTGCGTACATACCCGTTAACCCCACAGGGGCTAGCACCACTGGCATGGAGAGCTTTTCACCAAATAGCTCGGTTTCCAAACTAAGGGATGACATATCGCGCAGCACCCGTTGACGCAGCGCGACGTGAGACAAGTCTTCTACGTTACGGCGTAAGGTGTGTTCAGCATAAGCACCGCCATCAAGATAGTGAAACAGAAAAGGAGGAATTTTTTTCTGTGCGGCAGCACGGTAATCGGTAGCAGCAGAAATGATCATAGGAATGTTTTTTTAGGCAGAAGTGGTAATTCGGTTTGCACGCTGACGACGTGCCTCGTTTTCATGGAATTCGCGTACGTTGTCGTACACATACTTCAAATGTAGGTCAATCTGTTGCCGGGCTTGTTCCGGATTACCTTCAAGAATGGCCTTCATCAAATTCTCGTGTTGCAGGGTTAATTGGTCTAGGTTCGCGGGCTTGTCCACATCGAAAAGAGCGGTTCGACTTTGATCTACTAGAGAAAATAAGACGTCGAAAAGCCCCTGCATAAATTGAATTAAGACAACATTATGGGAGGCTTCAGCAATAGCTAAATGAAACTGTGCATCGGCGCGCGAAGAAAGCTCGGCATCATTTTGTTGTTGATGCTTAACCATAATGTCGAAACACCGCTGAATCTTAGCTTTATCCTCACTGGTAGCGCGAATAGCGGCGTACCATGCTGTACTGCTTTCAAGCGCCTGACGTGCTTCCAACATATCGTAGTTGTACGCTGGGTCGTCAGAAGCTAAACGCTTTAGAGGAGAGAGGCTTTTACTGGTCCAGTCGGGAATGCTGGCTTGTACATAGGTACCATCGCCTCGCCGAGTAAGCAGCAGGCCTTCACTAGCAAGCATACGTAAGGCTTC
>Ga0079224_100005262_pt1 | contig 16965 bp, 14 predicted proteins | sample Stecom2015_FD_80414 | JGI IMG/M metagenome (GOLD analysis project Ga0079224, IMG submission 80414) | Agricultural soil microbial communities from Utah to study Nitrogen management - Steer compost 2015 | ecosystem: Environmental > Terrestrial > Soil > Agricultural land | place: USA: Utah... | reverse complement strand
TTGGGCTGCATCCCTTTGCCTTGATTGACCATACCCATTTCTTCCCAACCAGCCATCTGAAGATTTCTTTCCTTAAGAATGGGAATTAAGTTTTTGATGTAGTAGGTCCAAATTCCATTCACAGATTGAATAGACTCTTTTGCCATCAATTCTTTTATTTTCGGTGATTTTTCCCAAACCCCACGCGGCACTTCATCGCCCCCCAAAGAAATTGTGTTCAGCTTTAGTCCGGCCTTCTCGTAGAGGCCGATAATTTCATCGATTACAGTTTCGATAAAATGAAAAGTTGAGGGAAGCGCAACATTCATCACATTGTCATCCCAGTATTGCGCTGAACTGTATTCTGATTTATCACCAAAATCCCGGAGTAAGAATTCTTTAGCTTCTTTTTCCTTGCCTTCTTTAAGAAGTGAATTGTAGCGCGTGTCCATCGCCTTGATTGCAGCACGTGCATGTCCCGGTGTCTCTATCTCGGGGATTACTGTTATGTGTCGGTCAGCTGCAAATTTTAAAATTTCAACAAAGTCGGCTTGTGTCAGGTATTGATTTTCCTTAGCTACAGCACCTGAGCCATAGGAAGGTTGGATAGACTGTCCATTTTCAAAGTCAGCTGACCGGCGGCTTCCAATATCGGTAAGCTCCGGAAGTGCCAGGATTTCAAGTCGCCAGCCTTCATCATCACTAAAATGCAGATGAAACTTGTTTAATTTATAGATAGCCATTAAGTCTAAAATTTTCAATATCTCTTCCTTAGAATGAAAATTCCGGGCAATGTCGAGCATGAAACCCCGATAAGCAAATCGCGGTTTGTCTTTGATACGTACTGCAGGTATGGTTACAGAACTGGTCCGAGTCTCATTTTGCGACCATATCGTAGTCGGAAAAAGTGCTTTAAATGTCTGAATTCCATAAAATGCACCTGCCGGGTCAGACGCTTTGATGATGACCTGATTCGTTCCGCTTTCCAGACTGTAGGCTTCTTTTCCGATGTCCGCTGTATATTCAATACGGATATCTGAAGAAGAATTGGAGCTGCCGGTTGATAAGCTCTTTCCAAATAGTTTTTGCAAAGAAAGATTTAAGTTACCAGCTTCATTTTTGAAACGATCATCTGCCGTAATGGAAGTGTTCGGACTGATTGTAAAACTTCCTTCCTGTTTCTGTAGTTCTGCCGGTCGCGGTACCATCAAACGGTCTATAGACTTTAAACTAGTCAGACTTTCGTTGAGGGCGTATTGTTTGGCAAGCGCCGGCAACTGGAGATCTCGATAGCCGTGATAGGGGAGAACCTGATAGTCTTCAATATTAAATGGCTGCATATCCGGATCGTCCGATGCAAAATAAAGGCCGGATGGAGCAAATGAAAAATTAATAACCTTACTCTTAAACTCAATGGGTATCACAATGGAGTCCCCTGGGGCTATACCGCTGAAATCGCTTAAAAACTGAAGCTGGTAAAGGTCACCGTTTTCATGCGTCAAATCGTACCCGCTTGTTTTGGTGACATCGATTGACCGCATTGAGTTAAACCAAAGTGACCATTTTTGGTTAAGAACAGAATCTTTTGAATGATTATGAATAACGAACTGAGAAGTAGACCGTTTCCCGGTATTGTCTTCTCCCAGGACTTTCCAGGTTGCTGTAATGTTTATCGGTGATTGGGCAGGTAGTTGCGATGAGTTGCATCCGATAAACAGAAAAATAATCAAAGATTTCAACAAACTGATATAATATGATTTTCGCATTTGATGTTTCATTTATTCGGCTAATTTAAGACTAAACGACGATATTAAATTTACCAGATACTCTTTAATTTATGGAATTCCAAGGTTTCAATGAGCGCTTCGCCTCCAGATACATGGATGTCGTATGATTGATTGTTGTTAGAAAGATTATAGTTTATTGGAATAAAAACCAAACCGTCACTTGCAAATATTTCAATACCGACCCGATCAACATAAATCACAAACTCCTGTTTCCCGTCGATTAGAGGAACATGCGTACGGACCCCGTCAACGATTAGTTCCTCTTCGTTGATTTGGTAATTGATCACGAGGCCGCGAAGGTCAATTTGTATGTTATGAGCTGTTTTTGGATCTATTTTTATGCGAAGCTCAGCCGTTTCACTTTGTTGATCTGATAAAGGGTTCTTTGTTTCCGAATGAATAGCAATGTCAGAAGCTGTATAGCTATCGGTTCTCAACGTTTTTAATTCATCTATCGGCTTTCGGGATAGTCGTAGACCGCTTTTTGTCTGTTTTAGATTTAATTGTGTTGGAATGCTCATCCCCTGGTTAAAGGTCATTCCATCCCGGTCAGTATGCGTACGCCACCAGCCGATTTCTATCCTACGACCCTTGGGTTCATTACTGAAGGTCTGTGCGGCGTAATAGTCTCGGCCTTGTTGACTGAAAATTCGTTCTTCTTCTGGAGTGAAGGTTTTTCCGTCGAATGTTCCAATCGCATATTGACTATTGGCACCGGTTAAGATCCATTTCGTCACCGATGAGTCGCCCTGTACAGGTAGCTCGAAAAACTCAGGACATTCATACATATATCGATCGTTACCTTTTCCACCTGCTAATTTACTCGTGAATGTCCAGTTTTTCATGTCGGTAGACGTAAAGAAATGCATCGTGTGAAGTTCATCCGCCTCTGTAACATATAGTATCATTACCCAGTGTTTGCTTGGCTCATGCCAGATTACCTTAGGGTCTCGGTTTCCATCTGTTATTCTGTCGAGGATAGGTTCCTTTAATTTCTCAAAATTCCTTCCGTCAACAGAATATGCGAGACCTTGTTTCCAGGATTCTTCAGCGGCTGTATAAAAGAGAATGAATGGAGCTTGACCGTTTTTGCCGAGACCACTGGTGTTATTTGAATCAACCACGCCACCACCACTGAACATCGTGCCATAATCGTCCGGATAAAGAGCAATGTCGACTTCCCGCCAGTGAACCAGGTCTTTGGAAACCGCATGCCCCCAATGCATATTTCCCCAACCTCTTCCGTATGGATTGTGTTGAAAAAAGAGGTGATATTCACCATTATAATACGCTAAGCCATTGGGGTCATTATTCCATCCTCTTTTGGGAGAAAAGTGAAATTGCCCCCGCAACGTTTCTTGATAAAGTACTCCTTGGTTCTCATCTTTATCAGTTTGTACAATAGGCCGAAAGGTCGAAGATTCTTTGCTTAGCTCATTGACACTTAGGCTGAGTGTTTTTCCTTTCCAATCGCTTATATCCAAATAAGCATACCAATCCGGTTCATCTTCGGCGAGCTCAATGGTGAACCATCTGAGTTTTTCTCCATTTAATTGGACCTCAACTGTGCGTTTTGGAGCTCCGTTCTTTACTGGTAAGCGTAAAAATTGCTTCTCGGCAACGAAGTTTTCGTGAAAGACATTTTGTTGCCCAAATGAGAATCCAATTGCCAGAACAAGTGATAGCAGTAAAGATAAGACCTTCTTCATGTTTTTTTCTTACTAAGTTAAGACTTGTTTTAGGAACTACAATACCGTTAAACCACCATACTCTTATTGGAATATGATCGTGTTTGCTAAATCAATCTCTTCCTGGTTGATTGAATGTCCGAAGTTTTCATAAATTTTTAAAGTTACGGCCGCATTCATTTCCTTCAGGATGTTTTCTGTGTCATGCACTCGTTCTATAGGAACATGAAAGTCGGGATGGCTTGTTCCGATAAAGATTGGAGTTTGCTGAAAATCGCCGTTGTAGTTTTCTTTATTTATTTTTTCTCCGATCACTCCACCGATGATGGCTACAGCACCACCGAATTGTTGCGCATTTCTTGCGAGGAATTCCAGTGTTAGACATGCGCCTTGTGAGAAACCGAAGAAAAAGATGTTCTGCGGTTCAATACCTGCTTCTACAATTGACTTGACTGTTTTACCGATAACATCCAACGCTGAAGTCAGCCAAGGTTCATTCTGCTCGACAGGGGCGATAAATGGATAGGGATACCAGGTATGACCGGTAGCCTGCGGCGCCAATAAAGCATAGTCTTCCACATTGAGATATTGCGATAGTTCTAAAATATCTTCGGCGCTCCCTCCGCGCCCGTGAATCATTATCAGCGCCTTTTTTGCTTTGTTTAAGGCTATTCCGGCTGTTTTTATGTCTAGTTGATGGGTCATTTGCTTAAAAGTCTAATATGGTTGCGTCTATTCATAAGACAAATATACGAAGACTATGTTCCCATTAAGTTCACCTAGGTTAATTAAAGAAAAACCAAAATATCATTTTAAGGTATCATCTTTAGGTTAACATTCCTTTAATATTGAATTTAAATATCGGGACTATATTTGTCGTTATACTCAATTCAATAGATACATGCTTCGAATTTGTCGGTTGATTAACCATCTCTCAGTTTATTTGATCTTATCTTCTCTTTTGCTTGCTGATGTCTCAGAAGCTGCTGCTCAAGATGTAGCCGTTCAGCAGATCGTGACCACGGGCAGGGTGAATTCACCAAAACAACAAGAAAAACCCTATGTAATTCTGATATCGGCCGATGGCTTCCGACATGACTATGTCGAAAAATATCAGGCAAACCAGATTAAAGCGCTAGGTGAACAAGGTGTTAAAGCGGAATATATGACACCAAGCTTCCCATCGTTAACTTTTCCTAATCACTATACACTTGTAACCGGTATGTACCCAGCAAACCATGGTTTAATTGGTAATAACTTTTACGACCCCATTTTAGAGCGAAGCTACTCATTGGGTGATCCGAAAACCGTTCGCGACAGCAGCTGGTATGGAGGAACACCTCTTTGGGTATTGGCTGAACAGCAGGATATGGTAACCGCAAGTTTATTTTGGGTTGGTTCGGAAGCTGCGATACAAGGTGTTCGGCCAAGCTATTATTATAATTATACAGAGAAAATCACAATGGAGGAACGTATACAAATCGTGATGGAGTGGTTAGCGTTGCCAGAAGAAAAACGACCTCATTTTATTACTTTCTACTTGTCGGAGCCTGACCATTCGGGACACCGATTCGGGCCGGATGCATCGGAAACAAAAGCTGCTGTCAAACGTGTTGATTCAACGATATATGCATTAACAAAAGCAGTAGAGACAACCGGCCTTCCAGTGAATTTTATTTTTGTTTCAGATCATGGCATGACTTCCGTTGAGCGTGATAACCCGATCAAAGTACCAAAAATTCTGGATGCTGATGAATATGTTGTACCCGCACTCGGTGCCTTGATGGAAGTACATGTGAAGGATAAACAAAAGGTTCAGTTTTTATATGATTCATTGCAGAATGGTTCCGATGGTCTTTACGAGGTTTATTTAAGACGCGATCTACCAAAGCATCTGCATTTTAACAAAAATACTGATCGTTTCGGAAGGATAGGGGATATTGTTCTGGTTGCCAAATGGCCACGTGTTTTCTCCAGACGATCTACGATTCCCGGGTATCATGGCTTTGATCCAAAAGAAGTTGATGATATGCAAACGATATTTTACGCTTGGGGCCCTGCATTCAAAAATGGTTTGAAAATATCCTCTTTTGAGAATATCCATGTCTATCCTTTGGTCACACAGGTTCTAGGTCTGAAGCATGCGAATAAAATAGATGGCAAAAAGCGTGTACTAAAGAAAATACTGAAATGATCGAAATCTTGTTGATAACTTAACATGCGCTTGTTTTATTTTCTTTATATTTGAATGTTATTGATTTAAAGGTAATTACGATGTTCGGTATACTGCAAAATAAAATAGAATACCCTATTCATCAACTGTTAGGTTTTCGTTTTGAAGATTTAACTTTCAAATCACTTTGGCGGGTAACGAATGGTTATAAGCTCATTTTTGTGAGCGAGCTGTTCACGGAAAGCACGTCGAAATTGAGTATTTCATTAAGGGAAAACGGCGCTGATAGGAAAACAAGTATTTATTTACTTGCCAAATTAAAAATTGAACTTGAAGACCTCTTAAAAAATCATGGTATCCATGCGGGAATTGTTTATTCCCTGACTTACCGATTAAACGAAGAAGACTTAACAACGATTAAAACCGACATCGAAGAACTGAATTCGCTGAACAACAGGTATCTCTTTTTTGATAGTAGGGCGGCGTTAAAAGCTGAGGATATTAAGGATATTATCTTTGACTTGCAGATGAAAAGCCTTCAACCGATTATTGTTTTTCCTGAATTTAATTCCTATTGGAACAATCATCGCGGCCGTTTGGAAAGACTATTTACGCGTGGGGTTATGTTTCAAATTAATTGGTTATCGTTAACTGGTTTTCATGGTAAAGACGCACAATACACTGCTCGATACCTTCTTGAGCGAAAAGCAGTTAAATTCATTGGCTTTGAAAACGAAAACTTGGGGCAACTCTTTAGTAAAAACGGTGTCAAAATACCAAAACGTTGTGCCGACCTTTTGGAAGAGCAACTTTTTGTTTAGATCTGACTACCTGTAAAACTACCTAAAGCTTTATGGCTTGGGAAAAATTTGATGACGTTCAGCCCATACTTTCCAGCGATCTGCCAACTCCTTCACTTTTTCAGGATAAACCGATGCTAGATTCTCTGTTTCTGTGGCATCGTCGTTCAGATTATAGAGTTCCCATTTACTTTCGGCCTTCGGTCTCATTACCAATTTCCATTCGCCGATTCTGGCATATTTGGCATTGAAATGTTCATTAAATAGATCGAGATGACCCTTGGTGGTTTTTCCGTTTAGAGCCTCCAGGAAACTTATTCCCGTGCTCGAGGTGATCTGATGTCCTTTGGAAGTATCAGGGTAAGTAGCCTTTCCGATTTCAATTAAAGTATTCATGAAATCCATGATGTGTCCCACATGCTGACCATTAATACTGCCTCGTTCTGCTTTCATCGACTGGGGCAAAAAAGCGATCATCGGTGTGCGGACACCACCTTCGAAAGATTGTGCTTTCGCTTCACGCCACGGCGTATTGGCGACATTTGCCCAATTTGGTCCAAAAGAAGTGAAAGTTGTTTGCGGACCAGGAAGAACATCCTTTTCAACAGGGTAGTGGATGGTTTCACCTGTTCTCGTCTCACTAGGCCGATCAAAACCCGGGCCGTAACGCATCGCGTTTTCCGGACTAGCGCCATTGTCACTCAGAAAGAAAATGATCGTATTGTCGAGCATGTTGCGTTCTTTGAGTTTGTCAATAACCCGCCCAATACCTTGATCCATACGGTCTACCATGGCTGCATGTACAGCCATCGCATGAGCATCCCATTCCTTATCTGGATTGTTCTCCCAACTTTCTTCTGAAAGAAGGCGTTCAGAAAGAGGCTCTGTTTTGGGGTCGATCAGTCCAAGTTCGACCATCCGCTGGTAACGTTCTTTCCGGATGGCTTCCCAGCCAGCTTGATATGTATCCTTATATTTAGCAATGTCTTCGGGCAATGCCTGTAGAGGCCAGTGCGGAGCATTGTGGGCCAGATACATGAAAAAAGGTTTATCCTCAGAGAAATTCTCGATATATGCTACCGCGGTATCATTCAGCGCGTCCGTATGGTAATAATCTGCAGGGACGCTTTTGACAGCCTCTTCACCATTGACTAAACTGAAAGGATCAAAGAAGTCGACTACTCCCCAAATCGTACCAAAGTACTTATCAAAACCCCTTCGAGTAGGATATTGATCGATAGGAGAGAAAAGAGGGTATGTCGTCTGATGATTAAGCCATTTGAGCTGCTCAGTGGCATCATCTTGAACAATTGTGTTCGAAACATGCCATTTCCCGACCATCGCAGTCTGATATCCAGAAGTTTTTAATACCTCTGCCAGCGTTACAGTGTTGTCGGTTAGATAACCTTGATATCCTGGCTGGTCAGTTGCTGTCGTCATTTCGCCTATACCGGCCATGTGATTGTATTGACCTGTCAACAAGGCTGCGCGACTTGGGCAGCATCTCGATGTATTATAAAATTGTTTAAAGCGTACGCCTTCCTTTGCCAGAAAGTCGATGTTAGGTGTTTCGATTTCACCTCCATAGCAGCCCAAATCTGAATAGCCTAAGTCATCTGCCATAATAATGATGATATTCGGGCGACTTTCTTGTCTTTTTGTATTGTTTTGTGAATACGCGTAAGATAAGCAGAGTAGGAAGGTAAAAACAATAGATATTTTCTTTTTCATAATTAGGTGATGTGTTAAGATGTCAATTTTTAACTAGATCATGAGAACTATAGGTCAGGGTTTTCTTCCATCTTCTATATCCATAGATACACATAATCGTATAGAATACCGAAAGAGCTGAGCAGAAATACAAACCCCTGTCAAATTGAAGGCCAATGGATACGGCGTTTAAAATGAACCAATAGTACCAGGTAGAAAGTACTTTCTTAGCCTCCATGTAGGTCGCTACAAAACTAAAGACGGTAAGATGCGAATCAATATAAGGTCGTTCTGAGTCAGTATAATTATCCATAATATAGCCAAGGAATATGCTGAGCAAACCACAACTTATTACCGTGATGATATGATGATTAACTTTCCAGGTGATAACAGGCGTGATGTTTGAATCTTTAATTCTGTGATTTAACCAGTAATACCAACCATAGAAACCGGCAAGAATATAATATACATTGAGCCCCGCTTCCAAATAGAGCGTTACGTGCGTATAAAGATAAACAGTGATCGCAGATGAAAGAATGCCAAAAATCCAGCACCAAATGTTCTCCCTGACCATGAGTACGAGATACAATATACCAAAGATGACCGAGATGATTTCAAGGAAAGTGTTTAATTCCATCGAAGACAAAATTAAACGAATTTCGTTAAATTGGCTTCCGTTTTGTTAATTTAATATTAAATTCATCCAGAAAGAAAAAAAGAAAAGCATATATGAGTATAGATACCTATGAAATTGTAATTAGGTTAAGTTCCGCCGCTTTGTGTGGTGCTTTGATCGGGATCGAAAGAGAGCGTAAGGAATGGACAGCAGGAATGCGGACCCACATGATGGTGGCGGTTGGATCAGCTCTTTATATGATCCTTTCAGCTTATGGTTTCGAGGAATTTATCGGACGGGAGGGGGTTGAATTTGATCCTACGCGTATTGCTGCTCAAGTCGTCAGTGGCATTGGTTTTCTAGGCGCAGGAACAATAATTTTTTTACACAGGGGTATCATTCGCGGATTGACAACTGCTTCTGGTCTATGGACAGTAGCTGCTATTGGTATGGCGGTTGGAGCAGGCATGTACTGGGCGGCGATAGCCACTACCGTTATTGCATTGATTATTCTATTGGTTGTTCAGAAGATCGAAGAGTTCTTTTTTTCTAAAAAGAAAGAGGGACCGCTATTGGTGGTGAAACTAAAAGCAATTGAAGAGTCGAAGGAAGTTTTACGCGATTTATTAAAAGATGATATTTTAACTCTTGATCACTTCTCAATCGATCGGACAGACGAGGGAGATTCTGAGATTAAAATAATTTCAAATGATAAAGCAGCGCTTAAAAAGCTTGCGGCGCGTTTAAATGATGATGATCGGGTGCGCGGTATCGATTTCCGTTAATTTTCTTACTCTATCCAGAATATCTGTATTGCCACCAAACTGGCTACTGTTTTCTAATCAAATTTCGGACATTCGGTTGGATTGTAAACAATATCAAAGGGAGCATTCGGATCTAAGACTTGACGACCGTCTTCTTGCACAGCATAGGCTTGCTGTTTTAATAAACCATCTTCAAGTAAAAAAACTGTATGCAAGGTATCACTTATTCCTTCCTGTGTGTAATTCCAGACAACATCAATCGTATCACCTTTTTTTATACCCGTTATGACCCCACGTCGAGCATCTTTCAAATCTGGAACCCAATGATGGATCCCACTTACGGAATCGCCCTTTAAACGGATATATACATAGGTGGAGTCTTGGTGTTTGGTGCCGTCTGTGCGTAAGAAACACATCGCCTCATCAGGTATCGTTGTAGAAGCATCTCCATTAGCTTTCATCTCAGTCGAATCTGCACCTTCGTCTTTTAACGAGCGTTCTCCTAAGCAGCCTATAATAAAAAATGCTAAGAAAGCTATTAAAGCAATATTAATATTCTGACGTTTCATAATCGTTTGGGTTTAGTAAGTTCTGTTCGACTGTTAAATAATAAAACAAAAACCAGTCCAACATTGATTGTTCTCTTTAGAGAAAAATTTTCAAAACAACCACGGTTTACAACTGTTAAAACTATAATATTGTAAAAACAAAAAAGCTGTAATTATGAAGAGCAATATGAATAAGATAATGGATTCGGTAGTTGACGTGGTTTTACAGTCGACCGAGAATGTGAATGTAGGAACTTCTGAACGTGTAATATCAGCCGCAACAGGCACGTTCATGATTTGGAAAGGGTTAAACGATACATTCTCCAAACCTTCAAATGCCATATGGGAACTTGTGTTGGGGGGCGCGCTGTTATACCGAGGGGTAACAGGCTATTGTAGTGTGAAGAACCGACTAAAAAACCTGGAAAGGAAAAATAGTGAAGCACCAAAAGGATATCTTGTTGAAGCGATGTAATTTGAGAGATCGACAGATGCTTGATAAACTTCATTGAGAAATGGGGTGCATAAAAAAAGGAAGCTAATTTTCATTAGCTTCCTTTTTTTATCTAGTGAATGTGCTAAAGCGCAGGACTATTCTCCTTTGCCTTCATCACCTTCCATTTGCTTTTTCAGTTTAGCAAGAACGTCCAAGTCTCCTAGTGTAGATTTCTCTACTGAATCTTTAACTTTCTTAACTGCTCCTGAAGTAGCTTTTGCTTCTTTCTTTCGAGCATTGAACTCTTCCACACGAGCTTCAGCACGTTCATCCTCCCAAATACGCGAGTGAGAAATCACGATACGCTTAGCGTCTTTGTTGAATTCAATAATTTTGAACTGAGAAGTTTCTTCAGCTTTTAATGCAGAACCGTCCTCTTTAATGCTATGTTTGCTAGGGCAGAAGCCTTCAACACCATACGCTAAAGCAACGATAGCTCCTTTATCACCAACCTTTAAAACAGTTCCTTCGTGGATTGAGTCAAGCGTGAAGATTGTCTCGAACGTATCCCAAGGATTTTCTTCTAATTGTTTGTGACCTAAGCTAAGTTTACGGTTCTCTTCATCAAGCTCTAGAACAACCACTTCAATTTCTTCATTTGGTTTTGTGAATTCGTTCGGGTGGTTGATTTTCTTAGACCATGATAAGTCTGAGATATGGATCAATCCATCAATTCCTTCTTCGATTTCAACAAACACACCAAAATTAGTCATGTTTTTAACGATTGCTTTGTGCTTGCTTCCAACAGGGTAGCGATCAGCAATGTCTTTCCATGGATCTGGCGTCAATTGTTTGATACCTAAGCTCATTTTTCTTTCTTCACGGTCAAGCGTCAAGATTTCAGCTTCTACTTCATCTCCAGTTTTAATGAAATCCTGAGGGCTGCGTAGGTTTTGTGACCATGACATTTCTGAAACGTGGATTAAACCTTCAACACCCGGAGTTATTTCAAGAAAAGCACCGTAATCAGCTACAGTAACAATTTTACCTTTCACTCTAGAGCCTACTTCAAGCGAAGTATCTAGAGATTCCCATGGATGAGGTGTTAATTGTTTTAGACCTAAAGCGATACGTTTTTTCTCATCGTCAAAATCTAATACTACCACGTTGATTTTCTCATCAAGTGATAATACTTCTTTCGGATGTTCAATACGTCCCCAAGAAATATCAGTAATGTGAAGTAAGCCGTCAACACCACCCAAGTCGATGAATACACCGAAGTCAGTAATGTTTTTAACAGTTCCTTCCAGAACCTGTCCTTTTTCAAGCTTAGCAACAATTTCTGTTTTTTGGTTTTCTAAATCGTCTTCAATAAGAACTTTATGAGATACCACAACGTTTTTGAATTCATGATTGATCTTAACAACCTTGAATTCCATTGTTTTACCTACATAAATATCATAATCGCGGATTGGTTTAATATCGATTTGTGAACCAGGTAAGAATGCCTCTACACCTTGGATATCCACAATTAAACCTCCTTTAGTACGGCTCTTCACGAAACCTTTAATAATAAGGTCTTGTTCTAAAGCCTCGTTGATTGCTTCCCAAGATCTTTGTGTTTTCGCACGTTTACGTGACAAGATTAATTGTCCGTTTTCATCTTCTTGAGTTTCAACGAATACGTCAACCTTATCACCAACTTTTAAGTCAGGAAGGTCACGGAATTCAGTAAAAGATACAAAACCATCTGATTTATAACCGACGTTAAGTACCACATCTTTGTTGTTAATGGAAACAACAGTTCCTTCTACAATTTCCCCTTGGTTAATAGAGTTAAAAGTACCGGAATAAAGTTCTTCCAATTTTTGACGCTCCGCATCATCGTAGTTTCCGAAACCTTTGTCGTCTTTTTCCCAGTCGAAGTCTCCTTCCGGAGTGCTCCACGTGGTCGATTTGATTTCGTCGATGAACGTTGAATCAGCTTCTGATTCGATGTTCTCTTTTTCCTTAACTGAATTTAAATCAGTGTCTTGAAGTTCGGCTTTTTTAGCCTCTAGTTCTTTTGCTGCTTCTTGTTTTTTTGCCATTAATTAATTTTTCTCCTTTTCCCGATCTTTGATCAGGACTGCAAAGGTATGTAAATAATATTTTAATTAATAAAAAAAAGCTATTTTATAAGGAATTTTTGCTGTTTTAGGAGTTAACAAGAAGATTTCGTCACCTTTTTCGTCTCATTGATGACAAAATCCAGTTGTTCTTGCTCATTCATAAAGCTTGTGTCCAATACGATGGCGTCTTCTGCTTTTGTCAATGGACTTTCTTTACGGGTTGTATCTTGGTGATCGCGATAACTTAGATTTTTAGTTACCTCTTCCATGGTAATCGTTTTTCCGGCATTCAGAAGCTCTTTAAGTCTGCGTTCTGCCCGAACATCGAGGTCAGCCGTCATGAAGATCTTTACTTGAGCGTCAGGAAATACAGTTGTCCCGATATCCCGGCCATCCATGACAATGTTCTGAGCGGCGCTCATTCTTTTTTGCTGGGCAACCATGGCCTCCCGCACAGATTTGATCGTGCTTATTTCACTTACTAATTCGGAAACATGCATTTCACGGATTTCCAGGGAGACATCTTTCCCATTCAAAAAGTATTTGTTTTCTCCGTTTTCGGCAAGTATTTCAATGTGGATATTTGATAAGGCCTGCTCGACCTCTAGTGGATTGGTGTAATCTGTCTGATTTTGGATAAAATAAAGTGTTACGGCCCTATACATGGCACCACTGTCAATATATACGTAATTCAGGCATTTTGCGAGAGACCTGGCTACCGTGCTTTTCCCACAAGAGGAATATCCATCGATAGCGATTACGATGTTCTTTTTATCCATTTACCGCAAACTTAGATAAATGGATTTTTAAATACAAATTGCGATAGGTTTAACGCAGTATTTGGAGGTAAACTTGTATTACATGTTTTCGTGGTGGCCGTTGTAGGGTCGGTGGGTGGACATAGTCAAACGCCCATTCGAGCGAGTCCACCGACCAGCCACCCGAAGGGTAGGGTTGCGGTATCTTATCGCACACCTAAACCACACCCAAAATTGGCGCTGACGAGCCCTCTCAATGAGTAACATTTTTGTCGTTTTCCAAAACGGAGGCTCAAAGTTATTCGTTGAACTCATTGAAATTGATTTTTAACTTACTATACTTGAATGATGAATTTTTCAAAAGAAGACCTTATGCCTTTTATCACATTCCACACGTCGCGGAGTGGTGGAAAAGGTGGGCAGCATGTGAATAAAGTGGCGACCAAAGTTGAGCTTCGTTTTGATCTCTGGAGGTCGACCGTTTTTAACGAAGAAGAAAAACAAAGAATCGCTAATAAGCTGTCTTCCAGGTTTCAATCGGATAATCTTATCCAAATAATTGCTCAAGATAGCCGGTCTCAGCTTCAAAATAAAGAGCGGGCAGTAGAGCATTTGGTGCAACTGTTAACCCGGGCTGTTGCCGTCCAGAAAATTCGGAAAAAAACAAAGCCTACACGTAAATCCAAAGAGCTGAGATTGAAAGAAAAAAGAAAGCGGGCGCTGAAAAAAATCAATCGGCGGATGGATTGGGATTGACACTGTTTAGAATAATTCTATATAAAGTGCGGCTATTGGATTATTCGCGCAATTGACTTGTGTTTCGTATTTTTGCAGTTCATTATTTAATCATCGGATAGGCAATGAAAAAGAGTTCAATTTTAGGAATAGTTCTTATCGCGGTTTTAATTGCGATAGTTATCAGTATTTACGGAGACTCAAGTACTTACGCTTCTTTTAATGAGGCGCAGAAGACGGAAGCTGAGTTGCACGTTGTAGGACAATTGAACAAAGAAAAGGAGCTCATATACAACCCGACAGAAAATGCTAATTATTTTGCATTTTATATGGTAGATGAGGAAGGAGCCGAACGCAAGGTTGTGTTCTACGGGTCGAAACCTCAGGATTTTGAGCGTTCGGAACAGATTGTGCTTACCGGCCGAATGGTTGGCCAGGAGTTTCATGCTTCTAAGATTCTAATGAAATGTCCGTCGAAATACAACGAAGAGGAAATCGAAGTTACAGAAGCAGTTGCGTCTTCATAGTCAGGTAGCAGCGAATTTTAGCGAATACTAAAACATTTATTATTTTATTAATGGATATTAATTACATAGGTGAGAACCTATTGCCCGGAAAATTGGGTCAGTTCTTTATCGTTCTATCATTTGGAGCCGCTCTATTATCGTTTATCAGTTATCTTTGTGCTACTATCTATAAAGATGATTCTTCTGAAACCTGGAAGAAAATAGGTAGAATATCTTTTTGGATTAATGCACTCTCGGTGGTAGGTATAGGTACCTGTCTATACTATATTATCTATAATCATTTATTTGAATACCATTACGCGTGGGCACACTCATCAACTAAACTTCCGGTATATTATATTATTTCGAGTTTCTGGGAAGGACAAGAAGGCAGCTTTTGGCTCTGGATGTTCTGGCAGGCTTTGCTGGGAGCGATTCTGGTTTTCAAAGCAAAAAGCTGGGAAACGTCGGTAATGACCTCCGTGATGTTGTGCCAGCTTATTCTAGCCTCCATGCTTCTTGGAATTGAGGTGTTTGGCGAACGTGTAGGAAGTTCACCTTTCATTTTGTTAAGAGATGCAATAGAAGGGCCTGTTTTTTCACGTCCTGATTACTTGAAGATGGTTGGTGATGGCAGAGGCCTGAACCCTTTATTACAGAATTACTGGATGACTATCCACCCGCCAACTTTATTTTTAGGTTTTGCTTCGATGATCGTTCCATTTGCATACGGTTTTGCAGGTCTATGGCAAAGGCGATATAAGGAATGGATTAAACCGGCAATGCCATGGTCACTGTTCGCGGTGATGATTCTCGGTGCAGGAATCATTATGGGTTCGTTTTGGGCATACGAGGCATTGAATTTCGGTGGATTCTGGGCCTGGGATCCGGTTGAGAATGCATCTATTATCCCGTGGTTTACCCTGATAGCGGCGGTTCACGTGTTGCTAGCGTATAAGAGCTCTGGACATTCTTATTTCACAGCATCCTTGCTTGTGATGATTAGTTTTGTGTTGGTAATCTATGCTTCGTTCCTAACACGAAGTGGTATACTCGGAGAAACGTCCGTGCACTCGTTTACGGATTTGGGGATGTTCTGGCAGCTGGTTCTATTTAATCTGATCTTCTTTGGATTGATGGTATGGGTACTGATTGCACGTTGGAAAGAATTGCCGATTACCAAGAAAGATGAAGAGACTTACTCTCGGGAATTTTGGCTGTTTATAGGCTCCATGGTGCTTCTTGTAGCGTGTGTGCAAATTATTGCGAGTACTTCAATACCTGTATTCAACGCGGTATTTGGAACAAAAGTGGCACCGCCGGCTGATCCGATCGCGCATTATAATAAATGGCAAGTACCATTTGCAATTGTAATTGCCATTCTCTCTGCCATTGCTCAATTCATGAAATTTAAGAGAACGAATGTCAAAGCATTTTACAGAAGTATCCTAAGCTCGGTGATCGTTGCCATAATCGTCACCGCAGCTGTTGTGTATATAACCGGGGTTCATACTAATTTTATGTATATCCTTTTGACTTTTGCAGCGGTGTTCTCAATTGTTGCAAATGCGAAGGTTTTAGGCGACGCTTTTAAAGGAAAATGGAGGTTAGCAGGTTCCGCTGTCGCGCATATTGGTTTTGCGCTGCTGCTTATAGGTGCCTTGGTTGCGGCCGCTACGGAAAGCGTTATTTCAAAGAATAGCTCGGGAGTGATCGCAGTGGAAGGCTTTGACGAGGTAGAAACACCCGGAGATAATTTATTTATGTACATCGATGAGCCTGTGCAGATGGGTGATTATACGATTACCTATGTAGGCGATAGTGTGAAAGGGGTGGACGTATATTATAGAGTGAATTACGTTCGCAAAGATAAGGAGGGGAATGTGAAAGAAAGATTCCAATTGACTCCAAGAGCTCAGCAAAACCCGGATATGGGCTTAGTCGGAACACCGAGCACCCGTCACTACCTAACAAAGGATATCTATACGATTGTGACCGCTGCACCGAAAATTGAAGCTCTTCTAAGTGAAGGCTCGCATGAGGATCATGAAGGGCACTCGCCATACGAAGGTTATGAAGAACCGGCTACCTATGAGGTAAATATTGGAGATACACTGCGTTACCGCAGCGGATATGTCGTTGTTAAAGAAGTGAACCGGAATGCGACCATTCAAAATATTCCGGTAGCAGATGATGATATTGCCGTAGGTATGAAGTTGGATGTGTATGCGAACAATGACAAGCAATATACTGCAGAGCCGATTTACTTAATAAAAGAAGGCAGAGTTTACGATTTCGCGAAGGATGTTGACGAGCAAGGGCTCAAGTTCCGCTTTACGAACATTAAACCTGAT
>Ga0079224_100005261_pt1 | contig 16966 bp, 10 predicted proteins | sample Stecom2015_FD_80414 | JGI IMG/M metagenome (GOLD analysis project Ga0079224, IMG submission 80414) | Agricultural soil microbial communities from Utah to study Nitrogen management - Steer compost 2015 | ecosystem: Environmental > Terrestrial > Soil > Agricultural land | place: USA: Utah... | reverse complement strand
CGTTTCCCGGAGGCGTCGGCGCCGTTGACGACGCCCCCGGGAGCTCGTGGTGGGGCCGGTCAGTAGGCCCCGTCGCCGCGGATGACGGCGCGCGCCGTCCGGAGCAGGATCCGCAGGTCCATCCCGACGCTCCAGTTGTCGGTGTACCGCAGGTCGAGGCGCACCGAGCGTTCCGCGCTGAGGTTGGAGCGACCGCTCACCTGCCAGAGGCCGGTGAGGCCGGGCTTGACCTGGAGGCGCTGGGCGACGTCGGGCTCGTACTCGGCGACCTCGCTCGGCAGCGCGGGACGGGGGCCGACGAGCGACATCTCCCCCTTGACGACGTTCCACAGCTGGGGCAGCTCGTCGATCGAGAGCCGGCGCAGCGTCCGGCCCACCCGGGTGACGCGCGGGTCCTCACGCATCTTGAAGAGCATGCCGTTGCCCTCGTTGTGCTGGAGGAGCTCGGCGAGCCGCTCCTCCGCGTCGAGGTACATCGAGCGCAGCTTGTAGATGGTGAACGGCCGGCCGCGCAGCCCCACACGGGTCTGGGCGAAGAACGCGGGCCCGCGGGAGGTCAGCCGGACCGCGGCACCGGCGCCGAGGATGACGGGCAGGGCGACGAGGAGCAGCAGGCTCCCCACCGTGCGGTCGACGACCGCCTTGGCCAGCCGCTGGAGCTGTGACTCCGCCACCGTGACGGCGAGGAGCGGGGTCCCGGCGAGCGGCTCGAGGTGGAGCCGGCGGGGCAGGACGTCGCTCAGCGGCGGCAGGACGAGCATCTCGACCGGCTCGTCGCGCAGGTGCCAACCGAGGCGACGCAGCTCGGCGGCGTCCATCGCGTCCGCGGCCACGATGACGGTGTCGACCGCCAGCTCCGAGACGAGGTGCGGCACGGTGTCGTACGAGCCGACGACGGGGCTCGGCGCGTCACCTGGGCCCTCGGGGGCGCAGACCCCGACGATGGTCAGGCCGTGGCAGCGTGCGTCGTCCAGTGCGTCGAAGACCGGGCGGAGGCTGGCCGACGTCCCGACGAGGAGCGTACGGCGGGCCAGCCGGCCGTCGGTGCGAAGGCGCCGGGCGACCATGCGCTGGAGGAGCCGGGTCAGCGTCGTGACCACGGCGGTGAGGACGAGGGCCTGGAGGACCAGGGGGTGGGGGACGTCGAGGAGACCGAGGCCCTGCAGGACGAGCGAGACCACGGCGAGCACGCCGGCAACCGGCAGGATGCTGCGCAGCTCCTCCGGGCCGACCACTGCGTGACGACGGCGGTAGCCGTGGTAGAGCCCGGTGGTGACGACGAGCCCGGCCGCCGCGAGGAGTCCGAGCTCGACCGCCTCGACGAGGCGGTAGTGCCGGACGCACAGCGCCGTGACGACGAGGAGCGTCATGAGGAAGTCCGCGCCTGCTCGGATGGCGATGTAGCCACGTGCTGCGCGATGCCACGCGGTATGCGGTGCGGCGACGCCCGCCAACCGGACGGAGGTGGGCGGCTCGTCGGGGCCCTGGGGGTGGTCGGCGTCGGTACGGAGGGTCACGCCGGCCACCACGCTCGTCGGGCGGCCACGGGACGTGGGCCCGGCGCGACACCGGCGGTGTCCCGGTCCAGCTGGCGCATGCCCACATCCACCCCCATCTGTCAGGTCGATCGAGGGGCCGCTTCGCCCCGAGGGAGGTGCGCCCGGTCGGCGACCTCCAGGTGAAGAAATCTCGCACGGAGTGTGAACGGGCCATGCCCGATCGGAGGATGACCGGGGGATGAGTGCGAGGAGGCCTGTCGGGGTGACCGGGGTGACGGGTGAGGTCACGTGCCTCGAGTCACCCTCCGAGGGGTGCGTGCGTCAACCGCATGTCACCCCGTGGCCGGGCCTGAGTGGAGCTGGGACGGTGATTTGCTTCTGCCTGCACGCCGGTTCCATGGCGACACCGCCCGGTCGCCATGGAACCGGTGGCTAGCTTCACGGCCGGGGCCTTCGGGCTCCGTGAGTCGTTGATCTGGCCGAACGGGCGGGAGCCCCATGTGCTCCCGCCCGTTCGTGCTTCATAGGGCAGAGAACTCGACGCGGGGATCCGCGTCGGAACCGAGACCGGTGACGAGGAGGTGGAGATGGTGAGATGCGCGCACGACCACCCTGCAGACCCCGCCGTCCTCCTCCTATGCCGGCGACGGTCGGGCACCAGCGGTAGACCCGCTGAGAAGGGCAGACAATGACGTTCCTGGAGTACCTGGCCCTCCTGCAGCGGCGCTGGCGGGCATGGGCTTCGATGGTCGTCATCGGACTCCTCGCCGCCTGCGCCGTGAACCTCCTCGCCGACGAGCAGTACGTCGCCGTCGCCCGGTCGTTCGTGGCCGTCGCCGACGAGGATGCCGCCGGCGCCGGCGAGAGCTTTCAGGGGTCGCAGTTCGTCACCCACCGGATGACGTCGTACGTGACGCTCAGCTCGAGCCCAGCGGTCCTCGACGGCGTGATCGACGAGCTCGGCCTCGGGCTTTCACCGCGCGACCTGAAGCAGATCGTCGACGTCTCCAGCCCGACGGACAGCGTCATTCTCGAGGTGTCGGTCGAGCACTCCGACCCGGAGCTCGCGGCGGTCATCGCCGATGAGGTCTCCCACCAGCTCGCAGACCTCATCGAGGAGCTCGAGACCCCTCGAGGTCGGGCCGCCTCGTCGGTCGAGGTCGTGCTGACCCATCCGGCAGCAACCCCCCTCGACCCGGCTTCGCCGAGGGTGACGCTCAACCTGCTGCTCGGACTCGTCGGGGGAGTGGCCGCCGGTGTCGTGCTGGCACTGCTTCGGGAGCACTTCGACCGTCGGGTCATAGTGGACGACGACATCCGGGCGATCACCGGATCGAAGCCCCTGGGGCCGGTCAACGCCGTCCGGAAGAGCGAGAGGACCACCCCGCTCGTCGTACTGAACCATCGATCGGCAGAGGCGGAGCAGTACCGCGCGGTGAGGTCGGCGCTCAAGGTCTCCTACGGCAGTTCCGCGATCCGGCATGTCGTCGTCACGTGCCCTGCCGAGCGTGACGGCAGCACCAGCGAAGCGGCGAACCTCGCGGTGAGCTGGGCGCTCAGCGGGGCACGGGTGTGCGTGGTCGACGCCGGTCTGCGCCGACCGGCGATATCGCGGCTGTTCGGCGTGGAGAGCACGGTCGGCCTGTCCGACGTGCTCAGCGGGGAGGTCGACCTGCAGACCGCCCTGGTCCCGTGGAACGACGGCATGCTGACGGTCCTGCCTGCAGGTTTCCTCCCGGTCGACCCGGCAGAGACCCTCGGGTCCGACGCCATGGCGTTCCTCGCCAAGGAGTTGCAGTCGCGTTTCGACATCGTGATCTACGACGCCGAGCCCATGCTCGAGGTCGCCGACGCGGTCCTGCTCGCGAGGTTCGTCGACGGGCTGCTTCTGGTCGCGCGTGTCGGAACGACCAGGAAGGAGGATCTCGAGAGCTGTCTCGGACTGGTCCACGAGGCACGGGTCAGGCTGCTGGGCACCATCCGGGCGGGAGTCCGCGCCAGGTGGCGCGGGGACCACCGGGGCGCTCCGACGAACCGCGAGCCGCACCGTGCTCGCCGTCGGGCCCAGCAGAGCGCAGAGCGCAGTCCGAGCGCATGATGTTCCTCCTCGACGGGCGGATCCGCTGTGCGCCGCCGAGCGTAGGGGCCGGTGCGGCTGACGTCCCGCGCCGCCGCGCCCTGGGACGGTAGGGGGAACGATGCTGGTGTCGCTGCGGGCGAGGGCAGCACGCATCCCTCATCGGGCAGTAGGTGCCCTGGCGGGGCAGGTGACCCTGGCGCTCGGCAACTTCGTCCTGGCGATCGTGGCTGCCCGGGAGCTCGGTCCCACCGGGCTCGGCGCGTACGCGCTGATGTTCGGTGTCATCGTCATGGCGACGGCTGCTACCACCGGCCTCCTGGGCGACTCCCTCACCGTGCTCGACCGCCGAGACCCACCGATCCGTGCCTCGCTGTCGCGAATCGCCCTCGGCCTCACCGCTGCCTTGGCGGTGACGGCGTTCGTCGTCGCGCGCGCGACGCTCGCCCCCACGACGGCGGTTCTGTTCGCGCTCGCGCTCGCGGCGTTCGTGCTGGCCGACCTGGCACGACGGCTGCTCATGGCGAACCTGCGGTTCTGGAGCCTCGTCCTCGTCGACGCAGCCGGTCTCATCACCATGCTGGCCTTCCTGGTGAGCAGTCGTGCGGTGGGCGACCTCACCCTCGACCACCTCCTTGCCGCGCTCGCCCTTGCCCACGTCGTTGCAGGACTGCTCGCGATCATCCGGATGCCGGCCGACGAGCGGCGGATCCGCCTGCACGGGCGTGGTGACTGGCGGGCGGTGCTCGGGTACGGCACCTGGCGGGCAGTGCAGCAGTTCGTCCGCCCGACGGCGCTCAACCTCGCCCGCTCGATCGTGCTCCTCACCGCCGGGGCTGCTGCGGTCGGTGAGTTGGAGGCCGCCCGCGTCTTCGTCTCACCGGCGATGCTCCTCGTCCAGGGGCTCGGCTCGTACCTGTTCTCCACGTACGCCGCCGACCGCGCCGAGCACCCGCGAGCACTCCTGGCCCGGGCCGACCGGGCTGCCGCCGTCATGTTCTCCGGCGCGGTCCTGGTCGGCGGTGCCGCGGCAGTCCTCGTGCCGCACCTCGGTCCACTGGTCACCGGGGGCACGTTCGAGCTGAGCGCGCTCGCAACGCTCGGCTGGGCGTGCTACGCGGCGTCGTGCGCCGCAGTCCTGCCGTACGGAAGCCTCGCCGCCGTGCAGGGCAGGCAGCAGTGGGTACTGCTCATCCGAGTGGTCGACTCGATGCTGGCGCTCTCACTGGTCGCCGGGTTCCTGTCCCTGGTGCAGGTGGGCTGGGAGACGATGCCCTGGCTGCTTTCTGTCGGTTCGTTCGTCGGTGGTTGGCTGTGCCGCCGGCTCCTCCTGCGCTCTCCACGCGGCGTCACCGCGGCAGCAACGGAGGTCGCGGCATGACGCAGCAGGCGATGCACCGGAGGCCGCAGGCGACACACCCGAGGCCGCCGGGCGCTCCTCTGCGAGTGAGGGCGTTGACCCTGCGACCCTTCTCGCTGGTCCTCACCTGCCTGCTGCTCGTCGTCTCGTCGGTGGCCTGGCGGCGGGGTACCTACTTTGACGGCGGCGTGGACGTCGTGGTCGTCGCCAAGGCGGTCCTGACGGTCGCAGCAGTCGGTGTCGCTCTCCTGACGCCCAGGCCCCGTGGAGCGTGGGCGACGATGCGAGCTGCACCGGTCCTGTGGCTCGGCAGCTACCTGACGATCTCCGTCATCGGCGGCATCCTCAACGCGGACGGCCTGTCGTCGTTCATCCTTGCCGGGCGCGTTGCCCTGCTCGCCTTCGGGCTCGTCCTCATCACCGTGAGCCATCCCTGGCAGGACGTGATCAGTGCGCTGAGCAGTGCGATGCTGTTGCTGGCCGCCTTCGGCGCCGTCACGGGACTGGGCAGCCTCGCCGCGACCGGTCGGCTCTACGGCGGAGTCCCACCGCTCAACGCGAACGCGATCTTCCTCCTGGTGAGTGTCCCCCTGGTCCTGCTGTTCTGGAAGACCGTCCACGGAGACGCGTCGCGGCTCGAGGCCGCGTCCATCGTCCCGTTGCTCGGTGTCATCTGGCTGACCGGTTCACGCACCGGCCTCGCCGTCCTCGTCCTGGTGCTGTCGATGCTCGTGATCGTCACCCCGCGAGTCCGTCCCCCGGTGGTGGCCGGCGCGGTGGTCGCCGCGGCCGCGATGGTGTTCGTCACGGTCCTGACCCCGTACGTCGCAGCCTTCGCGGGGCGCGGCACCCTGGCCGACGTCACGACGCTGAACTCGCGGACCGTTGCATGGAGCGCCGCTGCCGACTACGCAGACACCCTCACCCAGCAGCTCGTCGGTTCTGGGCTGGCGTTGAAACAGATCCCCGTCACCGCCCTGTACCGGAATGAGCAGATCCTGGACAGCTCCTGGGTCTCGGCACTGATCCAGGTCGGTTACATCGGAACCTTGGTCCTGGTGCTGTTCGTGCTCTCGACCCTGCTGCGCGCCTTCCGGCTCCCCCGCCCGGAGCGTCTCCTCTTCGGTTCCCTCACACTGCTCGTGACTCTCCAGGGGGTGCTCGAGAGCGGGCTGTTCGACACTGCGCCCGCATTCATCGTGTTCTTCACGGCCACGATGATCGCTCACCGCGTGGTGAGACCACCCAGCGCCCGCGCTCCGTCGGCCGCGGCCTCGACCGTGACGGTGGGGGCGCCAGCGACGCTCCGACACGGCAGGGAGGAGTGACCCTTGCGGCTGGCAGTTCGGCTCGATCGGCGCGCTCTGCGCCAGTGGCACCACGAGGTGGTCGCCGCGCTCTCCGGGCGTTCGGACGTGGAGGTCGGAGTCCTGTGGAGCGAGGATCGCAGGCCGGTCCCTCGTGAGGTGGAGCAGCTCTTCGCTCTCGAGCAGCGTCTCCACGGGCTGCCCCGGGGGCGTTCGACGCTCACGGACGAACGGCCGTTCATGCGGTACGTCGACCGGGTGGAGCGACCTGAGGTCGTGCTCGACCTCGTCGGCGACGACGCCGATGGTGTCACCACGTGGCACCTGACGTTCGACGGACGTGCAGGTGAGGACTCGCTGCTCGGGGCGCTGCTTGAGGGCCGGACACCTGTCGTGCGGGTGGTCGACCTGACGGCCGGTCGAACCGTGGCGACGGGTCGACCCGGCAGTGAGAACCCCGGCGTCACGCTCGCCGCGTTCGAGGACGTCCTCGCCGGATGCACCCGGCTGCTCCAGGTCGCGCTCGACGGTGGCGGTGGAAGCGACCTCGACGATGGACGGCCGACCTCGCTCACCCGGCGCGATGTGCTGCGGCACGCCGGTAGGTCGGTCGCCCGCAGCGCCCTGCGGCGGGTCTATCGGCTGCTCTACCGGGCCCCGCACTGGAGAGTGGGGTGGCGCCGCGTCGAGGGCCCCGACGTCTTCGACCTCAACGAGCTGCCGTCCGCAGGCTGGCAGGACATCCCGGACGACGGATGGCACTTCTATGCCGACCCGTTCCCGATCGTCGTCGACGGGAGGACCTACCTGTTCGTCGAGGACTTCGACCATCGTCTCGGTCGGGGCGTCATCTCCGTCGTACCGTTCGGCGAGGACGGTCCGGAGGGAACCCCGTTGCCGGTGCTGGAACACACCGCCCACCTGTCCTACCCGTTCGTCCTCGAGGACGCGGGCGAGGTCTGGATGATCCCGGAGACGTCCGGTGCCGGGACGGTCGAGCTCTACCGGGCGACCGGGTTTCCCCTCGGGTGGCAGCTGGAGGAGGTGCTGCTCGAAGGTATGGAGGTGAGCGACGCGACCCCCTTCCGGCACCGCGGCCGCTGGTGGCTCAGCGCGACGGTCCGCGACGGGGGATCCTTCTCCGACGCCCTCCACCTGTGGTCGGCGGACCGGCTGCAGGGGCCGTGGTCACCGCATGCTCGAAACCCGGTGCTCGTCGACATCGGCTCGGCACGCCCGGCAGGCCGGGTGGTCCGCCGCGGCGGACGGCTGGTCCGCCCCGTCCAGGACGGGAGGAAGGGCTACGGTGCGGCGCTGGCCCTCGCCGAGATCACCAGACTGGACGACGTCGGCTTCGAGCAGCGGGTCGTCGCCCGGCTGGGCCCGGGGGACGGATGGCCGGGAACCCGGCTGCACACCCTCAACCGAGCGGGCTGGCTCGAGGTCGTCGACGGTTCGGCGTACTCACCTCGACTGCGCTGGCTTGGGACGCACAGACGGTGACCTGGACGGCCGCAGACCGCGGTCGTCCGGTGACCGACCAGCCTGCGTGACGCGCGAGAGCAGGGCCGCGATCCGGGTGCGGTACGGCGTCAGCCCGAAGCGAGCGACGGCGTCGTGCCGGCCGTTCAGCGCGAGTCTGGCAGCGAGGTCGAAGTCGTCTCCGAGAGTCGCGACCGCCGACGCGATCGCCTCCGCCGAGTCCGGTTCGACGAGGATCCCGGTGTGACCGTCGTCGATGACCTCGGCCAACCCCTGGACGGCGGAGGCGACCACGGGACGTCCGGCGAGCATGGCCTCCACCGCCACGTTCCCGAACGACTCCCCGAACGAGGGGACGAGGACGACGTCGGCGGTGTCGAGCAACGGTCGGGTGGGGTGCACATACCCGTGGAACGTCACGACATCCGAGAGGCCCCTGTCACGGACCTGGTTGCGCAGCTGCCTTTCGTACCACTCGTACCCCGGGAAGGTGCTGCCGCAGATGTCGAGAGTCACCGAGCGGTCCTGCTCTCTCAGGGCGGCGACCGCATCGAGTGCCACGTGCACCCCCTTACGCGGCGAGAGGCGGCTGACGAGCGCGAGCCGGAGCTCGTCATCGCCCGTGCGCTGCCGAAGCGGCGTCGGTGGGCCGCTGTCGGGTACGCCGTTGTGGACGACGACGGTGCGCCGCGACAGCCGCCCGACCGAGGTGGTGAGCACGGATCGTGTCGCTTCGCTGTTGGCCACCACCACCTGCGCCAGTAGTAGCGGTGCAGCGAGCGCGACCTGTACCGGTCGTGCGACCTGCTCGGCCTCGTGGCTGTGGCACAGCACCGGGAGGCGGGCGAGCCGGGCAGCGATCACCCACAGCGGGATCGTCAGCGTGTTGACGTAGACGGCACACGCGCCGGAGCGGCGCAGCACGGACCGCAGGCGCCCGACTGTCACCGGAGCCCTGAGCAGGAACCCGAGGAAGGTTCGGGGGCGCAGCAGCCCCTTGCGCAGGACGGGGAAGTCTCGGACGACGACGTGGGCCCCCTGCCGCTCGAGGATGGCGCGCAGCGGGCCGTCGGCCGGCAGCATGACGGTGGGATGCCACCCGTGTTCGACCAGGCCGGCGACGCTCTCGACGAGCTGGCGGTCCGATCCGTACACGTCCGGTGAAGGGTGCGCGACGACGATGGAGCGTGCGCCGGCCGCCACGGTCCTGGGTCGGTGCTTCCTCACGTGTCCTCCCGACAACGAGGGCTAGGCGGTGGCGACGACGTGCGGGTCGTCGGGCAGCTGCGACGCTGCGCCGCGTGTGCCCGGTCTCCTGCGACGTCCTGAGGGGCGCGGTGAAGCGGGTCCGGTGACCAGACGACGGCAGAGCTCCTCGTAGGAGTCGGCCACGTCGTCCCACCGGTAGCTCTGGGCCCGCTCACGCAGCATCACGCCGCGCGCCTGCTGCCCCGTCCGGTCCTGCTCCGAGCGTTCGATGGCGGCGGAGACATCGGCGCTGGTGGTGAAGTACCTGCCGGCGTCCTGGAGCACGTCCCTGTTGAAGCCGACGTCGAAGGCGAGCGTGGGTGCCCCGGCTCCGATGGCCCGCAGGAGTGAGGGGTTGGTGCCCCCCACGGAGTGTCCGTGGACGTAGGAGTAGCAGCCGGCGTACAGCTGGTCGAGCAGCTCGCTGTCCCAGACGCCACCGAGGAACCGCACACGGTCGTCCCCGAGGCTGTGGAGGTACGCCGTGTAGCGGTCCGAGTACGGTGCGGAGCCCACGACCACGAGCGGCAGGCGGGCTGCGCTCCGCCGGTACCCCCGGACGATGACGTGGACGTGGTTCTCCGGCTCGAACCGTGCGACCACGAGGTGGTAGCCACGCGGCTCCAGCCCGAGCTCGGCCAGCCTGCCATGACCCGGCTCGATGATCGGTGCGCCGTAGGAGATCAATGCCGACGACGCGCCGAACTCGGAGCGGTAGTACCGGGCGATGCCGGGGGCGTCGGCGATCACGGCGTCCGACCAGCGCACCGCCAGCGCCTCGGCGGCCCGGTAGTAGCGCTTGCCGACCGAGCCCCACTTGCTGCGCAGCCACTCCAGGCCGTCCACGTGGGTCGCCACGGGGATGCCTCGCGCTCGGACGAGGGGGAGCGTGGGGGCGTTCGCGGCATTGAAGACGAGGGCGACGTCGGTGCGGTGACGGGCCAGGTGGGCGACCGAGAGCGCAGTGTGGCTCAGCGTCTCCAGGCTCCGTCGGGGAAGAGCCGGGAGGTGCACCAGGTCCATACCCTCGTGTCGGCGGAGCTGTGGCTCTTCCCCGGCGGTCTGCCTGCAGTACACGACGACGCGGTGCCCGCGGGCGGCGAGCCTGCGCCCGACCTCCTCCACGCAGGTCTCGAAGCCTCCGTACCGTGCGGGAACGCCCCGCGTCCCGACCATGGCGATGCTGAGTCTCGGCGGCTGCGTCATCGAGTGTCTCCTTCTCCGTCCTGGCAACAGTGCTGATCGGCGGTGAGAACCGCTCACGGTTGGAGCTCGCTCACCCATGCTCCCAGGTGCTGCTCGCCGGCCGGCCGGCCGACGAGCTCGGCGATGTGGCGAGGCAGGGGTTGGGCCACCGTGCTGTACAGCCGCTCGAGCGCGGGCAGCGGGCGCAGGTCGTCGGTGACGACCGGGGTACCGGTGAGCTCCGCACCGTCGCCCTCCTGGTACACGGTTCGACGGAAGTCGTCCAGGGTGCGGAACACGAATGGGTCCTTGTCCCGGCGAGACCACACGACGACCCACTTCGGCGACATGGTGTCCGGTCGCGAGTAGGCGTTGCCGAGTGCGGTCACGTCCATCTCGGCGGCGGTCCACCGACCGCTGTAGTCCTCGACGCACAGCATGCAGATGCGGGAGCCGTCCTCCTCGGGCAAGGCGGCGCTGGTCCGGGCGAGCACGTTGTTGCGGATCGCGATGTCCTGCGTCTTCCACGTCAGCGGCAGGTCCGGGTCGTGGAAAGACCCGCGGGGGTTGACGTCCCGGTCGTCCTGGACGATGTTGATCGACCGGTGGTTGTCGACGAAGGTGTTGTTCCAGACCTCGACGTCCTCGGCGTCGTTGAGCTTCAGACCGTTGCCCCCGTTTCCGGCGATGACGTTGCCGGCGACGACCGCCTTGCCGGTGAGCTCGACCGACGCTCCGTGCCGGGCGTTACCCACCATCCGGGAGTTCACGAGTGTGAGGTCGTAGACGGACTCGTCGAACCAGATCCCGGTCGCCTCGTTGTCGGAGAAGACGCTGTCTCGAACCAGGACGGCCTCCGACCGACCGATCTTCCCCCCGCCGGCCGCCGGCGACGTGTTGAAGTGCTCGACGTTGTTCTGCTCAGCGGTCACGCGGACGAGCTGGAGGTTGTCCGCCTCGGTGGCCGTGAGCCCGATCTTGCCGTTCCGGGTGAGGAGGACGTCCTCGAGCTGCACGTCCGAGCTGAGCACGTGGATGCCGCTCGTGGCGCTGTCGGTCACGGCGACCCCGTCGAGCACGACTCTCGGGGCCTCCACCGTCACGGCTCCCATGTGCGGGACCGACGGTGCGTACTTCCGGATCCCGATACCCCGGACGACCATCCCCTCGCTGCGGATCCGCAGCGCGCGGGTCAGTGCACTGGCCGTCACGGTCCGGCCGTCGGGACTGCTGCCGAGGACGAGCTCGTCCTGCTCGTGGTCGACGAAGAAGGTGCCCTCCCCGACCTCATCCCTCGTGCCCACCTGCACCAGCCGCTCGTCATCCACCCACACCTGGTCGGGGTGGGCGGCTAGTGGGTAGTCGGGGTCGATGAAGCTCCACCCCGGACGATCGTGGTCCGGAGCGCCCCAGCTGTAGGTCGGGCTGGAGTCGAACTCGACGGTCCATCCCTCGGCGACCCAAGTCTCGCCGTCGCGGACCCACCCGTCGACGACGACTGAGCCGTCCAGCCACACCTCGGCCCCCGGAGCAGCGGCCAGCTGGAGGCCAGAGCGGTTCTCGATCTTGAGCTCCTCCCGGTACGTGCCGGCGTGCACCACGATGGTGTCGCCGGCGGCCGACGCAGTGACCGCCGCGGTCACCGTGCGTTTCGGGTCGGACTCCGTCCCGGTCGCACTGTCGTCGCCGTCCGTCGCGACATGGATCGTCCGCACCGGCGGAGCGGTCGCCCCGCTCGCCGGCTGCGTCTCGTCCTGTTCCCCACCGGGCAGGTCGGGGCCGTGGGCGAGGACGGCGGCGACCAGGAGCAGGACGATCGACACCGTCGCCCCGGCCGCGAGCCGCAGCCGCGGACCCGCGCCGCGGTCCTCCTCACCGTTCCAACCCACCTCAACCATCGGTCCCCTGCAGCGGGCTCGCGTGCCGGCTGAGGCACCCGGCCCCCTCGGTCTCACGCGGACTGCCTCCTCGCCCGCCGGTCCCTGCGGCTGGAGACGACTCGTTTCGCCACCCGACGCGCAGCGAGGTAGGTGTCGCGAGAGACGGCACCCGCCGAGCCGAGCGGTGTCCGGCACACCCGCACCTCGTACAGCGGCCGTGGGCGGGCCCCGAAGTCGGCCTTGTAGGCCTCGTCGCCCACGGTGAGGTCGAAGTGGCGCAGGTTCCGGACGATGGCGGCCCCGGCCAGCTCCGTCACGACGAGCAGTCCGAGCGACGCGTTCCGCAGCCGTTCGAAGTCGTATCCGACGAGGACGAACAGCTCGGTGCTCTCGTCGACCAGGTCGAACACCACCGCGGCCGGTTCCCCCGCGACCTCGAACGCGGCCAGCCGTCCCAGCCCCGCGGTCAGGCTCCTGCGGATGGCGGCCACGTAGAAGGCGAAGCAGTCCGGGTCCTGGACGAGGTCCGTGCCGCCGCGCTCAGCGAAGCGGGCCGCCCGGAACCGCTGCATCCGTCTCATGAGGGACTCGAGCTCGGAGGGGTCGTCGACGAGCCGGAGCCGGTGTTCCCCCCTGGGCCGCAGGCGCTTGAACTTGCGTTCGAGGTGCCGGGCGAACGACGGGTCGAGGGAGCTGCGCCAGAGCTCGACCGTCGCAGCGAGGTCGACCGTGTGTGCGCTGTAGGAGTGTCGGGAGGCACGGGCGCCGGCGAGCAGCGCCAGGAAGGTGTCCGGCACGTCGGGCACGTGGGCGATCTGCAGGAGGTCGAAAGGGCCCAGCGACTCCCGGATCTGTCGGACCAACGCTTGGTCACCGAGCAGGTCCGCCACGTCGCGCGGGTCGACGACGGGGACCGCGTAGTCGCTCACCCCGAGGTTGGCGTACTCGAGCACCCGGAGCATGCCTCGCCGAAGCCCGACCAGTGGCAGCACCAGGACCAACCGGCCGTCGTGCGCGTCGCGGACCGTGACGACGACCTTCCGGGCGCGACGACGCGGCGCCAGGACGTCGTACAGCTCGCTCAGCCACGCCCCGTGCTGGAACGGCGGGGAGCCGGCCCGCCGGTGGAGGTCGGCGTACTCCACGGAGTCGAACGGGAAGTCGTCCTCACGCCGGACGACGTACGTCACCGGGGCGCGGTCGCCTGCCGGTGCCGGCGTCGTCTCGGGCCTAGGCCGGGAGTCGAGAGACATCGCGGAACCACTTGGGAAGGGCGAGGACGAGGTAGCCGGCCGCTCCGAGGAACATCACACCGTAGAGCGGGAGGAAGACGGTCGGCCAAGCGATGGTGATGAAGACGACGCAGAGGACGCCGTAGTCGGTCGGGATGGACAGTACGGAGCGGGTCACCGACGGCCGGGCACCGTCGGTGACCGCCAACGCCGGGCCGCCCGGCCTCCGGAGGCTCTGGGTGTGGATGAACGCGAAGAAGTGCAGGACGTCGACGGGGGCGTAGAGCAGTGGGACGAGGAGGAAGACCTCCGGGACGTCGGCGAAGCGGTACAGCGAGACGAGAACCGCGAGATGGACCGAGACTGCCTTGAGGCAGTCACAGACGTGGTCGAGCCACTCGCCGGCCGCGGTCCCGCCACCGCGCAGGCGGGCGAGCTGCCCGTCGGCGGAGTCGAGCGCGTAGCCGACGACGAGAAGCAGGACGACCCCGACCGACATCACGGGGGATGGCGGGACGGTCGCGAGGACCGCGATACCGGCGAACGTGAAGACCGCGCTGATGCCGGTCACCTGGTTCGGGGTGAGTCCGACCTGATGGGCCAGGGCCGCGAAGACGCGGCCCAGGGGGCGGTTGACGAACCGCGAGTAGAGCGGGGCACCGCGGTTCGACTTCCCCGCGGCACCCAGGGCGCGGACCGAGTCCGTGAACGACCCCGTGGGCACTGTCATGCGCTGCTCCGTTGTCCTTGTGACCGTGCGCCTAGTCGCCCGACGCGCTGCATGTGCTGGGTCGTCACATTACGGCTGGGACGACCGATGCAGACCTCGTCCTGGGCGCAGTCTTCAGGGTTGCGGTCGGGCTGCGGGTTCTGCGGTCGCTGCGGGGTGGCCGCGAGATCGACGTCTGGCGACGTAGTCGCCACAGTAGGCTGGTCGAATGGTCGACGATGTGGGGCGCGGGACCTCGCCGCAGATCCTCGGCCGATCGAGGGAGCTCGACCGGATCGATGAGATGGTGGAGCGTCTCGGCGCCGGCCGGGGCGGCGTCGTCGTGCTCATCGGACCGCCCGGGATCGGGTTGACGACGCTGCTCGAGGAGGCGATCGAGCGAGCGGGTGTGGCTGTCGCCGACGTCCGCGCTGTCCACGTGCCGAGCGGCCTCCTCGAGGGGGACGCCACCGGGGTCCAGGGCATGGTCGCGGCGCTCGCGGCCGACGAGAGCTTCCGGAGCGCAGCCGAGGCCGTCACCGAGGCGCTGCGTGACACCCGCGGGACCATCACGCCGGACGATCCACGACTCGTCCAGGTCGCGATCGCGGCGCTACGGACACTGAGCGGCGAGCGGCCACTCCTCGTGACCGTCGACAACCTTCCCGTGGACGATCCTGCGGTGTTCAACGCACTCGCATCGCTGGCGGCAGGCGTCGCGGTCATGCCGGTACTTGTCGTCGTCACCAGCCACCTGTTGCCGAGGAGCTCGTTCGAGGAGAGTCCGGTCGGGCCGCTGTGGGTGCGCCGCGTCCCGCCACTCGGCACGGCCGATGCGGTCACCCTCGTCCGGGCGGCCGCGGACCGGTGGGTCCCTCACTCGGTGGCCAGCGCGGTCGCGCAGAGCACGGGCGGCGTTCCTGGCGACCTCGTCGCGGTGTGCCGGGCCCTGGACGCAGACCAGCTCACCGGGACGGAACCGCTGCCCGAGACGCTGCCCGGCACGCCCGTCACGACGGCGACCTACCGAGAGTGGTGGCTCGGCCTCGACGCGCAGGAACGCCTTCTCCTGCTCGCCCTGGCCGGCGGCGTGTCACCCGACCGCACGGCGTTGGAGGACTGTGCGGGCCTCGCCATCACGGACGTCGCCGGTCCCGACGGCGACGCGGTGCTCGGCGAGAAGGAAGGGTCCGTCTACTCCCGCGACGCGCGCCTGCTCTCCGCGGTGCGTGCGCTCGCAACGCCGCGCGACGTCCGCGAGGCGCTGACGGCGCTTGCCGCCAGCTACCCGGACGACTCGCTGGGCAGGCAGTGGAACGCGGTGAGGGCGGGTCGGCCGGTGACACCTGAGATGCTCGACACGCTGGTCGAGGGCGCGAGAGAGCTGCTCGACCGCGGCGACGTGGCAGCGGTCCAGGCGCTGGTGACCGACTTCGTCGAACAGCGCCCGGCGCCGGCCGTCCGTGCGGTCGAGCTGCTCCTCATCGGCGGCGTGGCCGCGGTCTACGGCGGCCATCCCGCACGCGCCGTCACCCTGCTGACCGCTGCGCTCGCCGAGGCCCCGGACGATCTCGCGCGCATCGCCCCGCTCCTCATCATCGCCACGACCCATCGCGACCGTGCGGTGCCCCACCGGCTCGTCGGCTCATGCCTGCAGCGGCTGGGTGACGTGACGTCGAGCGCATCCGTCGCCGCCCTCGCTGCCCGGCTCTGCGCTGAGCACGGTGACGTCGGGTCCGCCACAGGCTACTTGGACAGGATGCAGCTCTCGGAGGACCGGGACGACGGGCGCGAGTTCGATGCCGAGCTCGCGCTGACCCGGGCGATGGTCGAGGGCGGCCGGCCTGCGGGGCGTGAGTCCGACCCGCTGGAGGTCCTCGGCGTGCGGCGCCCCGGTACCGATGTCGTGGGCTGGCTGCTGGAGCTCCAGCAGCTCCGGCAGCTCGTCGACAGCGGGGACTGGACGCTCGCGCGCGGTGAGATCGCTGACCTGGCCGCCCGCCTCAAGCGCTTCCCCGCGCCGCTGCTGCGTGCCGAGCTCGCACTCGCGTCGGTCAGGCTGTACCTCGCGACGTCCGAGTACCGTCGCGCGGATGACGTCGCAGCGGCCGCCGTCCGGCAGATGCTTCCTCTGCACGTGCCCCGCGGTGGTGCGGGGGTCGCTCTGCTGGCGCAGGTCGCCCTCCTCCGCGGACGTGCCGCGGAGGCCGAGCACTGGCTGACCGACGTGGCCGAGCTCGTCCAGCGGTCCCCGGGGAGCCCGGTCGTCACCGCAGCGCTCCACGAGCCGCTCGGCCTGCACGCCCGACTCGGAGGTGACCTCACGGCGGCCGCCGATCACTACGCCCGGGCGGTGCACGAGGACGGTGTGACGACGTCCACCCTCATCGACCTCGCACACCTGCGGTGGCGCACCGCGCGGACCGGGGACGAAGAGGCGGTGGCGGTGCTCCGGGCGCAGGACGGCGTGCCCGCGCTCACCGCGGCTGCCACGCTACTGCGCGCCCCGGTGGACTCCCTCGTGGAGACGGTCACCTCGGTCGCCGAGAGCACCCGGGGCTCACTGACGCCCGTCCACGAGGCGCAGCTGCTGGAGATCGCCGCGGACCGGGTCGGCGCGTCGGTCGCCGGACCGGGCGGTGGTCCGGCGGTGCCGCCGGACTACCGGCTCACGTTGCTCCGTCGAGCACGCGACCTCTACTCGCGGTCCGGCGCGGAGGGCCTCGCGGACGCCGTCGCCCGCGAGATCGCACGGGTCGAGCGCGACTTCGCACCGACCAACGCGGCCCTGGCCACCCTCTCGGCGGACGAGCTGACCATCGCGCGGCTCGTGCACCAGGGGGCGACGAACAAGGAGGTCGCCGGTGCCCTGTACCTCTCGGTGCGAACCGTGGAGCTCCGCCTCACCGGGATCTACCGGAAGCTCGGGATCAGCTCCCGGCGCGAGCTGCGCCAGCTCACCGGCCTCGCCGGCCCTGTGGGCGGGT
>Ga0079224_100005259_pt1 | contig 16968 bp, 17 predicted proteins | sample Stecom2015_FD_80414 | JGI IMG/M metagenome (GOLD analysis project Ga0079224, IMG submission 80414) | Agricultural soil microbial communities from Utah to study Nitrogen management - Steer compost 2015 | ecosystem: Environmental > Terrestrial > Soil > Agricultural land | place: USA: Utah... | reverse complement strand
TTGGGCAAAGACCCCGATCGGCATCAGCTCGGCATTTGGCACCTCGCCATCATTGAGCTTCAACCAACTCGAAGGTCAACATCCACGTGGGGCGTCCACAACGTCATGGCCAGCAACATCTAGCCCGTAGATGTGGCGCTCAAGTGCCTCCAGGACATGGGATGGCAACGGAACTTCCCGGCGGCTCTTAGAACTCTTCGGGTACTCCTTGATGCCGCTCTTGGTGTTGACCTCCACCACGAAAAGTCGCGAGCGACGCTGGTCGATGCGGTGTCGGTGAAGGCCGGAAAGTTCACCCCAGCGCAGTCCGGTGTAGAAGCCGAGCAGGCACATTGTCCGCCAGGGGGACGGCAGTTCGTCCAGGACGCTCTGCGCCTGATCGAGTGTGAACCACTGCGGCGGTTTAACTGCGATCTTGGGCAGGTCAATGCTGCGGCAAGGACTCACCGTGATCACGTCGTCGTCGACGGCCGCGCGCATGATCGAGGACGTCAGGTTGTAGGCCCGCTTGATCGCGGCAGCACCCGCGCCCTTCTCGACCAGGGAGCGGACCCAGCTCTGGACGTCCATTCGGGTGATAGCGCGCATCTCCCAGTCCGCCCAGTAGGGCATGACGTGGTTCTTGATGCAGGAGGCGTCGCCACGCATAGTGTGGCGCTCGACCACGCGGGCGCTCCACCAACGGTCGTGCCACTCACGGAACGCCATCTCGCCGGCCCTAGGGTCGCGCATGCCTCCGCGGGCGAACTGGGTTTCCATCTCGATGCCCCAAGCTCGCGCCTGAGTCTTGAGAGGGAACGACTCACTGAACCGGTCTCCTGTCCGGTTGCGTACGGTCGCCTGCCACTTGCCGGACTTCAACTTGCGCAGGTACGCGGCACTACTCCTTTATTCCGGGGACGGTGAGGACCAAACTGACAGCGAAGGTCAGCGGCGGGGGCGCGGTGAAGCTACTGATCTGCTCGTAATGAACTCCTACAAGCCGGATGCGGGGACACGGACGCGCGAGCGGCCCGTTCCGGTGCGCAGGTCGACGACCGGAAGTTCCCCGGCCGCAATGAAGCGGTAGACAGTGCGGCGATCGACGTCCAAGGCTGCGGCGACAGCGGGAATGGACAGCAGACGGGCAGGCATGGTGAGTCCTTGAGAGTGGGATGCGAAAGGAGCCGGCGCATCGGTTCAGCTGGCCTGTTGTTCAGGAAGAGGCACTGCCACCTCTCGGCGGAGGCGTGCTGTTGATGCAAGAAGGTCACAGGCCAGCGACGCTCTTGCTCTCCTCTCCGGTCCAAGCGCTGTCCTGCGTTCGCTGCGGCCCCACCGCCAAGCACAGCCGACCGCGAACACCCTCAATGGTCGCCACGATCGCCGGTTTGGCTAACCGGCGATCGTGGCCTATGTTCCGGTCGCGCCAGGCAAGAAGTCGACCATCGGCTGACAACCACGGCACCAACTTCCATGGCCGCTGGACACTCCGGCGCTAGGGCCTGCTGGGTGAAATCCAAGCGGTAGGCACCAAAAGGAGAGGTCAACAGGATGGTCAACCGAACTGATATGAGCTAGCACGCCTAAGAAGAAGATCCTCACCTTGCAACCGGTGGGCCATTCACCTACCCACATTCTTTCGGGGTCTTATAGATTGACATAGCCCCGCGTAGCGTTCCAGCCTTTGGACGTGCTGTCTCGTCTGCCGTGAGCGAATACTGAAGGCCACAGGTCCCTTTATGCCCCGGATACGCTTAGTTGCTGCGGGCTGCGGAGCTGTTTGGAGCGCTCTCCCCGCTGGCTACGCTTTTCCCAGTAAGGACGAAATGACCGCCCGGCCGTAGATCGACCCGGCCGAAGGAGCAGGACCGTCGAAGGCCGCCTTGTCACCGACCTCATACCGATAGTTTGCGTGTTAATTGGCGAAGCGGTACAAGGAGGCAACGGCACGCACTTCCTTGGTTACGGCTCGGATGCCGTAGGTCATGAGGGGGTGCACGGCGCTTAGCTCGTGCCCGCCATCCCAGACCCCAGATGCAGGCGTACGGAAGGGAACCACGCTTATCCCGTGAGCGGTGAAGGGGACCACACCGAGGTAGCGCGTACCGCCCGTACCGCAGATGTAGCTCCGGGCCTGGGTTACCGCTGCGAGGTCGGCGAGCCGCTGCGACCGCTCAGAGCGGGCGGGCAAACGACTGCTGTACAGAATGCGGCCCTTCCACCCCATCAGTCCGAGGAGCATCCGTGTGGACGCCTCGGCCACATCAGCAGTCTTGTCCGTTCGCCAGAACTCGTCGAGCACAGAGTCCAATTCCTGCCGGAAGAGCGGCCAGTCAGTGGAGCTACCGTAGTGCTGCGCGAGCATGTGCATAACTCGTCGAAGTGAGCGTTCCGGGTCGACCAGCAGAGCATCCCGGATGAGGGTCGACCGACCATGAGGAAGGTGGGTAGGGATCGAAAGCCATTGACGCCGGCTTGGGTGGGACATGCTGGCCAGCCGGGCACGGTGCTGGTAGTCGCGGCGGGCGAACTGGACGTCGTCGAGCACGATCCAGTAATCCGCCGCGAACAGCTTGGCCAGAGTGTTCAGTCGCGGCAGGAAGTTCGGCTGGTGGATCGCGCACAGCCCGCCGGGCGCGGGGAGGTCATGAGGCGATGAGTCTGCTGGTGAATCCGGCGCGGATGAGGGACTCGTACGCGGCATGTACGTCCTCCGGAACATGCTGCTCGATGGCGAACCCGAGCTTCGGGTACTCGATAACGCGCTGGAGGTCGCCGACGAGCATGTCGATGACGAGCTTCTCGTCGCCGATGCTCTTGAGGTAGTCGTCGAACTCCATCGGCTCCGAGGCGCAGGTCACGTCGACCTGGGGCCAGAGTTTGCGGGCGGTGGCGAAGGAGCGGCGCTCCATGTAGGGCTTGGAGACAAGCAGCACGGACTTCGGCGTGATGCCGGCGGATGCGAGGACCTCGCGGGACAGGGTGATGTTCTGGCCGGTGTTGCCGGCGTTCGGCTCCACGAGGATTGCGCTATCCGGCACACCTAGGGCGAGGGCGTGCTCACGGTAGTGCACGGCTTCCCCACGGGGGAACACCTTGGCTGTGGTCGGGCTGTTGCCGCCGGTGAACACGAGAGTGGGGAACAGGCCGGCGCGGTACAGCTCGGCGCTGAAGGCGGCCACGCCGAGGTCGTGACTGCCGAGCCCGATCGCGACGTCGACGGGGCTCACGTCGTGATGCATCTGGTGGAAGTCCCAGACCAGCTTGGCCTTGCTGATCTGCTCCTCGGTGATGGCCGGCTGGTTGTCGGTCACTCGCTTATCTCCCTGGTCACCGTCGTGTGGGGCGGGCTGCCCCGTCGGCCGTCCTCCGGATGTCCGTGATGCTGCGGAGCTGGTGGCTCAGCCCGTACTGGGCCGCCTCCCTGGCAGCGTCGTCGAGGACGTGTAACCCATCATCCAGGGTGGCGGTATCGGAGAGCAGGATGTGGCCATATGCGGTGTCCAGGCGTACCCGCTGCATGGGCGATTCCGTGACGCCCGTACTGCGTGCAAGGTCGATGAGACGCAGGGCGGCGTCGAGGTTTCCGGAACCGCGGTGAGCGAGGGCCAGCTTCTGTTGCGCGACCGACCAGTCCTCCTGTTCGGCGAGGTCCTCGAAGACGTGGACCGCTGTTTCCATCACGCTGACCGCATAGTCGTGGTTGCCGTCCTTGCTCAGAGCCGTGCCCACCCACAGACGAGCGCGGGCACGGTCACGAGGGGACAGTCGATCGTCGGCTGCCAGGTCCTCGTACTGGCGCGCCGCTGTCTCAAGTTCGCCGACCATCTCCGTGACGACGGCTAGGGAGAGATCGAGCTGAGCTACGCGGCGCGGGATCGCCAACTGCATATAGAGCGAACGAGCGTTGGCGTATGCGCGCTGGGCCGAGAGTGGGCCAACGACGGCCCCCTGGTCTCGCATCAGGTCTCCGTGCAGCGCGGTGGAACGTGCCAGCAGGGACAAGCCCCGTTCATCCAGCTCCCAGGCTTTGTAGCGAGAGGTCCAGCGGTGCAGAAGTGATTCCGCGAAGGGAAAGTTCTGGCGGGCAAGGGCCACCACTGCGCGCTCCAGGTCGTCGGCCCACGTCTCGTAGTCCCAAGCTCGTGGGCGGGGAATGGTGACACGCCCCGTCGTTTCCGGAGGGGTGTTCCCCTCGGCGAGTTTGGCGAGCTCTGTTTCGAAACGCACGTGTGTCTGCGCGTTCGCCTGGGCCAGCGCTGTATCCAAGATGGCCTGGCTCTCCGTATTGGGTCGCCGCTTGGCCAGAAACTTTTCCCAGTTGCTGACGGTATTGACCGAGACGCCCAGTCTTTCGGCGAAGGCGCGCACGCTCAAGCGGAGAGCCTTCCGGAGGGCAAGTGCCTCCAGGCCGGTCCATTCATGAACGGTCGCCACGTGCCACTCCTTTCCGTCGCCATCGAAGCACGCTGAGTCGCGCCAGGTGGACGGAAGTGGGACAGAAGTGGGACGGCCGTGGATTCCCCGACCGCCCGGCCGCCATCAGGCTCGAAGTACCCCTCCGAAGACGGCCTGATGGACGGTCATGATCTTGGAACCCCTCACCGAACAGCGGCACGTCACCGGTCCGCTCGTGTTCGGCTACCTGCGCCTGGTGCGGGTCTCGCGTGCTCGTCAGCTGGCCCTGACGATGGCGATCAGCGACTACTGCCGTCGTCACGAGCTGACACTGGCCGGCGTCTACATGGAGCGTTGCTCTTCCACGCCGTCCGCGTTCGTGGGCATGCTCGATGCCCTCACGACCACTCGGTCCTATGGGGTGGTACTTCCCACCCCGTCGCACCTCGGCCCCAAGGCCATAGCGGCTGAACGGCGCAGTCAGCTGACCGAAACCGGCGCCCATCTGCTGCTGATCCGTGGTGAACGGACGGCTCCCCCAGGCGAAGGCGCCGCAGCCCTCGCCGCCGGAGGCACCGAGTGATGAGTGCCTGCCGGTACAGCCCTGCGCGACCATGGTTGGCGCCCGCTCGGGCGGCTACGTCCCGGCCGGCCGCCAGCCTCGGTTACGGAGGATGCCTCGAGTCAGCGCTCGGCGGCGTGCCTCCAGTAGTCCTTCAGCATCTCACCGGGCCACGCGGGCTGGGTGACGGGGCCGCGCGGCAGGAACTCCTTGAAGACCGCCACCAAATCCACCACCAGCGTGCCGTCGTCAGCGTCGAGGTCCGTCACATGCAGATCCCGTCCGTCGACGCGGAGCAACCGCGGGAAGGAGGTCGCGAGGCGAGCCGGACGCCGGTGGTTGTGGTGCACGAAGGTTCCCGTCGCCGGCCAGTCCGGGTTGTCCCGCGGGCTTCGCGCGTGGAGGGCAACGTCCTCAGGAGAGCCGAAGTTGAAGAACCAGGTGACCTGGAGGTGAGAGAACTCCTCGATCCCCTGCAGGGTTTCCTCCGGGTACTCCGGGCGCAGCCGAATGATCGACTCCACACCGCCCTTGAAGTCGTCGAGGCGCCCCTTGTGGCCCCCGACCACCTCGGCGATCACCGGCACCTCGATGGACTTTTTGGACACGGGTTCCCCCTTCTCCGCTCGCGGCACGGCAAGGCGGTCAGCCACAGCATGCCCGCCTTCACCACCATGGCGCCGTCAGGCTACTCGTTCGAGTACGGCCTTGGCTCGCTCGTCGATCTCCGCCGCCACGCTGATTCCCCGATTGCGGAAAGGGGACAGCACCCGGCGCATGTTCACGGCTGCCTCGCGTGCTCTGCCCGACTGGACGCCCTCCATCGCGTCCAGGGCCTGTGCCCACGTGTGGCACGCGGCCTCCACGTTCCCCTTGCGGGCCTGCACAGTGCCCATGTAGCCCAGCGTCACCGCGTGGGTCCGGCTGAAGGTGTCGGCCTTCCTGGTCAGCACGCTGTTGTTGAATTCTTGGAGCGCTCCGTCGAGATCGCCGAGCGTCCACAGGGTGCGGGCGGTCTCGTGGGCCAGGGAAGCCCGCTGGAAGAACCACACCCGACTCGGATCCTCGTCACCGACGTCAGCCGCAGCCAGGTCGTCCTCGGCGCGGAGAAGCGCTGCGATCGCGGCCCGCTTCTGTCCGTTGGCAGCAAGACTGCGTGCCTGCACCACTCCGAGCAGTGCCCGCTCGCGAGGCGTCGCGAGGGTGTACCGCTTACGCTCCACGGAAGCCGTGGCGAGGTCGACGGCAGCCCGTGGGTGGCCGAGATCCGTTGCCTGGTGAGCCATCGCCCGCAGGATGTGGCCGACGAGGGGAGCGTCGTCGGCTTCCGCCGCGAGCTTCAGCGCCAGCGTGAAGTAGCGCCGCGCGGCCTCATGGTGAGAGGCGTCGAAGCTCATCCAGCCGGCGACGTACACCGCCTCGGAGGCAGCGGCGAGGAGGGCGCGACGAGTGTCGTCGCTGGTGAATACCCCTCCGACGTACCTGGCAACGTCGTCGACGAGGTACTGGTAGAGGGCCGTGCGGCCATCCATGCCGCCGTGTCGCTGGTCTCTTCGAGAGAAGAACTCTGTCATCTCACGCACAGCGCTGACTTCGGCGGCCCCGACCCTGCGGCTCGTCGCGGCGGGGCGGGACTTTGCCCGTTGGGGAGCCTCATCCCACCACTGCTGTCCAGGCAGAACCAGGCCACCCACCGAGTAGGCGGCGCCGGCCAGCAATCGGCGGCGTTCGAGATCCACGTCGCTTCTCCCAAGGTCTACCAGCGCAGTCAGCGTATCGACGTTCCACTCCGATGCTGCGGCTGCACCCGCCTCCGGCGCGGAGAGCCCAATCTCGGCTGGTGTGATGGGGCGTTGGAGTCGTCGGGACAACGTCTCGCACAAGATAAAGGGCGCTCTGCCCGAGGGCTGTGTTCCCGCCACCCACATGGCGATGTGCGAGCGGCTGGTGCCCAGCAGTTCCCTCGCTTCCACCTCGGCCGCGACCCGCACAAAGGCAGCCGCCACTTTCTGCTGCGACCAGCCTGTTTCCGCGATCGCGTCGGCCAGCTTCACGTTCCGCTCGCGCGCCATCGTCTACCTCGGTTCACCAAAACGATCTTTGACGGGTTTGACGGCCCCGGCAGCCGCCGGGAGATACCGCCGCGATGTGATCCACGGTTCGCTCGTGGTCAACGAAACCACCAACTGCCTTTGTCCGGGAGGAAACCGGTGAAGACCAGCCACACGACTGGCACCGACACCCGGACTGTGCCGGGCGACGGGCGCGCTCCCGCTCCGACGTCTGGCGTATGGCACCTCGACCACCCCCCGCCGATGGCCGTGCTCGTGCAAAACCTGCGCCGCTTCGACCACTCCGACAAGACCGCCGATCGAGTCCTCCGCGGGCTCAAGCACCAGTTGTGAGAAGGCGAGCATGGACCGAATCGAAAGTCTGGGGAGTGTGATCAGCGCTCCCGAACAGAAGAAGACCCTGACGCTCGCCGCCAACGACAGGGCTCCGGGCAAGGCGCGGTCCTTCACCCGGGAAGCGCTGATGGCGTGGGGTGTGGAAGACCTTCTGGACCAGGCTGTACTGATCGTCAGCGAGCTCACCACCAACGCCGAGCGGCACGGCCGAACTCCGGGCGTCGACCTGAGCCTTCCGTCCAGAGCGGAAGGCGAGCCCGTCGAAGAGATCACGCTGACGTTAGCCCTGCAGGCCGGTGTTGTGGGGATCGAGGTCGAAGACAACTCCCCTGAGCCCCCGGTGCCTCAGATCGTCTCGCTCTATGCCACCAGCGGACGGGGCCTACACCTCGTGTCGGCAGCGGCCGACGCCTGGGCTGCCTGCCCCAAGGAAGACGGACGCGGCAAGAGAGTGATCGCTCTCGTGAGGCGCACCGAGTCGCCCTTCACCTCCTAACCCCTTTCCTTGGAGATCCCTGATGTCATCCCGGCTTACGTCCTTACCCGCGCCCACCTCCGGCGGAACGAGGCTGGGCCTCGACACCGAAGCCGTACGTGTGCTGCTGCTGGACCTGGACGGCGTGCTCGTCGACACCCGCCCGGTCATGGAGCGCGCGTGGCGCCAGGTCCGTGAGGACCACGGCCTCGACGTGCCGTTCGGGGAGTACGAACGCCACTTGGGCCGCCCGTTTTCCGACATCATGCAGCAGCTCGGGCTCGCTGAAGCCGAGTCGATCCATCAGACCTACGCCAAGGCGTCAACGGCCGCTTCTCACCTCGCCCGACAGTTCGACGGCGTCGCGGAGGTCCTCCATGCCTTCGCCGCTGCCGACTGGCGGCTGGGGATTGTGACGTCCAAGCCGTTGGCGCGAGCCACCCCTCTCCTGGCTCAGCTCGGCGTCCCTTTCGCCACGGTGCGCACGCCGAACGGGGTAGGGCGGGGCAAACCCGCGCCAGACCCGATCCTGCTCGCCCTGATCGACCTGGGCGCCGACCCGGCCGATGCCCTGTACGTCGGAGACATGGCGGTCGACCAGGAGGCAGCCCGTCGCGCCGGCGTCTCGTACGTGCACGCAGCCTGGGGCTACGGCACCCCGAGCCCTCCGGTCCCCGTGGTCGCCAAATCGCCGAAGGACCTGCTGCGGCTCATGGACACCGGGCCGATCCTCGAAGGGAGCCTGGTATGACGCCGCCCAAGCGCAGCGCCTTGGGCATCGCCCGCGTCGACTCCGATGGCAAGCCCCTCTGGGCGCTGGTCGGCGAGGGCGCGCTCGCGACCATGAAGTCCGACCGGATCACGACCTCCCAACTGGAGGCCCTGCCCATAGACCAACGCGATGCTGAAGCACGGGTCAACCATGTGATGGAGGCCCTCGAAGCGTACGGCGCCGACCTGGCGAGGACTCCGGGTGGCGCGGGGTGGCTGTACGTCCAGCACGTGCCGGCGCGGCGCCTGGTGGCACAGGTCGTACGCAAGCTGGCGGCGCTCAGCGCGTGGGAGCCGTTCGCCAAGGCCCCAGGTCCGCTGAGACTCGCGCCCTACGAAGGACTCGTCGGGCTGCGGTCGAGCAGCTCCCGCGAGTACCGGGCGTACACGGTCACCTGGTCGGGCATTGCCTACCTGCTCGGAGCCGCAGCCCTTCACAACCCCCTCCGATCCGCGCAGTTACGCAACCTTCCTCCTGCCCTGACGGCCGCATCGGTGCCGAGCCCGGCGCCCTCGGAGCTTCCAGTGAGCGAGGTGGTGGCGTTGTCGTGGTCGTCCCGTCACGCGGCCACTCTGCTGCCAGTGCTGGAGGAGCTGGCCAGGAACGGGCGCCCCAGCCTCGTGGTGGACTTGGCGACCGACCCGGCGGAGCGGTGTCCGGCTTCGGGCGTCGCGGGGGTGAACCTGTGCTCGCCTCCGCCCAGTCTCTTCGACCTCTCCGGCGTCGTAGACGGGCTGAGGCCGCAGGATGACGGCCCCGTCGTTCGAGTCGACGAGCACGAGCTCCGACTGGCCCGATTGCTCCGCCTCGTGTCCGTACTTCTGGAGACGAGCGGCGGGTGCACCCAGCCGTCTTGGCGATCCGTGGTCCGGGCGGAGACATGGTTGGACGGCGTTCTCGCCGCCGTACGGCCGCATACCGTCCTGGTCAGCAACGACACCAGCCCGCTGGGTGCGCTGGCCGTACATGTGGCAGAGCGCCATGGGATGAACACGGTGCACGTCCAGCACGGGGCCTGGACGGCTGAGTCGGTCGCATGGCCCGCCCTGCACAGCCGCGACATCGTGGTCATGGGTGAGCGGGACCTCCCCCTCGCGAAGGAGTGGGTGCGCCACCCTGACGCCGAAGTCCATGTCCTGGGCCAGCCCCGCTTCGATGTACTCGCTGGCCTCGGCCGCGATACCCAGCGGCGCTACCTGGAACATCTGCTGGCCCACGGCCCGCGTCGCAGTCCTGCCCGTATCGCGGTGTGGGCCTGCCAGCCCTTCGGTCCTGACCGGCTCAAGGCCCAGGCCGACCTGCTGCTGGACGGTCTGTGGCAGGCCGGCAGCGACTGGGGCCTCGTCATCGCGCCGCACCCGGCGCAGAGCATCGACGTCTTCGCCCCCCTGCTCGAACGGCACGGTCGGCCGCTCGTGGCCGTGGCCGATCCCCGGGTCGGCGCTCGTGGCTGCCTCGCCGGTGCCGACGCCCTGGCAAGCGCCTATTCGACGTGCGGCATCGAAGCCGCGCTGATGGGCGTGCCGGTGCTCGAACTGGGTTCGCCCGGCGAGCGCACGCTCGGACTCTCCGACCACGGCCTTGCACGGCGGTGCAGCACCGCCGATGACATCGCCGACGCTCTCGTCGCACTGCGCGGTCCGCACCCGCCTGCCGACCGGGCGGCGACGGACGCGGTGTGCCGGTGGCGCGGTGACAGCGCAGCCCAAGTCGCATGCCTCATCACCCGCCGCTCGGGCGGCCATGCCATGCACTCCCACCACAGCAACCACGATGCCCGCGCCGCCGAGTCCGGACGGCCGCAGGGCGAAGGAGTACCTGTCCGATGACACACCTGACCGCCGACAGCGTCGCCGAACTCTTCGTCGGCGCTGTCGCCCTGGCCAAGAGCGGCGAGAGGGTCAGCCCTCGCGGCATGGCGACCCGTGAGGTGCGAGACGTCCACATGCGGCTGACGCAGCCGCGGGCTCGACTGCTGTACACGCCGCCGGCACGCGTCATCAACCCCGCGTTCGCCGTGGCGGAGACCGTGTGGCACCTCTCCGGTTCGGACGCCCCGTGGATCTTCGATTACAACGCACGCCTGCGGCAGTACGCCGACGACGGTGTCCTGCGGGGCGCGTACGGGCCGCGGATGCGGAAGTGGGCCGGGAAAGTGGATCAGCTGAGCCGCGTCGTCGAGATCCTCAAAGAGGACCCCGACTCCCGCCGGGCCCTGATCCAGCTCTACGACCCGGCCCAGGACGCTGCAGGGCACAAGGACGTGCCCTGCACGCTGGGCTTCGGCTTCCATCTGCGTGCCGGCCGCCTGCACATGTCGACGACGATGCGTGGTCAGGACGTGTGGATCGGCATGCCGTACGACCTGTTCTTCTACACCGTGCTGCATGAGCTGGTCGCGGGCTGGCTCGGCGCCGAGCTGGGCGATTTCCACCACCACGTGGGATCACTGCACATCTACGAGAACCATCTCGACCAGGCGGAAGAGCTGACCGCGGTGACCGCGAGCGCGGTCATGCCGGACCTCACCACACCGTGGCGGGGCTTCGACGATCTGCTCGACCAGGTCGAGGCCCGGGACGTGACCGGCCACCCGGGCTGGGACACGATGGCCGAGACACTGCGCAGCTACCGCCTGTGGAAGGACGGCGCGCGTGAGCAGGCGTGGCGGGTCGCCGACAAGATCGACGGGCCGCTGGGCGAGGCGCTCATCGCCTGGTACGGCGAGCTCAATCGTCATGCCGGCGCCTCGACCGCGCGCGAGACGGCGGGGACGCGGTGATGGCCACCATGGACCGCGCGCCCTCGGTCATCCTCGGGCTGTGTTCCTTCACGCACGACTCCTCCGCTGCCCTGCTGGTAGACGGGGAGCTAATCGGCTTCGTGGAGGAGGAGCGCCTCTCCCAGCACAAACACACCAAGGACTACCCCGGCTACGCAGTCGAGTGGCTGCTCGGCGAGGCCCGGCTCACCGCGGCCGACGTCGACGCCGTCGCCTACAACTTCCAGCCCGCCCACTACCTGGCCGAGTCCCCGGCAGCCCTGCGCCTGTCTCTGTCGCCGACGACGCGCGATCGGGCGCTGCCGAGGGCTCACGGCTTCGCCAAGGTGGCGCTGCGCACCCATCTGCGAACCCGCGCCCTCGGTCGGCGGTTCACCTCCGCTGGCGTCATCCCTGTCTTGCACCACCGGGCTCACCAGCTGACGGCCTTCGCCGCCTCAGGGTGGAACGAGTCCGCCGTGCTCATCGTGGACAGCCTCGGCGAGCGGCAGACCACCACCATCGCCCGTGGACACAACGCGCTCCACCCTTCCACCCGCACCCTGGAGGCGATCAACGACCCTGCCTCCCTGGGCTATGTGTACGGCGCGGTCACCGAGCACCTCGGGTGGCGTCGTGGTGACGAGGAGGGCACCGTGATGGCGCTCGCCGCCCTCGGCGATCCGGAGCGGTTCCGCCCACTTTTTGCCCGGGCCCTGCGCACCACACCCACGGGCTTCTCGGTCGACCCCGCCTACTTCCCGCCGCGCGTGCTGACCTCGGGCTACCCGAGGACCTCTCGCCGCTTCATGGACGAGACATGCCCCGAGCGCCACCCGAGCGAGCCGATCCAAGACGTCCACCGGGATTTGGCCGCCGCCCTCCAGGAGCGCACCGAGCAGGTGATACTGCATCTGGCCCGCAGGGCCCGGACGATCACCAGATCGCGCCGCCTGTGTGTCGGCGGTGGAGTCGCCACGAACTGCGTGAGCATCGGGCGGATCATCGAGGCCGGAATTTTCGACGAAGTCTTCGTCCCGCCCGCCCCGGGCGACGCCGGCACCGCGATCGGGGCCGCCATCGCCGCACACACCGGCAGCCGCACCCGGCGGCCCGTGTCCGGCGTCGCCCGGGCCTGCTATCTCGGCCCGTCGTACCAGCACCAGGCCCTTGACCTCACGCCATGGCCCGGGCTCCAGCAGAAGACGCTGGGCGTGGAGTCCGCCGAGTTCCTCGCCGACCAGCTTGCCCACGGCATGATCGTCGGGCTCTTCCAGGGACCAGTCGAAGCCGGCCCCCGCGCCCTTGGGAATCGCTCGATCCTCGCCTCTCCATTGGAGCCCGGGGTCGTCGAGCGTCTGAACGCCACCGTGAAGTTCCGGGAGCCGTTCCGCCCATTCGCCCCCATGGTCCTGGCCGAACGCGCCGCGGAGTTCTTCACCCTCGGCCAAGAGGCGCCGTACATGTCGATGGCGTCCGGCGTAACCGACGAGGCGCGCGAGCGCGTGCCAGCCATCGTGCACGCCAACGGCACCTCCCGCCTCCAGACCGTCACCCGGTCGCAGAACGCGTTCATGCACGACGTGCTGAGCGCCTTCGCCCGCCGTACAGGGGTGCCGGTGCTGATCAACACCTCCCTCAACGTCAAGGGCAAGCCGATCTGCGGAACACCGGAGATGGCTCTGGACTGCCTGGCCAACTCCGGACTGGACGCCCTGCTGCTGGAAGGTCGGTGGATCACAAAGTGAAGATCGGATACAGCTTCTGGGGATTCCTCGGCAACGGAATCACCGACACCCCGGACGGGGGCCGCAGCCACCGCCGCCCCCTGATCGACGCCCTCCTCGGCCGCGGCCACGAGATCGTCTTCCTACAGGCCAACCGCGACCTGATCGAGGCCGGCGACGACCTCGGCAACGCCTACGCCTTCCACAGCGGCACCCCGGACATCGACGTCCTGTTCCTGGAGTGGCGCTGGGCAATCGACGGGCGCAACACCAACCCGTGCGGCACCGAGGGGCACACCTGCGACCTGCACCGCTAGGCAGAGCTGGTCACCTGGTACACAGTTCGGCTCGGAACCCCGACCGTGATCTGGGATAAGGACCGCCAGCTCCGGCCGGACAGCGTGTGGCGGCGTATCCGCCAGACCACTGTGTGCGAGGCCGCTCTCGAACCTACGGCGGGTGCCCACCGCCTGCTCTTCCCGGTCGACGACCGTCTCCTCGACGAGGCGGATCCGATCGTGCTCGCCAAGAAGCCCAGGGATCTCGTCCTCGGGTACGTCGGCAACCAGTACGACCGCGACGAGCATTTCGACCGCTTCTTCGCGTCCGCCGCCACCCGCTTCGATCACCTGGTCGGGGGCAAGTGGACCAAGACCGATCGCTGGCCCCACGTCCGGTTCCTCGGCAGGCTGCCCTTCGAGGCGGTCCACGCCGTGTATGGCAGGTCTCTGGCAACCGTGCTGATGCTGCCGGAGCGGTACGCCGTCGTCGGGCAGATGACGCAGCGGATCTTCGAGGCCGTTCTCGCCGGCTGCCTGCCGCTCACTCCTGCCGACATCCTGCACGCGGACCGCTTCGTGCCCGAGGAACTGATCGTCAGCTCCGGCAGCGAGGTGATCGAGCGGCTCGCCCACCTCCAGCGGATCGCCGGCACCCAGCAGCACGCGGACCTGATCGCGGCCTGCCTGGACCGCCTGGACCTGTTCCGCCTGAGTCGGCAGGTAGACGCGTTGGAAGCCGTACTGGACACGGCCGCCAGCCCCATAAATGTGGAGCGGGGAGCGGCGTGATGCAGCTGGCTTCCCAGGCCATGGCACCTGGATCATCCGAACGTGTCCGACCGGCCGGTCCGACCGGGCACCCGAGCGCCTCTACGCTGGAGCACCATGAAGAAGGTCGCCATCGTCGGCTGCGGAGGCAGCGGCAAGTCCTACCTGGCACGCGAGCTGGGCAGGATCCTCGACGCCCCGGTCACGCACCTGGACGCCGCGTTCTACGACGACGCGTGGAACGCGCTGCCCATGGAGAAGTTCGCCGCCCTGCAGCAGGACCTGGTCGCGCAGCCGAAGTGGGTGATCGACGGCAACTACAACTCCACCTTGCAGATCCGGCTCGAAGCCTGCGACACGGTGGTCCTCATGGACGTCTCGACCGTAGCCGCGCTGTACGGGATCTTCTCCCGCCAGATCCGGCACGGTGCAGGGCACAAGGGCAACGGGGTGCACAACCGCATCCACTGGGGCGTGATCAAGTACGTGGCGACGTACCGCCGCAAGATGCGCCCGCGCGTCATGGCCAAGATCGAGGAATTCGCCTCGGGCCGTGCCGAGGTGGTGCTGCTGCGCAACCGGCGACAGACGCACCGCTGGCTGCGCAAGGTCGCCGCCGAGCACCGCTGAGCGCTCCGCGCCCCCGAGGGGAAGGTGCGGCATGAGCGGCGCCAACCCCTTCCTGGACCCCGCGCGGCAAGCGGAGCTGTATGGGCACGCCTCGCGGCTGGCCGGCCGGTCCAATGCCCTGATGCGGGCGAAAACCTCCGGACGCCCGGTACCAGACACGATCGTGCGCCTGGTGCGCGCCCACCACGAGCGGGCAGACACGCTCGGCCTGGTCTTGGACGTCGGCTGTGGTCGCGGTACAAGCAGTCTGGCCCTGGCCCAGCAACTCCGGCCGCAGCGGGTACTCGGTCTCGACGCGGCTCCGGCCTTGATCGAACAGGCCCTACACCGCGCTCAACGGCTCCCCGACGTCCCAGTCAGCTTCCTCATGGGCAACTTCCACCAACTGCCGCTTCCTGCCCAGTCATTCGACGTCGCTGTCGCAGCCTTCTGCCTTTACCACTCACCGCAGCCTCAGACGGTGGTCGCGGAGATGAAGCGGGTGCTGGCTCCGGGAGGGCTGGCCGTGCTCGTCACGAAGGGACTCGACAGCTACCGGGAGATGGACCAGCTGGTCTATGCCGCCGGCCTCGACCCGCGGGCCGAGCAGCACGAGAGCCTGTACGTCTCGGCGCACAGCGGCAACCTCGCCGACCTCGCCACCGCGTCGCTCGACGTACTGGCTGTGGAGCACGAGGAACACCGCTTCACCTTCGACGGACACGACCACGTGGCGGAGTACCTGGCCACCAACCCGAAGTACGACCTCGCCCCGGGCCTTTACGGCAATCCTGGCGCGCTCGCGGCCACACTGCATGAGTTCCTGCCGGACCGGCCCCTCACCACCAAGTCCCTCGTCACCTTCGTGGTGGCCCAGTCAGGGGGAGGACGGTCGTGAGCGTTCGCCAGTTCACCAAGCACTACGAGACCCCCGGCCGGGTGGCCTCGGCAGCCCGCCATCACACCTGGCTCGTCGAGCATGCACCGCCGCTGCGGCTTCCGGCGCTGACGGTGGTGGGGCCGACGAGCCTGACATACGAGTGGATCGACGGCCGTCCTGCCCGGACCGAGGACCTGCCGGCCCTGGCTGGTTTGCTGGGCGATGTCCACGGGGCCGCCTGGACCACCGACCTCCGGCCGGCCGCGCTCAACAGGCCCCACCGTTTCCGTGACGGCATCGCGTTCGGCGACTACATCGGTCCCCGGCAGGCTGCCCTGCGAAGAAGGCTGGAACAGGGGTACCTGCCGGACCGCGGGGCCTTGCACGCATTGCTGACGCTGCTGGAGAAGACCGCCGAGGGGCCGACCGCCTTCTACAAGGACAGCAACCCGCGAAACTTCATCATCACCGAGGCCGGCGAGATCTACACGGTCGACACCGACGATCTGACGCTGGCGCCGATGGGTTACGACCTGGCGAAACTGATCGCGACGCTGGTCCTGACGTACGGGCCTTTGCCGGCTCCAACCATTGACTCGGCCCTGCGCGCCTACAACGAGGCCGCCGTACGCCACGACCCCCAGCTTGGCATCACGGATCGCGAGCGGCTCGACGACTTCCTCGCCCTGCACGCCGTGCTGACCGCTCCGTACGCCGGGCGCAACGGCTACCGCTACAGCTGGTCGCCCCGACCCTGCCCCCGAGGATCCGCATGATCACCACCGAACTCGTCTTCGTCCGCCACGGCGAAGCCCAGTGCAACGTCGACGGCCTGGTAGGCGGCCCGCGCACCTGCACCGGGCTTACCAACCGCGGATACGCCCAGACCGAACGGGTCGCGCTTCGCCTCGCCACCGAGCACCGCGACAAGCCGTTCGACGCCCTGTACGCCGGCCCGCGCCTCCGCCTGCGCCAGACCGGCGAGATCATCAGCCAGGCCCTCAACCTCCCCATGTCCACCGACGACCGCCTCGACGGTCCGGTCCACGGTGCCGCCGACGGCAGACCCTGGGCCGAGGTGAAAACCGCCGCCGACGGCGGGCCGCACGCCCACCCGGACAGGCCCTGGGCTGCTGGATCCGACACGTGGAACGGCTACCTGGAGCGTGCCGGCCGCCTTCTACGGGAGCTCATCGACCATCACGAGGGTGAGCGCATCCTGTTCGCCGCGCACGGCGAGACCGTGATCGTCGCCCACACCCTGCTCCTGGGTATCCCTCTCGGGTCTCCGGCGGGATTCACGGTCTCCCATGGGTCCATCACTCGGTGGCAACACCACCTCAAC
>Ga0079224_100005257_pt1 | contig 16969 bp, 13 predicted proteins | sample Stecom2015_FD_80414 | JGI IMG/M metagenome (GOLD analysis project Ga0079224, IMG submission 80414) | Agricultural soil microbial communities from Utah to study Nitrogen management - Steer compost 2015 | ecosystem: Environmental > Terrestrial > Soil > Agricultural land | place: USA: Utah... | reverse complement strand
TTTTTTGTCTTTGACACAAGACAATTCCGAAAGGTTCGAATAAACGTTCAGAAAAGGGTAAGCTGCGGCGATTGCAAGTCAGTCACTATTTGTTGCACTCCGCCAAAATTTGAGATGGTAACACCCAGTAACCGGACTTTTTTTCCTTCGAGATCCGAATCGTTGAGCAGTCTGTAGGCAACCGCAGAAATTTCACGGCGCTCAGCGACTGGTTCAATCAACGTCTGACTTCGTGTTATTATCTTGAAATCACTAAACTTTACTTTCAACGTAACGGTCCGACCTTGCAGATTCTTTTTTATCAGTCTTTCGCTGACGACTCTGCATAACTTATCAAGTTCATATTGCATTGCATCGACTTCAGACAAGTCAACGGGAAAGGTGTCCTCTGCTCCGATCGATTTAGTTTCGCGATCCGGTCGAACTGCACGATCATCAATTCCGCGTACAATGCGATAATAAAAGCTCCCGGCTTTTCCGAAGTAACGCATAAGTTCCTGTTCTGACAGCCGTTTCAAATCCGCTCCACGATGCAAGCCCAACGACTTCATTTTTTCAGCGGTTACACGCCCGACACCAAAGAATTTCTCTACCGGAAGCGCATCCATAAATTGCTCTACCCGGGACGGACCAATGAACGTAAGTCCGTCCGGCTTATGAAGATCAGAAGCAATTTTAGCAAGAAACTTATTAACTGAAACACCTGCCGAAGCAGTCAAATGCAATTCAGTGCGAACTTCATCCTTGATGCGTTTGGCAATATCGAGAGCTGAACCAATCCCCTGCTTGTCATTTGTTACATCGAGAAAAGCTTCATCCAGCGAAAGCGGTTCAACAAGGTCAGTGTATCGGTGCATAATCGCACGCAACTGTGAGGATACCTGTTTATACACATCAAACCTTGGCCGGATAAAAATAAGATCTTTACACAATTGTTTTGCTGTGCGCGATGGCATCGCTGACCTCACGCCGAATTTCCTCGCTTCATAACTCGCTGCCGCAACAACACCTCTTCCTTCGGGAGAACCACCCACGACAACGGGCTTACCTTTGTAGGAAGGGTTATCCCGCTGCTCAATCGAGGCGTAAAACGCGTCCATATCAACGTGAATGATCTTGCGCATAATGCGTATTCAAAAAATCAAATGTAATGAATGATGCTTTGGGATGAAATTCAGTTTATCCTCTCAAATTAGTACACCGAACGATCAGGACAGGAAAATTTTAACTATGCTTGCACCGGTAAATATCTCATGAAAGCTGTTTATTCTTTTGTTCTCATCACCCTTGTCTTTCTGCAATGTAACCCCGAAACTATTTCGGGAACCGTAGTGAAGGTTGCAGACGGCGACACGTTTACAGTTCTCACGTCCGACAACAACACCGTGAAGATACGCCTGCATGGCATTGACGCTCCCGAAAAGGGCCAGGATTTCTATCGCGTTTCGCGCGACCATCTTGTATCACTCGTAATGGAAAAAGAGGTAGAAATTGCGGTAACTACACGCGATCGATATAGCCGTACCGTTGGGCTGGCGAAGGTAAACGGCAAAAACATTAACGAGGCGATGCTCAAATCAGGACTCGCATGGCATTACAAGGAATATGACAACAACGCCAAATGGGCGGCTCTCGAAAAAAATGCAAGGATGGAGCGAAAGGGTATTTGGTCAATGCCACATCCCGTTCCACCCTGGCAATTCAGAAAAGCGCGACGATCAATGAACTGAACAATCAGGCGCCGACCGTAGCGTGTTGCACGTACGCCGGTGCAATCGGAAACTTCTTTGACGATGCCCGTCTGGCGGAAAAATGCATGAGGAAATAGCGGTGCATCCCGGCACAAACACGCGGGCATTGCACCGCTTATGTACATCCCGCGAAAAAATGATAACGGTCATTGAAAAAGAACCGCCGCCCTGGCGCAGCCCCTGCATGCGAATTCAACAGAATTTAGAAGATTGATTTGGCAAAATAAACACCCTTGCCGGGGCAGTTTAACTTTTATTTATATACCGCTTGCATCAAAAAAGTGGTGGCAACATTTTTATATTAGCATATTCAATTGTCCTAATTGAATTTACCACTCGCAGATTGAAAGCCTGAAGCGTATGAAAACCAGGAAGTTAATTTTGCTAACGAGAAACCTCGTGGCATGCTCCGTATTCCTCTTTTTCGCCCAATGCGGGCCTGAGGATCCTGAAACAAACGGTAAGATCAACACAAGTATTACACTTTTCTCGAACGCGGCACTGCAGGGAAAGGTCACAGTAAATCAGGCATTCCTTAACGTTTCCCAGGTTTCCGTAAGCGGAACCGCGCCAACTCAGGATGTGCTTACGTTTTCCCGCAAGTTGAGCGGAGACGATGCATGGATACCGCTGTTAAGCAAAGACCACAAACCGCTTGAGATCACCGGAAAGATAAATGATTATGATCCGTTCAACGTGACGATCTCATTGGCGCCGGAAACATCCGGACCCGTGGTCACCGAAGATGAATCAGGGATAACTGCAAATCTGGATGAATACCTTCCTGTTGCCAGACCCGCTTTGCTGCTGATAGGTAAATTCGACAACAGAGGCCGCTCAATGCCGCTGATAATAGCAGTGACAGACGTTTTCCCATTAACAACCGCAGGTGTGCAGTATGGTAGCCCCCGGGTTCATGTCGACCTCGAGAACAAGCTAGAAATTCAAATCAGCACAGGCCATCTCTTCAGCGATATCACCACGACCGCGCTCGAAAACGCACAACGCGTTACCTATCAGGGTCAGGAAGCGATCTTTATTCACCCATTGGTCAACAGTAACCTTTACGCGAGCATCGAGAAAAGGTTTGAAGAAGCCAATGCGTCTGTGATCGCAAAAATTACGGTAACAAAATCCCGGCAGGATAGGTAAGTCAAATACTTAAAGGCGTCCGAAAGTCTTGAGCAGCTTAACCATTGTTGCGTTAAGGTCAATCGGTTTACCAAGCACACCTTCGAATAAATCGCCTTCTGAGCGCACTCTCGCTACTGCATTTGCAATATTGAACATTTCAATCGACAAACCTTTTTTGACCTCCTCCCAATGCAATGGCATTGATACCGGCGCTCCCGGTTTTGGACGGAGCGAATAAGGACCGGCAACCGTTGCCTGCGGTCGGTTCTGCAAAAAATCGAGGTACATCTTCCCCTTTCGGTCACTCACCTTGCGTTCGATACTCGTCGTAGTCGGCAATTCTGCGTGAACAACCTTCACTACCGCACGGGCAAATTCCTTTGAGTCTTCGTATGTATACTTCGCACCCAGAGGAATGTAAATATGCAACCCTGTTGATCCCGATGTCTTGCACCACGACCTTACACCTACGGACTCAAGTACGTCTTTCGTTACCTGTGCGGCTTTAATCACCTGCTCAAATGGAGTGGTTTTATCCGGATCGAGATCAATTATACACCAGTCCGGATTATCCGGAGATTGTGCCTTGCTGCTCCACGGATTCATCTCAATACATCCAAGCGTTGCGATGTAGAGCAAACTCGCTTCATCGGAACAAACCAGAAAATGTTTCTGGCGCTTGTCGCCTTCACTGAAATACGGGAACATCTCTATCCAGGAAGGCACCTTTCCCGTCACATCCTTTTGATAAAAGCTCTTACCATCGATTCCGTTAGGAAACCGGTTCAGCGTCTGCGGCCGGTCTTTCATATACGGAAACATAAAAGGTGCAATCTGATAATAGTAATTAAGCATGTCGCGCTTGGTGTAGTTCTCCTTTGGCCAGAAAACTTTGCTCAGATTCGTGAACTTGATTTCGTGATTGTTTATCTTCCTCACCTGGGTTTCTTCCGACGGATTTAACAACGACTTTCGATCGCGCTTTCCGGGAGCGGTAATCATCTTTGTGTTTGACTCTGAATTTCCGGTGACCTCTGATGGTGCTACTGCTTCTTCAAATCGAATGTCCTTAGGTAACTTGTCGTCGCGAAGTCCGCGGAATGATGGATGACGCAGCGAACCATCCTTCGACTTTGTGCGATACGCAACTTCTGCAATTACCTGCGGTTTTACCCACGTCACCGACGCCTTTGGTGGTTTTGGTCGAAAACGTGACGGTTTGTTATAGTCAGGTTCTTTTTCAAAAGGACACGTATTCGTTTCAAGTGGTTTCAAACGCTGCAGTATTTCTTCCTGGGTTTTCTTATCAAACCCGGTTCCCACAGGACCAATAAACTGCAGTTGTTTTCCCTCGTAAACACCGAGTAGCAGCGCACTAAATGGCTTGCGTGAATTTTCATTTTGTGTGTAACCACCGATGATTACATCCTGATGTTTCTCTGTTTTAATTTTGGCCCAGTCGCGTGAACGTTTTCCGGAAACGTACACGCTATCTGCTTTCTTTGCCATGATTCCTTCCAACGAAAGTTTCTCCGCCTGTGCAAACAATTCACTTGCGGTAACATCAAAGCTTTCGCTATATCGAATTAATCCGGACTCCGGTACGATTGACTGCAGTAACTCTTTACGTTGATGGAGTGGCGTCTCCCGCAAATCGTATCCATCTAACCACAACAAATCGAACACATAATAAATAAGCTGGCCATCTGCTTCGCTTCGCCACTCCTGCAGCGCAGAAAAATCGGGCTCACCCTTTTCATTCACCACAATGATTTCACCATCCACAACTGCACGTGCGCCCCATTCTGACAAAGCGCTATGCACGGGATAAAACTTCTTGTCAAATACCTTATTGTTTCGCGAACGCAGCCGGACTTCTTTTCCGTCGACATACGCGATCGCGCGGAAGCCATCCCACTTCACTTCATACAACCAACCAGGCTCATCAAATGGTGCATCCACAAGTGTCGCAAGCATGGGTTGAATGTCATCAGGCATACCTGCCTTTTTTTTCGTCGTGAGATTGGACAAAAGATCCTTATCCGCGACAGTCTTGGAGGGAGTAGATTTCTTTCGTTCAGATTTTGCCCGCTGCGTCTTGTTGCTTTTCCATGTGCGTGAACCCGTATCCGATTCAGTCTCCTCAATTGTTCGTCCGGACACAACAGATTTTTCATCGAGAAGCACGTCTTTGTCGGATACAAATTCATCTCTGTGTTTGATCAGCAACCATGAATTCTCCCCGCGGCTTTTTGTCTGCACAAGAGCAAATTCACCTTGCAGCTTTGTTCCAAACAGACGGATTTTGAGAGAGCCCTTCTTAAGACCGGCAGCTACATGTTTCTCACGGTCCTTTTTCGTCTTGAAGTCACCTACGGGTTCATAGACACCCTGATCCCATATGATTACCGTGCCCGCGCCATAATTTCCTTCAGGAATAATGCCTTCAAAGTTGTTATAGTCCATCGGGTGATCCTCAACCTGCATGGCAAGTCGCTTTTCAGATGGAAGTAATGACGGCCCTTTCGGAACTGCCCAGCTTTTCATTACGCCGCGCAATTCCAGCCTAAAGTCGTAATGCAGGCGCGAAGCGGCATGCTTCTGCACAACGAATGACAATTCACCCGAAGCAGATTTCCCGCCCTCCGGCTCAGGCGTGTTATTGAACTTTCGTTTTTTCCTGTATTCTGTCAACCCCATGGCTACATGACAGACGAAACTAATGCCAGCCGGTGATCAACGGCTGCAAAACAAACCTATCCGGGAAAAAGCGTATCTTTGAAGCATGACAGAAAGATTGAACCTATTGGAAGAAACGCTTTCCCATTTTGAAGAGGGGGCGCGTTCGGTGCGCGCATATACAAACGAAACGACGTACATCTTCACCCGGGTTTCGAATTCACCCGAATTTTATGTAACCCTCGAAGAGCCTGGTTTTCCCAAGACGAAGGTTAGCAGTATCGATCAGTATTTTCCCGAAGTTTTTGGAATTGAAGTACTTCACTAACGGAACCGCCTGCCAATAAGATTGGCGTCGGCGGCAGGCATACAAATTATCTTGCACCTGCCTGGATCATTTTCTCTTTGCCCTTATAGCTTATTCGAATCGCAGCGATTCAATCGGGTCGAGTTTGGATGCCTTGTGCGCCGGATAGTAGCCGGAAATCAGACCAACCATTACACAAACCACAAATCCGATAAAAATCCAGACCCAGGGTATGATAAAGGAGTCATTTCCCAATAAACGAGATGCGCCGTTACCAGCGAGGATACCAAGGACCACGCCAGCTGCCCCGCCAATAATACACACGACAATCGCCTCTATGACGAACTGTTGTTTGATTTTCTTTGGTGTTGCCCCCAAGGCTTTGCGTACCCCGATTTCACGGGTTCTTTCTGTCACGGAAACCAGCATAATGTTCATCAGCGCGATCGAAGCACCAAGTAGCGTAATAATACCGATGGAGAAGCCGACAATCTGCGCTTTGCTGGAAAGGCCGTCCAGTTCTGCCAGCGTGTCGCTGCGTTTTAATTCGAATGAATCCGGCTGCCCCGGATCATCCCCACGAATCCGTCGCAGAAGCCCCGTTGCCTCGCCCATTGCATATTCCATCTGCGTCGGGTCCGGAATACCGACAGAAAGCCGATAGCTCAGCCCCTGCCCCCCGGAAAGCTGGTTTGCCTTTACGATGGAAACAAAAGCCATATTATCGTAATTTGATGACGGATCTCCGAATCCGCCCTTTTCCTTGAGTACGCCAATTACGCGGAACTGTCCGCCCATGAATGAAACTTCGGTATTCTCAATTGGCTCACCCTCCTTGTACAGGGTCGTGTAGACTTTGTAGCCAAGAATAACCATCTGCGTTCCCGTTCGGATTTCCCGCTTCGAAAATGCCCTTCCCTGCTCAAACTCAAGGTTCTTTAACGGAAAGTAATCCTCGTTCACACCCGTTACGAAAATATTGGGATTCGTTTTTTTTGAGTTGCGCTTGACTTCGGCTATGCCGGTAACAACCGCATGGAGACTTATTGTAGACGGAACCTTGTATTCATCGATGAATTTAAAAGCCTCGTTCATCGTAATCAGCGGATAGGTCTTTTCAGCAACGCCTTGTGTACTGCCTCCGCGGTGAGTTTTGGATCGTATGTTGAAGTTGTTCGCTCCCAGCGACGAAAGACTTTTCATAATTGATGCCTTAATCCCGTCAACCGCGGTAAGAACTCCGACAAGCGCCGTAATTCCCAACGTAATGATCATCGCGGTGATTATCGACCGGAGCAGGTTTGCCCGTACCGAGCGAAGTCCTTCCCTAAAATTTTCTACAAGATTCATGCAAGGAGACTAATCTATTCATTAATACGTTGATCTGCCAGGGCAGAATGTTACATCTGGCAGTAAAATTTTCAAAATAAAGTGACTTTCCAGCCGAAATCCGACATATAATTCCGCAAAATGCACTGATTTGATAACTTTATAGACCCGAAAACCGAGTAGCATGACAAGAAGCGTTCTGACGGCTGTCCTATTTTTTTTATCCCTCGCAGGATTTGCAAATTCCATTCTCATCCCGATGGATCAGAAACAGACCAATCACCTCAAGGCATATGGGGTGACATACTGGATTTTGAAAGGCGACATGACCGTTGACTGGCTCCTCAACTACCGCGGCGGAAGTTTCATGTGCCAATATCATCCATCGATTCAAAACGAACTCGTGATCCGTGGTGTCAGCTTTGAAATAATTTCCGATGCACAGGCGAATCAGATCATTTCCGAGATTGCAAGTCCGGCGGTGAATTACGACATCATGAAGTTGGAAAAGTATCCGAAAATCGCCGTCTATTCACCAAAGACAAAACAACCCTGGGATGATGCGGTTACGCTGGTATTAACGTATGCCGAAATCCCATACGACATTATTTACGACGATGAAGTACTCAAAGGTGTTTTGCCAAAGTACGATTGGTTGCACCTGCACCACGAAGATTTCACGGGCCAGTATGGCAAGTTCTACGGCAACTTCTCAAATATGCCATGGTATATTGAACAACAAAAGGAAGCTGAAGATATCGCCCGTCGAAATGGCTTTACAAAAGTTTCGCAGCTCAAGCTTGCTGTCGCAAAAATGATTAAGGAATTCGTCGCAGGTGGCGGATTTATGTTCGCAATGTGCTCGGCAACGGATTCGTATGACATTGCACTCGCGGCTGAAGGAATCGATATCTGCGAACGAATGTACGACGGTGACCCTGCCGATCCGATGGCCCAGCAAAAACTGAACTACAACAACTCGTTTGCTTTTCAGGACTTTAAACTTGTACGCGATCCATACCAGTATGAGTTTTCTGACATCGACAATCCACCGCAGGAACGAGGGCTCCGCCAGGATAATGATTACTTCTCGCTTTTTGAATTCTCTGCCAAGTGGGATCCAATTCCCACAATGCTGACACAAAACCACACGAAAATCATCAATGGCTTTTTCGGACAGACTACCGGGTTTAAGAAAAATCTGATCAAACCGGATGTGGTTATCATGGGCGAAAACAAGGAAATCCGCGAAGCAAAATATTTGCATGGTATCCTCGGCAAGGGATTCTGGACTTTTTACGGCGGCCACGATCCGGAAGATTACCAGCATCAGGTGGGCGAAGAACCGACTGATCTGAATCAGCATCCGAATTCACCCGGCTATCGCCTGATATTGAACAACGTTCTCTTCCCCGCAGCGAAGAAGAAGAAACAAAAAACGTGACCGCAGTCAATGATTTGACATCGCTAGTCAACCAGTTTACCTTCTTTCACTTTTACAATGCGCGCTTCGGGATGTTGCTCAGCATAACGCTGGCGATACTTTTCCGCTTCTTCTTCAGAACGGAATTTTCCTGACGTCCAGTGAAAAACGTTGTCGTTATCCGGAATAACGTCAACACCCCAAACGTAGGCGCGTTGTGAGGTAAGTATTTTCCATGGGTCTTCATCCCCGCGTGTAGTGAGTAACAAAACGGCATAACGTGTGTCCGGCTGATCCGGCACCACATTAATTTCAGGAACGTTTACATTATGCTTTGCCGAGAGGGCGCGCGAGTCTTTCAGGAAGAGGTCGTACGCAGCGCGGGAAGCAGCATCTTTGATGAATGTATAATTCTTGCGATCACCGTTGGCCGCAGGCAGTATGTAGTAATCTTTGTTGGAATCTACAGTCCGATAAACCCACTGCAGATAATATCCCGCAGTATCAATTGCAACGGTTGAGCTATCTGTACCGAAGGCAATCTTGCGCAGTTTCACATACGCCATGGATCCGCCATCGGTGTACTGTTTGCGCTGCCCCGAAACAAAGTTGCCGAGAGAATATGCGACGAATTGATTTCGTTCCTTCCGCCATTCCATCGGCTGTATTACGTGCGGATGCGCACCGATCACAAGCATTGCCCCGTGTCTGAAGCAGAATTCCGTGATCATTTTCTGCGCTTTTGACGGCAGGCGTTCGTACTCGTTACCCCAGTGCGGAAACACGACAATGACGTCAGGATTCTCCTCCTTCGCGCGCAAAATGTCGCGTCGGATTAACGCAGTATCCAGCATGTTTACAATACTTGGTCTGTGAACGGGCAATCCGTTCGTGCCGTATGTGTAATTCAGCACGGCAATGCTAAATCCGTTTTTGTACAGCATTAATGGCGTCGCGCTTGCCCGGTCAGCACTGTCGAGAAACGTTCCGGTACGCGGAATACCAAGGCTGTCGAGTACTTTAATCGTTCGAACGATGCCTTTCCTTCCGCGATCAGCGCTGTGATTGTTGGCCGTTACCAATGCATCAAAGCCCGCGTCCTTTAACGTAACCGCTAATGCATCCGGTGAACTAAATTGCGGATAACCTTTGTAAGGCGGACCTGCCAGCGTCACTTCAAGGTTTGCAATGGCCAGATCGGGTGCACTGATATATGGTTTGATGAATTGAAAGCAGGGGTTGTAATCATAGGTTTTCGTCGCCGGATTATAGGCAGACGCGATTTGAGAATCATGCCCCATGACATCGCCACCAAACAACAACGACACATACGTCGTATCCTGCGCACGCAACGCAGATGACATGCTAACCAGAAAAAAACAGAACAACAGTTTATACATCATAAAAAATTAATTGCTGTGAAATCCGTTCACGTGAAGAATCGAATCTTCAACGATCACGTAAACCTGATCATCCTTTAATGGTCTGATACGCGCCAGACCGGTAAAAACACCAAACGCCGGAAGCAGCGCCTGTTGACGTCCAAAATAAAAACACGGAAGAGTCAGCGCCTGTTTTCCTCTTCCATAAAGCGTAACTCCGGGATGAATATGCCCTGCAAAATTGTACTGCCCTTCCTGAATATTGTCGAGCGGGTGATGCGTGAGAACAAAATTATCGATCACAAGCTCCTGGTGAAGCAGGACACCCTTCCTTTCGTACTGCAATTCACTCATGATATCGTGGTTTCCAAGCACGAGTTCAAATGAAATATGGCGATAGTGACGAACCACTTCACCAAAAACCTCCCATTCCGGATTGTAATGGCTGTGAAACAAGTCGCCAAGACACAAAATACGTTCGGGGCGAACACGGTGAATCAGATCAACCAATACTTCGATATTTCTGTCGTTCGCTCGCGACGGGAGTGGGATTCCTGATCTCCGAAAATGATTTATTTTACCCAGGTGAAGGTCAGCCAGTAACAAGGCTTGCTTTTTTGGCCAAAACATTGCTTTGTGATGAAGCAATTGAAAAGATTCACCTGAAATTTCGACGTTCATGACAGCTGGCCCTAATTTATTACTTTTAAACGGCGAAGATAATTCACATTCTATGCAAAACCCTATTGTACGATTAATTGCCTTGCTTTTGTTCATTTCGCTATCCGCCATGGCCCAACGTCAGCCACCACCATTCAAAAAAATGCAGCACATTCAGGGTAATGACACGCTTCCGTACGGTTTGTTGCAGCCTCTGAAAATCAATCCTGGTCAAAAATATCCGCTTGTGATCTTTCTCCATGGTGCCGGCGAACGCGGCAACGACAACGAGGGGAATATCAAGCATATCCAAATACTATACAATCATAATGTTCTTAACAAGTGGCCCAGCTTCGTACTTGCCCCGCAGTGTCCTGAGAAACAGGTTTGGTCGGATATGATGTATGGAAAATCTTTCAGCAGCAAGCCCACGCGGCCTATGGAAATGCTGATTCAATTAATCGATAAAGTCCAACGCGAGTATCCCATTGATCCGTCCAGGATTTATGTTACCGGCGTTTCCATGGGAGGATTTGGTACGTGGGATCTGCTGGCGCGTTTTCCGAACCGATTCGCTGCAGGTGTACCCATTTGCGGTGGCGCCGACGAACGCATCGTTGCTAAAATCAAGCACATTCCGGTGTGGGTTTTTCATGGTAGTGATGACGAAGTTGTACCTCCTGCCCTGAGTCGAAAAATGGTCACAGCACTACAGGCTGCAGGAGCGCTTCCGGGATATACCGAATACCCGGGCATTAAACACACCAGCTGGCATCAGGCATATAAAGAACCCCATCTGATGGTGTGGCTGTTCAAACAAAAGTTAACGCCGCCTTCAGGGAATTAAAAAAGATTGTACTGAAGCTGCAATTATGAGAGATTTGGCAATCGAAACTTTGATGCGGCGAAGTTCAAGTTGCTGTCCGGGGAAATAAGAATGGGTAAAAAACTTGCTATGTCAGCGGAATTCGTATCCATTGTCTGGTGCCACGTCTTCAATACCTCCATCCTCAGCCATGCCGCGGTTAAGCCTTCCAGAGGTCAGTTGCGACAAGAAACACTGCTCATCCTTCGATGCCTAAGCGTTGTATAAGCGTTCTGTCAGCGTTAAGCATAAAAATTCTCTCCAATCCGTCAAATCATCATCCTGGCCATCCTTCCATCCTCAAATCCCAGTCGACGTAAAGTCGATATAAAGTCGATATAAAGTCGATGTAAAGTCGGGTATTAGTTAGGGTTGTTCCAGGGTATATCCAGGGATAATCCAGGGTTGATCCAGCTACACACCCCCAAAGGCGGATCAACCCTGGATCAACCCATGCTGAACACTGCGCAGATGTCGGCTTCAGCTCGACGTTACATCGACGAAACACCGAAGTTAGTCCGACGATTGCAGATGGAATAAAAAAAATTGTATTGCCCAAAACTCGCAGCTTAAAGATCGAGTCTTAATCATCAGCAAGATGAATTGCCATTTTACGAATTCTGTCTTCCAGTTTTTCCGATGTAAGCTTTTCACGCATACGATCCACCATGATTGGAAAAGCAAAGGGGGTCGGCTTCACAGGATAGGTGAGCCTGATTTTTTGTCTGGCGATTCGCTCCAACGCCCGACGCAACCGTGCTTCCTCCAGTTGAAAGTCCATGACTTCTTCAAACGCCTGCTGCAGCAAAAGATTATGAGCCTCATAATCGTGAAACACATTAAAGAACAATTGCGATGAAGACTGAAGGTGTCGGTCCTTCACCGGCTTTCCTGGATACCCTTTGAAAACAAGTCCTGATATCGCTGCGATGTCGCGAAACTTGCGGCGGGCCATCTCGGTAGAGTTGATACTCGCTTGTATGTCTTTTGAAAGGTCATCAATGCCGAGTACGTTCGTTTCGATTGCTTCTTCAATGGGTATCGGCTGATCCGAAAGCAGTTCAAAGCCATAATCGTTCATGGCAATGGAAAATGTTATCGGTTGAATTTGTGCAATGCGATGTGCAACCAGTGCGGATATGCCTTCGTGCACAAACCGACCTTCGAAAGGATACATCAGCACGTGATATCCTTCATTGGTTTCGAAGTATTCAATCAGAAATTCGTTTTTCGACGGGAGATGTGAACGATCCCGCTGCAGCTCGAATAATGGTTTAAGGAAAACAAGTTCGGGATCCTTCCCTTCATCACGGACTACCTCATCAATCTTGTTGCGAATCATTTCGCTTAGCTGTGACGACAACGGCATCCTGCCCCCCTGCCACGACGGCACCAGTCCTGACTTCCTGTTTGTCTTACGAACGTGAACTTCCATTTCTTTGATACGCACGAGTTCCAGATTCCGGCCCGCGAACCAGAAGACATCTCCCGGATTAAGTCTGGAAATAAACCCTTCTTCAATTGTCCCCAGATATTTGCCAGTAACGAAACGAACAAACAATGACGTATCGCCAACGATCGTACCAACGGAAAGCCGGTGACGCATGGCGATAGCGCGATGCTCAACCTTATACAGTCCGTTGAGTACAATCACCTTCCGGTACTCATTATACGCCTGCAACGAATCGCCACCCGTTGTAAGAAATCCAAGCAACCACGCCCATTCATCGTGCGTCATTGACGCGAAGCTGAATGTACCCCGTACCTCCTCATAAATCTCTTCCTCACGAAAGCCATCAGATACCGCAAGCGTAAGCAGGTATTGCATCAACACATCGAACGATCGCACATAAGGCAATCTGTCTTCAACAATTTTTTTCGCTACAGCCTCCCGAAGTGCAGCGGCTTCCATAAGCTCCAGTGAATGGGTCGGAACAAAGTAAATCCGGCTGATGGCTCCGGGCTGGTGACCGCTGCGACCGGCACGCTGCAGGAAACGCGCGACACCTTTTGGGCCGCCCACCTGAACAACAGTTTCAACCGGACGAAAATCAACACCGAGGTCAAGACTCGATGTACAAACCACGGCCTTCAACTTTGCATCGTGCAGCTGCTCTTCAACCCAGTTTCGCAAATCCTGACTGATTGAACCGTGGTGCATCGCAATCACGCCGGAAAGTTCGGGCGCTTTGTCGAGCATCTTCTGATACCAGATTTCAGCAAATGACCGTGTGTTGGTAAAAATTAATGTTGTTGTACTGCCTTTGACGATCTCAATGACTTTTTCGAGCAGGTGAATCCCGAGGTGTCCGCTCCACGGCATCTTCTCTACCGACTCGGGCAGAACCGAAACAATCTCAACTCGCTTTTCGATATCAGCGCGTATAAGGGTATAGTTGTTTTGCTGATAGTAGCTGCCGAGCAGGGCCTGGAGGGCTTCGTTCATGTTACCGATCGTAGCTGAAATACCCCAAACGCGCAGTCCGGGCGCTACGGTTTTGAGTCTGGACAACGCAAGCTCTACCTGCACGCCGCGTTTCGAACCAAGTAATTCGTGCCATTCGTCGGCTACAACCACACGGAGTTCTTTGAAGAAGTCCGCATACCCCTTTTGTGCAAGCAATAGATGCAGACTCTCCGGCGTTGTGATCAGAATTTCGGGTGGTTTTTCCTTTTGACGGGCTCGCTCCTTAACCGAAGTGTCACCGGAACGAACACCAACCTTCCACGGAAGTTTCAGGTCCTGAACCAGCCTTTGAGCAGAGTATTCAATTTCTTTGGAAAGCGCCCGGATCGGTGTAATCCAAATGGCTCGGAGACCGTTATTCTTTGCTTTCTGATAGTCGGCCCGGTCACGGATAAATTCGAGCACGATCGGCATCAGCAGAGAATACGTCTTACCGCTTCCGGTGGGAGCATTTACTATACCGCTTTGCCCGGACAAATACGCCTTCCACGCCTCCACCTGAAATGGAAACGGAGTCCAGCCATTCGAGGCAAACCAGTCCTCACCTGCTTTTAGTACTCCTTTCAATGGAAATTGTATTAACCGGTTCCGGAAATATCCAGAAATAGCGTCATTCTACCTTCGTTCAAAACGTTTTTGTTTCAGAATTTTCGTCTGTTTAAATTTTTAACTGAAAACAATTTGAATGCCGTCGTGTTTATGGAATTGATAACGCGTGCTTGCATTTAATCAATGTGTGATGGGAAAGTATTCCATAAAAGACCTGGAACAGCTAAGCGGCATCAAGGCGCATACAATCCGCATCTGGGAAAAGCGCCATGGCATCATCGCGCCTGCGCGTACGCCGACAAACATCCGTTACTATTCAGATGATGATCTCAAAAAAATCATAAACGTGTCATTGCTCAACAGCAATGGAGTGAAAATCTCACGGATTGCTGACATGACCACTGAAGAACTTAATCAAAAAGTACTTGAACTAAGCGAGACACAAAACGAGGCTGCAATACACATTGACCAGTTGGTTGTGGCGATGATCGATATGGCAGAAGAGGCGTTCGAGAAGGTTCTCAATACGCTGATCCTTCGATACGGCTTTGAAAAAGCGATAACTACCGTGGTATACCCGTTCCTGGAAAAGATTGGTATTCTCTGGCAAACACATAACATTTCACCCGCGCACGAACATTTTATATCAAATCTGATTCGGCAAAAACTGATTGTCGCAATTGACGGTCTCCAAATTCCCTCGAAAGATTCAAAGAAGGTTGTATTGTTTCTGCCGGAAGGCGAGATGCATGAGATAGGTTTACTTTTCTTTCACTACCTCGCACGAAGGTCTTCACTCCGGACTTATTACCTCGGGCAGAGTGTGCCGCATGCCGATTTGGTCACCGTTGTCAATATCCACAAGCCCGATTTTCTTGTTTCCTCCATAACGACGTCGACACCGGCTCCTGTTGAGGATTATTTTGAACTCCTACGGCGCGACTTCCCTGGTACCCCTATCCTGATTTCAGGACAGCAGGTCCAAAAGTTTAACGGTACCAGAATCGGGAACATTCAAACCTTCCGGTACGCCGATGAAATTCTGCAACTTCTTGAAAAATAGCCGCTTGCAGAGGCAAACACTGCCAAAATCAGGTCGTTGGTAAGGCATCAGATTTGTTCATTTATTTTCTAATAATATTAAACATAAACACAATACATGCGTTATGACATGTATATTTGTTTAACCTTTTAAAATAGTTATTAGACATATGACAGCGTTAGAATTTACTCACCAGGTCACAAGCCTCCGGGGGACGTTGCGGAACTTCACCCGCCGGTTCACACGGGACCGTGATGAGTCACTTGACCTTGTTCAGGACACGATGCTTAAAGCGCTGACTAATCGTGACAAATTCCGCGACGATACAAATTTGAAAGCCTGGTTATTTACCATCATGCGCAACACATTTATCAATAACTACAGGAAGCATCAGCGGTCAAAAACAACCAACGACGCTTCGGAGGATCTTTATCATTTGAATGTGGAAGAAACCCATACATTTAACCGACCACACGAGAGCCTGGAGTTTCGAGAAATCTGGCGGAATATGAACAGCATAAAAGATGAATTCATGATACCATTCCGGATGCATACTACCGGATATAAGTACCATGAAATCGCCGGGCATCTTGGGTTGCCGATCGGTACTGTAAAGAACCGCATCTTCCATGCGCGCAAAGAAATCCAAAAGAAATTGCATGGTTATAATTAACTTCCCTCAGTAATGGAAAAGAAATGACGCAGATTGCGGTCATCGGTTCCGGGTTCGCCGGGTTATCTGCCGCGTGCTTTCTTGCACGTGAAGGGAATGACGTGACGGTGCTCGAAAAGAATGATTCAACCGGTGGTCGCGCGCGGTCTTTCGCAGCTTCGGGTTTTACTTTCGATATGGGACCAAGCTGGTACTGGATGCCCGACGTTTTTGAAAAGTTCTTTGCAGCCTTCGGTAAAAAAACATCTGACTACTATTCGCTTGAACGACTTGATCCCTCCTATCGGATCATATTTGGTCGTAATGAAATACTAGACATTCCTGCCGGCGTAGAAGCACTCAAAGAACTTTTCGAACGCATCGAACCAGGAAGCGCTCAAAAACTCTCGGCATTTCTCGAAGAAAGTAAATTCAAATACGATATAGGAATACACGACCTCGTTTATAAACCGGGACTTTCCATTGCCGAATTGATAGACACGCGTTTGATGAAGGGCGCATTCAGGCTGCACGTTTTCAAATCGCTCTCTTCATATGTTCGCAAATTCTTCAGCGATCCCAGGCTTGTTCAGTTGCTGGAGTTCCCGGTCCTGTTCCTGGGGTCAACACCTGATCGTACTCCGGCATTGTACAGCCTGATGAACTATGCGGACATGGTCCTGGGCACCTGGTATCCCCGGGGAGGAATGAACCAGGTCATCCGTGCGA
>Ga0079224_100005256_pt1 | contig 16969 bp, 15 predicted proteins | sample Stecom2015_FD_80414 | JGI IMG/M metagenome (GOLD analysis project Ga0079224, IMG submission 80414) | Agricultural soil microbial communities from Utah to study Nitrogen management - Steer compost 2015 | ecosystem: Environmental > Terrestrial > Soil > Agricultural land | place: USA: Utah... | reverse complement strand
GCTGCCCCCGTTCGCGAAGGACGCCTCCTTCTCCTCCCGCACCTTCAACGCCCGCCGCGAGACGCTCGGCGAGAAGCCCAGCTTCCGCGGCAGCCTCGCCCGCTACCGCGCGATCGTCCCCATGGACGGCTATTACGAGTGGGTGCGCGACCCCTCCGGGAAGCGCAAGCAGCCCTACTTCATCGCCCCGGCCGACGGGTCCCCGCTGTACATGGCGGCGCTGGTGGCCTGGTGGAAGGGGCCGGGCGGGCACGAGGGCCCGGCGGCGAGCCCGGATGGGTCCTTCCTGCTCTCCACCACGATCATCACCCGGGAGGCCACCGGCGAGCTCGCCGAGATCCACGACCGCACCCCGATGATGCTTCGCCGCGAGGAGGTGGACGTCTGGCTCGACACCGCGCAGGACGACCGCCATGCCGCCCAGGAGTGGATCCTCGAGGACACCCACCATCTCGACGATGCGACTCTCAGCGTGCGCGAGGTGGACCCGGCCGTCGGGAAGGTCGGCAACGACGGGCCCGAGCTGCTCGAGCCGCCGCAGCGCCTGCTGTGACGTGCCCGCTGTGAGGTGCCTGCTGTGACCGGTCCCGCACGCCCGTCGGCCCCGAGTCCGACCGGGGTCTGACGACCAGCCGCCGCCGCGACCGTACGCTCGAGACCATGACCAGCACGCCTCCCACCGCCCCGCCCCCGGAGCCCGCGCCCGCCCACCGGGTGCCCTCTGCGCGCGCCGGCGCGCCGGGAAGCACCCCGGGGCGTGCACAGGGGCCTGCTCAGGGACGCGCACGCAGAGGTCTGCGCGACCCGTTCCGGTGGATCATCGAGAACCCGGGCACGGTGGACCTCATCGTCTTCGGCGCCGCCGCAGCGGTGATCCTGTTCTTCACGATCGGGTCCATGAGCTTCGGCTGGTGGACCGTGTTCACCGTCCCGATGGTGCTGGCAGGGGCCGTGTGCCGGACCAGGCCGCTGCTGGGCGTGGCCGTGATCGGCGTCCTCGCCCTGCTCCACGTCGCGATCGCCGTGCCGGTGGTGCTGGGCGACGCGATGACCTTCTACGCGATGTTCTGCGCCGTCGCCTACGGCACCACGGTCACGCACGTGATCGGTGTGGTCGCCGGCATGCTGGGCGTGTTCGTCCAGGCCACCTATTTCTCGCTCATTGCCCTGTTCGAGGAGTACGGCGGCCCGATCGAGGCGGCCATCTCCTTCGTGAGCCTCAGCATCATCGGGACCATCACGATCGTCGCGATCTGGGCGCTCGCGAATCTGCAGCGCGCCCGGGTGCGTCAGCTCGCCCTCGTCCGCGACCGGGCCGAGCAGGCGATGCGGGAGCGGGAGCAACGCACCGCCCTCGCGGTCGCCGATGAGCGCGCCCGCATCGCTCGCGAGATGCACGACGTGGTCGCCCACTCCCTCTCCGTGATCATCGCGCAGGCCGATGGCGGACGCTTCGTCGCCGCGCAGAAGCCGGAGAAGGCCGTCGAAGTGCTCGGCACGATCGGAGAGAGCGGTCGCGCCGCACTCGCGGACATGCGCTCGCTGCTCGGCGTGCTGCGCCAGGAGGATGAGACCAGCTTCGGCCCGCAGCCCGGGCCCGAGCAGCTGCCTGACCTGCTGGACCGTGTCCGTGCCGCCGGGCTGGAGGTCACTCTTGAGGCCGACGGGCCCCTCGACGCTGGAGGCCCCGTCGCCCCTGAGAACTCCGCCGTCCCCGGGGACTCCCTCGGACCTGCGCACGTCCTCGAGGGTCTCCCCCAGGCCGTCGGCATGTCCGTGTTCCGCCTCGTCCAGGAGGCGCTGACGAACGTGCTCAAGCACGCCGGCCCCGGCGCCAGCGCCGTGGTGCGGATCCAGCGCACCCCCGCGCAGCTCACGATCGAGGTGGTCGACGACGGACGCGGCACCGACCCCGCCTCCGACGGGCTCGGCCACGGCCTCACCGGCATGCGCGAGAGGATGAGCGTGCTCGGCGGAACCCTGCAGGCCGGCCCCCTGCCCTCCCGCGGTTACCGTGTCCGCGCCAGCATCCCCCTCACTGCCACGCCCCTTCGAGGAGAGACCCGATGACAGAGACCGCCCCGCGCCCCCTGCGCATCGCCCTCGTCGACGACCAGCCGCTGGTGCGCACCGGCTTCGCGATGGTCATCGACTCCCAGGACGACATGGAGGTCATGGTCCAGGCCGGCGACGGGTCCGAGGCCGTCTCGGCCCTGTCCGCCCGGGACGTGGACGTGGTGCTGATGGATGTGCGGATGCCGCGGATGGACGGGATCGAGGCGACCTCCACCCTGCTCGGGCGCCTGCCGGCCGAGCGCGCCCCGAAGATCATCGTGCTGACCACCTTCGATCTCGACGAGTACGTGGTCGCGGCGATCCGCGCCGGGGCGAGCGGGTTCCTGCTCAAGGATGCGCAGCCCGAGGAGCTGCTCGGGGCGATCCGCACCGTGCACCGCGGGGACGCCGTGATCGCCCCGTCGGCCACCCGTCGCCTCCTCGAGCGCGTGGTCACGACCCCGGAGCCCGCGGAGCAGGACACCTCCGTGCTCGAACCGCTCACCGAGCGCGAGCGCGAGGTGCTCACCCTCATGGGCCGCGGCTGCTCGAACCAGGAGATCGGCGCGAAGCTCTTCGTCGCCGAGGCGACGGTGAAGACCCATGTGGGCCGGGTGCTGGCGAAGCTCGGCGCCCGCGACCGGGTCCAGGCCGTGATCATCGCCTTCGAGACGGGACTGGTCACCCCCGGCGAGCACTGAGCCGCCGCGGGGCGGGCGGGGCGCTCCGCCCGCTCTCCGGGGGCACGTCATCCCCTGGTATGACACGGACGCGCAGGTCGCGACCTCGGTCCGATGCCCGGGCAGAGCGCACACGGAAGTATCGGGGATGGACACCGACCTCCACCCCGAAGGGATCCCCGATGCCGACCGCCTCCCAGGCCACCGCTCCCCCGCCCGCCACCCGCACTGCCACCTCCGCCGACGGCGCCACCGGCGAGGCCGCGCCCGCCGTCGCACTGCGCGCCCGCGCCGTCACCCGCACCTATGGCACCGGTGCCGGCACGGTCACGGCGCTTGACGCTGTGGACCTCGACATCGCCCGTGGCGCGTTCACCGCGATCATGGGTGCCTCCGGCTCCGGCAAATCCACCCTCCTGCACGTGTTGGCGGGACTGGACGAGGTCGACTCCGGCTCGATCGAGCTCGAGGGCACCGAGATCACGACCCTGCGCGATGACCCCCTGACCCGCCTGCGCCGCGAGCGGATCGGCTTCGTCTTCCAGTCCTTCAACCTCCTGCCGATGCTCACCGCGGAGCAGAACATCCTCCTGCCGCTCGAGCTCGCCGGCACCCGCGTGGACCGCGCCTGGCTGGACACGCTCGCCACTGCTTTCGGGATCGCGGACCGGCTGGATCACCTGCCCTCCCAGCTCTCCGGAGGCCAGATCCAGCGCGTCGCGATCGCGCGCGCCCTGGTCACCTCCCCCGCCGTCGTCTTCGCCGACGAGCCCACCGGCAACCTCGACTCCCGCACCACCGAGGAGGTCCTGGACTTCCTGCGCCTGTCCGTGGACGAGTTCGGGCAGACCGTCGTCATGGTCACCCATGAGCGGGATGCCGCCGAGCGCGCGGACCGGATCCTCACCCTCGCCGACGGCCAGATCGCCGGAGACGAGGATCTCCGCGCTCTGCGTGCACGCCGCGCCCAGCCCGCCGAGCGCGACCAGCATGCCCAGCAGCCCACCCAGGCACCGCTGGCCGGGCAGGAGCCGCGCTGATGGCCCGCCCCCGCATCGCCCTGACCCCGCTGCGCCGCCACCTCGCCGCCGTCCTCACGATCGCGCTGTCCTGCGCCTTCGTCGCCGTGATGGTCCTGGCCGGCTCCCTGGTGCAGGACTCGCTGCGCTCCCAGGCCGCGCAGACCTACGACGGCGCCGACCTCGAGATCACCCGCGTGCTCACCGAGGACGACTACGCGAGCGAGGCCCCGCTGCCCGCCCCTGAGGTCGACGGGGCCGAGGCTGTGTGGCCCGTGCTCATGACCTACGTCGAGGCGAGCACCGGCTCCACGAGCACCTACGTCGAAGCCGTCATGCTCCCCACAGGCGAGGACCTCGCCGAGGGCACCCCCGCCGCCTCCCCCTCTCAGATCGTGCTGGGCCGCTCCGCCGCCGACGCGCTCGACCTGGGAGTCGGCGACACGCTCACCCTCTCCACCGGCGACCCCGAGGCCACCGACGGCACCGCCGAGTTCGAGATCACGGGCATCGCAAAGGATCCCGCAGGCTCCGTGTTCGGCGGGGTCCCGCGTCTGCTCGTCCAGGACGTCAACGCTGCTTCCCTCCTCGGGCCGACGGAGGGGACGCTCACGCCGATGTGGCTCGCCTCCGTCCCCGACGGCACCGACCCCGCAGAGGTCGCCGCCGCGGCGTCCGGCACGAGCTCTGGGCAGGGCGACGGGGAGCTCATCGTCCGCACCGCCCAGGAGGCGCAGGACGAGGCGGCCAGCGACATGCTCCGCGGCTTCGCGGCACTGGGCATGCTGCTCTCCGTCTTCGTCCTGATCGCGCTGTTCACCAGCGCCGTCGTCATCGCGAACACCTTCGCGGTCACGCTCGCCCAGCGCACTCGCTCCCTCGCCCTGCTGCGCACCCTCGGCGCGACCCGCGCCCAGGTCCGCGCCGTGGTGCTGCGCGAATCGCTGATTGTGGGCCTGCTCGGCGCGGGCATCGGTGTGGTTCTCGGGCATCTGCTGGTCCAGGCCGGTCTCGCGCTCGCCGCCGCAGTCGGATGGCTCGACGGGATCGCGCTCGTTCCGCTCAGCGTGCTCTCGGTGCTGCTGCCGCTGCTGGCCGGGGTGGCGATCACACTGCTGGCCTCCCTCGCTCCGCTGCGTGCCGCGACGCGCGTGGCCCCGCTGCAGGCCCTGCGCCCGATCCCTCCCGCCAGTGCGCACGGTGGCGGGAAGCACCGCCTCAGCCTGCGCGGCGTGATCGGGATCGTCGCCGTTACGGCCGGTCTGCTCGCACTCGCCGGCGGGACCGTCCTCGCGATGCGCGGCACGGCAGGGCCCGCGATCCTGCTCGCCATGGCCGGCGGAGTGCTGAGCTTCCTCGGCGTGATGCTCGTCCTCGTCGTGCTCACCCGTCCGCTCGCGGCGCTCGCCGCCCGGGCCGCGGCACTCCTTGGCGGGCTGCCGGCCCGCATCGCCGGAGCGAACGTCGCCCGCACACCGCGGCGCAGCGCCGCGACGATCGCCGCACTCCTCATCGGCACCACGCTCATGACGATGATGGCCGTCGGCGCGCGGACCGCGGAGGCGACCCTCACCGCGGAGCTCGACTCCCGCCGCCCCATCGACCTGGTCGTCTCCGCCGAGGAGATGCCGGCCGATGCCGCCGACCAGATCGCTGCGATCCGCGGCATGGACTCCGCCCGCGGCGCCGAGCGCGGCGACATCGAGGTGGGCGCCGAGGAGCCGATGACGCTGTTCGGCGTCGCCCCGGAGGCCGTCCGGGAGGTCTCCCATCGCCCCGGCGCGGCGGACATGCTCGAGGACGGGGTGGTGCTGCTCGGGCAGGAGCGATCCGAGCGCTTCGGCGTGCACGACGGGCAGGTCCTCACCCTGCAGGGGGCGGACGGCACCTCGCAGGAGCTGCGCGTCCAGGTGGAGGCGAACCTGCAGATGTCGCTGGTGACCCCTGCGACGCTGACCGCGCTCGTCGGGGACGCTGCGGAGCCCGCGATCCTCGCCGACTTCGCGGACCCCGGCACGCCTGAGCGGGAAGGCATCGGCCTCCAGGATCTCGTGGGCACGGTCGACGAGGTGACTGCCGGGCCGGGCTTCGTCAGCACGCGCACCGAGTTCGGGGGCGCCGAACGGGAGTCCTACGGGCAGATCCTCGACGTGCTGCTCGGGATCACGATCGCGCTGCTGGCCGTCGCGGTGCTCGTCGCGCTCGTCGGCGTCGCGAACACGCTCAGCCTGGGCGTGGTCGAGCGCACTGGAGAGAACGCGCTGCTGAGGGCACTGGGCACCACGCGTCGCCAGATGAGGGCGATGCTCGGCTGGGAGGGGCTGCTGCTGGCCGCCGTCGGCGCCGTCCTCGGGCTGCTGCTGGGGAGCGTGTACGGGGTGCTCGGCATCATCGCGCTGCTCGGCTCGACGTTCCCGGTCTCGATCACGATCCCGTGGTCCCAGCTGGTGATCGTGCTCGTGCTCGCGCTGGCCTCCGGAGTGCTCGCCTCGGTGCTGCCGGGCGGGGCCGCGGCACGCACCGCGCCCGCCGCAGCGCTCGCCGACGCGGAGTGACCACGGGCCCGTCGGCCCTTCGAGCACAGGCTCGTCGGCCGGCGGGCACCACCGACGGAAACGGCCCTCATCCCGGACTGTCCGGGATGAGGGCCGTATCGCACGTGCCACAGGGGACGTCAGCCGCCGAACGGCTCAGTCGCTGCCGGGCATCGGCGTGGAGCGCACCAGGCGGGTCAGCAGCACGAACGCTGTGATCGCGAGGAGGAGCGCGAGCGCGCCCTGCCAGTACATCGCCCCGCGCAGCATGCTCGCGCCCACGAGCGCCTGGAACATCTGCCAGGTCACGCCGAAGCCCAGACCGAAGCGGCCCCGGTTCAGCACCGAGCGGGCACCGAACCCGAGAGCGAGCGCGAAGAACACCAGGAAGATCCCCAGGCCCGTGCCGAGCTTCGGGTTCAGGGCACCTGCGGAGACTGCGAGGAAGCAGTAGGACGCGGCGGCGACGAGCAGCAGCGCCTCGAGGCCGAGCAGCCCCGCGGCCGCCGGGCGGGTGCGCAGTCCGGGATCGGGGACATCAGGTTCACGGGGCGGCAGCGAGCGCGAGGCGGAGGGCATGGGGGCACTGTACTGGCCTCGCCTGCGCGCAGGAGACCCTCACCGGCCGGGCGGAGGGAAGCCCCGGAGCGGTTCCTGGCGGCCGGTCCTGAACCATGTCCTGACCCGGGATGCAACGGCTTCGTGCCCGGCATCACGAGGTCTTTGACAGGTGTGGGAAGTGCCACCCAGCAGGCGCTGGAAGGCCCTTGTCGGCGCCGCGACCGGCCCAGACAATGGAGAACGGCCCGCACTCCACCGAGCCTCCGGAACGCCTCGTGCGCTCCGCCCGGTGCAGTGGGCCGATGACCCGAGAACGCCCCGTGAGGGAGCGACCCTCGCCGCGTCACGCCCTCCGGGGGCGGGGCGTGGCGTCCTGGAAAGAGAGAGTGACGATGGACTGGCGCCACCGTGCCGAGTGCCTCAACCATGATCCCGAGCTGTTCTTCCCGATCGGGAACACCGGGCCGGCGATCACGCAGATCCAGGAGGCGAAGGCGGTGTGCCAGAAGTGCGACGTCATGACCGCGTGCCTGAAGTTCGCCCTCGAGTCCGCCCAGGACTCCGGTGTCTGGGGTGGCCTGTCCGAGGATGAGCGCCGCTCTCTCAAGCGCCGCAACGCCCGCGCTCGCCGCGCCGGCTGATCCCCGCCCTGCGGCGGGGCCCCGAGGGGCCTCGCACCGCAGGGCAACTGTCGGACCCGCGCCGGCACCTGCCGGGCCCCGCCCCTCTCAGAGCGTGAGCGGGTCCAAGTAGACTTCCACGAGGGCCCGGGTGCCGCCCTCGGGACGGTCCTCCCAGGTGAGCGTCCCGCCCAGCTGCCCCTGCACGAGGGTGAGCGCGATATTCGTGCCGAGCCCGGTCGGCTTCGCGGACCCCATCCCCTCTCCATCGTCCTCGATGGCGATGACCAGATGCGAGCCGGTGCGCTCGCTGCGGATGATGAGGGTCCCGCCGGTCTCCGAGAGGCCGTGCTCGACCGCATTGGTCGCCAGCTCCGTCACCACCAGCGCGAGCGGCGTCGCCTCCTCCGCCCGGATCGAGCCGACCCGGCCGATCTTCTCCGTGCGCACCTCGACCTGCGCGTCCGCGAGCTGCGGGGTCCCGGCCCGGTGCACCGTGGCGCTGGCCGCATCGACCGCGAGCCGCAGGCAGCGGTCGATCACCTCATCGAAGTGCACCGCCTCCTGCGAGCCCTGCAGCAGCGACTCGTGCACCAGCGCGATCGTGGACACGCGCCGCATCGCCTCGGCGAGCGCCTCACGGGCCTCGTCCGTCTTCATCCGCCGCGACTGCATGCGCAGCAGCGCCGCGACGGTCTGGAGGTTGTTCTTCACCCGGTGGTGGACCTCGCGGATCGTCGCATCCTTGGTGATCAGCTCCCGCTCCCGACGCCGCAGCTCGGTCACGTCCCGCACCAGGATGACTGCGCCGGTGCGGCGGCCCTGCTCGGTCAGCGGCACCGCGCGCAGCGAGAGCGTCCCGCCGCGGGCCTGCATGTCGGAGCGCCAGGCGGCACGGCCCATGAGCACCAGCGGCAGCGACTCGTCCACGGGGCTGCGCGACTGGAGCACCGCGGTGGACAGCTCGGCGAGGGTGGCGCCCTGCATGTCGCCCTCGATGCCGAAGCGGTGGAAGGCGGAGCGGGCGTTGGGCGAGGTCCACTCCACCACGCCCGCCTCGTCGAGCTCGACCACGCCGTCCCCGACCCGGGGCGCTCCGCGGCGCGGCGGGATGGGCGCCCCCTCGATGGGGAACGCGCCGTTCTCGAGCATCGTCAGCAGCCGCAGGCCCAGCTGGCGCTGATGGACCTCGTTGTCGGAGGGGAGGGTGTCGCTGTCGGGGCTCTCCGCCGCGACGACGGCGAGGGTGCGGCCGTTGCGGCGCACCGGGAACAGCACGCCGGTCGCGGGTCGGCCCTCGCGCTGGATCGGGGTGGACTCGTGGTGCGCCTCGCCCCCAGCGAGCAGGCGGGAGATCTCCTCCCCCTCCCCGCTCTCCTCGCTCGTGGTCCCCACGGGGTCCTCGTAGTAGACGGTGGAGCCGGTGGCGGGGCGGCAGTGCGCGACGGCCAGCGGTGCGTCCTCGGAGCGGATCCAGAGCACGAGGTCTGCGCGCAGCAGGTCGGAGAGCAGGTTCCAGTCACCGACCAGGTGCTGCAACCAGTCCGCCTCCTTCTCGGAGAGATCGCGGGTATCGGCGAGGAACTTGGACAGGCTCGGCATGGGGACAGGATAGGTGCCCGCGCCGTCTTCGCCGCATCGTGCCCGTCATGGACCGCACAAGTGGATCGGACCGGCGGTGGAGCACTGGCAGGGTCACGGGCTGCGGACAGGGCCTGGGCGACGTGCGAGGTCCCGGCCTCTCTGCCATAGGCTGACCTCGATCAGTTCCGAGGAAGGACGCCGAATGAAGCTGCGAGAGACCCTGAGCCTGCCGCTGGCCCCGCGCGAGGCCGCGACGATGTACGCCGATCCCGAGTACACGGAGATCCGTTGCCGCACCCTGGGCGCCTCCGCAGCGTCCTCGACGGTGTCCGGCCAGGCCGAGGGCGCGTTCACGGTGAGCACCGAGCTGTCGATGCCCACGGACCGGGTGCCGGACATGGTCCGGCCCTTCGTCGGCTCCGCGGTGACGGTGCGCGAGGTGCAGGAGTGGTCCGCGCCCGAGGCCGACGGCGGCCGGCGCGGCACGATGCGGCTCGAGGTCGCGGGCACCCCGGCAGGCATGACCGCGACGCTGACGCTCGCCCCTGCCGGTGCCGAGGGCAGCCGGGTCGAGATCGACGGCGACCTCGTCGCGAAGGTGCCGCTGCTGGGCCCGCGCCTGGAGAAGGCCGCGGTCCCCTACATCTCGAAGGTGCTGCGCGCGGAGGAGAAGGCCGCCGCGACCTACAAGGAGTCGGTCGCGGACTGATCCCCGGCGAGATAGGCGAGGGCTGCGGGGCCCTCGCTCGCGTCGAACCAGAGCAGGGCCGGGTCGGTGTCATCCGCCTCGGCCGCTGCGGCGTCCAGCTCGGTGACGTGGAAGCTCGCGATCTTCGCGGAGGCCTCACCGGTCAGGCGGATGCCGAAGGCGCCGCCGTCCTCGGTCGCGCCCTCGATGAGCTGGTCGGGGACGTCAGCGGCGATGACGAGTGCGCGCTCCTGGGGGCCGACGCCGCTGAGGGCGACGTGCACCGCGTCCTGGAGGGCGTCGTACTCGAGGTCCTCCTCGTCCTCGCCGGGCCGGTCGGCGACCGCCTCGGCGGTCACGGCCCAGGCCCGACGGTCCTCGGCCAGGGCGAGACGGCCGCCGGTCTCGAGCACGGCGCGGTCGGGGGCTGCAAGCGGCAGGAAGATCCTCATGAGCGCCATCTTCTCACCGCGGGGGCACCTTCACCGTGCTGCGCCGGGTATCGCGCCTGGCGCAGCGCCTGCCTCACGGTCACCTCGCGCCTGAGCGTGCGGGTGCTCGCTCGTCGGCTCCAGCGCCCGCGCCGGGCTCCGCGCCGATGAGCGCAGGACTGTGTGCGAGCTCCCGCAGCCCCTTGCGCAGTGCGGAGCGGGGTGCCGTCTCGGCCAGCAGCGCCCCGTCCCAGGCTGCAGTGCGGCAGGCGCCCGGATCATCCGGCAGCAGGCTGAGCGAGGCGGCGGGCAGGCGCGAGGTAATGAGCTCGCGCACGCGGTCACCGGGCACGGGGGCACCGAGCCGGTTGACGACGACGTGCAGCTCGTCGACGCCCAGCTCCTCGAGCCGGCTCTGCTCACGCAGGAGACGGGTGATGCTCACGGGATCCGCCGCGGCCACCGCGATCACCGCGTCCGCGGCCTCGAGTGCACTGATCGCGGCGGCGTTGCGCTGCGGAGCTGCGGTGTCGTAGCTGAGCTCCTCGTCCTCCTCGAGCACCGGGCCCACGTCGACCACGACGAGAGCGTCGCGACGGGCGAGGACGGACCACACCCCGTTCAGTGCGGTGCGCCGCAGCTCGGGCCACCGTGCGGGGACTCCGATCCCGCTGAGCAGGCGAAGGCGCGGCTGGACGAGCGGGAGCAGCGAGTCGAGGGTCTCCTCGTCGAGAGTGGCGCGGTCATGGGCTCGCGCCGCGGCGACCAGTCCCGGCGCCTCGTCCAGCACTCCGAGCATCTGGCTCAGGGCCGGCCCGCAGGTGTCTGCATCGACGAGGACGGTCTCCCGTCCGGCTGCTGCGGCTTCCGCGGCGAGGTTCAGCGCGATCGTCGAGCGTCCGGGGGCGCCCGTCGGCCCCCACACCACGACCAGTCGGGAGCCCTCCGGGCGACTCGTGTCCGCGGCGTCCTGCACCCAGGCCTCGGCGTCCTCGGTCTCTCCCGCGACCGCGGCGGTGACCACGGCGAGGATCTGGTCGATCGGGGCGTCGGCCGCGACGATGTGCCGCAGGCTGAGGGAGGTCTGCTCGGGAGCATCCTCGTGGCGCAGTCCGACCACGGCCGCATCCCGCAGCAGGGTCGCGATCGCGTCCCGCCCCAGTCCGCGAACGGAGAGGTCGACGAGCACCACGTCGCCGATCCCGGCGGCGACCACGGCAAGAGTCTCGGCGAGGTCCGCGCAGCGGCGCACCACCCGAGCGGTGCGGTCCCGGTCCGTGGCCAGGTCGTGGACGATCCTGACCTCGTCGCTGCCCGAGGCGCAGAGCACGATGTCGATCATGGGGAGACCTCGTGCGCGCCGGGCACGCCGATCACGTCCAGCCGCTCATCCTGCGAGAGGACCTCGAGCACGTCAGCGAGCTGGTCCGCGGGCACCAGCACCTCCACCGCCATGGAGCGCATGGCCAGCGAGCTGCCTTCGTCGACGCGGCGCACCACTGCGTCGGACACCAGCAGCGTGGCCTGCGCCGGGGAGCCGTCCTCCCCTGCCTCGGAGGTGTGCCACAGCTCGACGGAGGCGCCGGGGCGCACAGATTCGGCGACCGAGGAGTCGACCGGGATCACGACGGGGCGGAGGGTGACGTCAGCCGGCTGTCCCACGGCAGACATCGGCAGCAGCTCCCCCGGCGCCACCGAGGTCGCGGCGACGGCGCCGTCGGGGATCGCATCCGGGGAGGCGACGTACTTCGGTGCCTGCTCGCCGAGCCGCATCTGGACGGTGACGAGGTCAGCGGACTCCAGCGAGTCACCGGGGGTGATCGCGGAGCGCGCGACGAGCACGGGGGTGGTCGCGGAGAGCCGGGAGACCAGCAGCGCCCCCATCAGCACGCTCGCCAGGACCAGAACGATCCCCACGAGCAGGCGCGGGTCCTTCCATCGCGGCCTCCGCAGCCTCATCACCGGTGCTTCTGCCCCCACAGCTGTCCTCCTGCGCGTCGTCGCGGCCCCCTGGCCCGGCCTTCCGGGAGAGTACGTCACAGGCGAGGGGCCAAAGGTCGGTCCGTCGACATTGTGGACAACCGGCAGTGTGGACAGTCGCCTCCAGAATCGCTTCCACGATCTCGTCTGCCAGGTCACGGGATGGATCCGACCCGCCGTCCACAGCACGGAAGCAGGCGCGCGAGCGGGATGAGAGACTGGAGGCACCCGGCCGACCCCGGGGCAGACCGTCGGAAGGATCCTCGATGCCGCCTCGTTTCGTCCCCCTCACCGACGTCGCGGAGATGCTCTCGATCTCCGCGTCGCAGGCTTATGCGCTGGTGAGGTCCGGGGAGCTGCGAGCGATCAAGGTCGGCGGCCGCGGTCAGTGGCGGGTGGAGACCACCGAGATCGAGGACTACATCCAGCGCAGCTACCGCGCGACAGAGGAGCTGGTCGCGCAGGAGCGACAGCGCGCCGAGGACTCCTCCACCCTCTGACTCTGGGGCTCTCTGGTCTCTGCGGCTCACCTGCGCCATCGAGCGCCAGCACTCTCCCCGCCTGCACGATCGCGCGCTCGAGCGGGTCGCCCAGCCGCCTTCCCCCTTGGCGGAGCAGCAGGTCACCCGTGGCGGAGCACGAGCAGCGCGGACGTCGCGATCGTGAGCAGGGATGAGCCGGAGGCGACCGTGGACTCTCCCGTCGGCACCGGCCTGAGGTCGAGGCTGTCCGCCCCCACCGCGGCGATCCTGCCCACCAATGTGCCTGCTGTGGTCTCGCAGCGGACCACGCTGCGATCCCGCGCGATCTCCCGCAGCACGGCACCGAGCCCCAGCGGCGAGAGCAGTGACTCCTCCGCCGGGCGGGCCCGTGGGCTGAGTCCGTCGATGACACCCACTGCGGCCAGCGGCACCACGGCACGTGCTGTGCCGGCGCCGTCGGACAGGGCCACCCAGTCCGGGCCGACCTCCTGCACGATGCCCGCGACGCGCACCGCGGTCGCCAGATGCAGGGCCAGCCGGCGCTGCTGCGCACCGCGCAGCCGGTCGGCGAGCGTGAGCCGTGCACGTTCCGCACGGGTGAGCTCCTCCGAGACGGCGCGAATCTCCTCCTCCCGGTGATGGGCGAACTGCCCCTCCAGGTCCTCGAAGATCCGCTCGAAACGCATGCGCCCACTGTAGGCGGGGTGCGCCGAGCGCGACCTGTCCCCCACAACGCCGGCATTCCACAGCCCTGCGCAGGCGCGTTGCGTGATCGGCCGCACACGACTAATCTCGCTCTAACGACATTGAACATCGTCAAACTGCATCAAATGACATGATCGGCTCTCGGGGAGGACTGCCTCCGCGGTCCGGAGTCGCTCACGGGGAGGAACCATGGTCGAGGACGACATCGCACAACCCGCCACCGCGGGACGAGCGCTGCTGAGCGCTCTGCTCGGCGCGGCGGGGACCGGAGCGATGGGGTTCGCCGGACGCGAGCTGTTCGACATCGCCGGGGCCAGCGCGGGGACCGAGGCGCTGCTCGCCTGGGTGCTCGTCGGCGCGGCCGTGCTCGGTGCGCTGCTGTGCCTGCGCTTCGCACTGGTCTGGATGCTCGCGGCGGCCGTGCTCGCCGCCGGGCCGACGGGTCGCACCGGCACCGCCCTCCTCGCCGCGCTGCGGGTGCTGGCGCCGCGTCTGGCCCGCCGGCTCACCACCGGCGCCGCGCTCGCGACGGCCGCGACCGCTCTCACCTTCGGTCCTGCGCTCGCCGCCCCCGCCTCGGTCCTCCTCGAGGACGACGGAGTGCACGACGCCCCGATGCAGCAGACCGCGCAGATGCTGCCGGTCGACGCCCCCGTCCCGAGCGACGGCGGCGGCGAGGAGGAGGACGCGACCGCCCCGGCGTCGCCGCCGCCGCTCGGCTGGGGCGAGACTGCCTCGCCGGCACCGACTCCCGAGACGGAGCAGGACGAGGAAGCGTCGGACGACGACGCCGCGCCGGAGGAGCAGACCAGCACCGCAGAGGACAACAGCTCCGGCGACGACGCCGCTCACTCCGCCGCACCCGCGGCCGCAGATACAGCCTCAGACACCAAGACCGACACCGACACCAGCACCGAGACAGACACCGTCACCGAACGCACGATCACCGTGCACACCGGCGACTCCCTGTGGAGCATCTCCCGTGACCTGCTCGGGCAGGGCGCCGCCACCGACCCCGAGATCGCCGCGGCCTGGCCCCTGCTGCATGCCGCGAACCAGGACCGCATCGGTGCGGATCCAGATCTCCTCCATCCGGGACTGGAGCTCGTGGTCCCGGCCGAGCTCACCCTTCAGGACACGCCATGACCACCACCGACCAGCGTCCCCTGTCCACGATGACCGATCCCGGCGAGTTCGCGCCGGAGGATCCCCGCATCGTGGAGCGGATGATCGTGCCGCTCGCCCGCAGGGCCGTGGAGATCGTCCGCGACATGCGCCCCGAGAACTCGCTGGCCCGTCTGGTCACCCCCGAGATCAGCAAGGACCTCGCACGGCGCGCCGCACTGACGCGGAGACTGCGCTCGACCACCGGGCATGCGCCCACTCGTCAGCTCGAGGTGACCGGGGTGCGCACCTGTGTGGTGAACCCTCGCACCGTCGAGGCCAGCTGTGTGCTGCGCGAGCCGGACCGCGCCAGGTTCCTCGCGATGCGCTGGGAACTGCGCCACTCCGGCTGGCGAGTGACAGTGCTCGAGATCGGGTGAGAGCGCCCGAGAGCAGAGGTACGCACCGCACGACGCACTGCGGCCGCACGACGCACCGCGCCCGGGAACTGATCCAGTTCCCGGGCGCGTTGCGTCGTTCTTCGCCGCTCGGGCGGCGGGCGCGAGCTGTCCTCGCTCAGCCGCGTCGGCGGCGGGCCCGGCGCTGTGCGCGGTTGCCGCCATCGCCCTGCGGGGCGCCCTCGGGCTTGTCCTGCACCTTCTGCGCGGGAGCGTCGCCGCGACGCTCGAGCCGACGGCGCTGTGCACGGGTGAGGGTCGAAGGGTCCTGGACCCCGGAGCCATCGGCCGAGGTGTAGCGCAGCTGCCGCTCGCTGGGCTCATCGCCCAGGCCCTTGGCCCGCAGCACCACCTGGGACTCCTCCTCGAGCTGGGCGGCGCGCTCGTCGACCTCGCCGTCCCCCTTCGCAGCATCCTTCTCCGCAGCGGTGGACTCCGCGGCGTCGTCGGACGCGTCTGTGGAATCTCCAGCGGAGTCTCCCGCAGGCGCCTTCGCATCGGCGCCGGAGGTGCTGGCCGCCGCGGTGCCGGTGCCCACGGCGGCGGCGACCTTCGAGGCGCTGCGCAGCAGATCGCTGACCGCGGAGGGGACCACGGGCTGGGCCTTCTCGACCTGGACCTCGAGGTGGAAGACGTAGCCGACCACGTCCTCCTTCACCCCGGCCATCAGGTCGTTGAACATGAGGTGGCCCTCGCGCTCGTACTCGATGAGCGGATCGCGCTGCGCCATCGCGCGCAGGCCGATGCCCTCCTTGAGGTAGTCCATCTCGTAGAGGTGCTCGCGCCAGCGGCGGTCCATCACTGACAGCAGCACGCGGCGCTGCAGCTGGGCGAGGCCCTCCTCGCCGAGCTCCTCCCGGCGCTTCTCGTAGGCGACGCCGGCATCCGCGAGGATCTCCTCGCGCAGCACATCAGCGGTGAGGTTCTCCTTGCCGCCGACCTCCTCGATGAGCTCCTCCGCGGTGAGCGAGACCGGGTAGGCGGGACGCAGCGCGCCCCACAGCTCCTCGAGATCCACGTCCTCGGCGGGCTTGCCACGGGTGTGCGCATCGACGGTGCCGCCGATGACCTCCTCGATGAACCGCAGGACGTGCTGCTCGAGCTCCTCGCCCTCGAGGATCCGCGAACGCTCCTCGTAGAACTTCTTGCGCTGCTTGGTGAGGACGTCGTCGTACTTCAGAACGTTCTTGCGGATCTCCGCGTTGCGCGACTCGATCGAGTTCTGCGCGCGCTGGATCGCGCCGGAGACCACGCGCCCGGTCAGCGGGATCGTCTCGTCCACGCCGCCGCGGGCCAGCAGCGACTCGGCCGCGCCCGAGTTGAACAGGCGCATGAGGTCGTCCTGGAGGGAGAGGTAGAAGCGGGACTCCCCCGGGTCGCCCTGACGGCCCGAGCGGCCGCGCAGCTGGTTGTCGATGCGGCGGGACTCGTGACGCTCCGTGCCCAGCACGTACAGGCCGCCGGCCTCGACGACCTCGTCGTGCTGCTCGGCGACCTCGTCCTTCGCGCGGGCGAGCTCCTCGTCCCAGGCCGCCTCGTAGGCCTCCGGGTCCTCCTCCGCGTCCAGGCCGCGCTTCTCCAGCTCCGCGTGGGCCATGAACTCGACGTTGCCGCCGAGCATGATGTCGGTGCCGCGCCCGGCCATGTTCGTCGCGACCGTGACCGCGCCCTTCGCCCCGGCCATCGCGACGATCGCGGCCTCACCGGCGTGGTTCTTGGCGTTGAGGACCTCGTGTGGGACGCCCTGGGCGGTGAGCAGCTTGGAGAGGTACTCGGACTTCTCCACGCTCGTGGTACCCACGAGCACCGGCTGGCCGTTCTCGTGGCGCTCGACGATGTCCTCGACGACCGCATCGAACTTCGCCTTCTCGGTGCGGTAGATGCGGTCGGGCTTGTCCATGCGCTGCATGGGGCGGTGCGTGGGGATCGGGACGACGCCGAGGTCGTAGGTGTTCATGAACTCGGCGGCCTCGGTCTCGGCCGTGCCGGTCATGCCCGAGAGCTTCTCGTAGAGCTTGAAGTAGTTCTGGAGGGTGATCGTGGCGAGGGTCTGGTTCTCCGCCTTGAT
>Ga0079224_100005255_pt1 | contig 16970 bp, 12 predicted proteins | sample Stecom2015_FD_80414 | JGI IMG/M metagenome (GOLD analysis project Ga0079224, IMG submission 80414) | Agricultural soil microbial communities from Utah to study Nitrogen management - Steer compost 2015 | ecosystem: Environmental > Terrestrial > Soil > Agricultural land | place: USA: Utah... | reverse complement strand
TGATCGAACAAGTCGACGGCCACCCGTTGGATGTGGCGCATCGCCTTGAGCTTCTTGCGCTCGCGCAAGCTGAGTTCGGCCGCCATTGCTGCGATCGTAGCGCCCTCCTGGAAGAACTGACAGTCACTTGCAGTTTGCGTCCTACGTATGCGAGAGTTACTACTAATTGACAGTAACTCTCAGCTCTAGGAGGCCTGATGTCTCTGCCGATCGACGTCGGCGGGTTGACCAAACACTTCGGCCGCACGCGCGCACTCGACGGACTCGATCTGACGGTGCGCACCGGCGAGGTGCACGGCCTACTCGGCCCGAACGGCGCCGGAAAGTCCACCACGATCCGCATCCTGCTCGGGCTGCTGCGCGCCGACGACGGAGCCGCGACGATGTTCGGGCGCGACCCGTGGTCCGACGCGGTCGACCTACACCGGCGGCTGGCCTACGTCCCCGGTGACGTGAACCTGTGGCCGTCGCTGACCGGCGGTGAAGTCATCGACGTCCTCGGCCGGTTGCGCGGCGGGCTCGATCCGCGCCGCCGCGCCGACCTGCTGCAGCGCTTCGACCTCGACCCGACCAAGAAGGGCCGGACCTACTCGAAGGGCAACCGGCAGAAGGTCGCCCTGGTGGCCGCGCTTGCCTCCGACGCAAAGTTGTTGATCTTGGATGAGCCGACGTCCGGTTTGGACCCGTTGATGGAAGCGGTGTTCACCGAATGCATCCGCGAAGCAAAGTCCGAGGGGCGCACGGTCCTGCTCTCCAGCCACATCATGGCCGAGGTCGAGAAGCTGTGTGACCGAGTCAGCATCATCCGGGCCGGGCGCACCGTGCAGTCCGGCTCGTTGAGTGAACTACGGCACCTGACCCGGACCAGCATCGAAGCCACGACCAGCCGCCCGGCAGACGACTTGGACCGCGTGCCCGGGGTCCACGGGTTGACCGTCGACGGCGCAACCGTGCGATTCGACGTCGACGGTGACCATCTCGACGCAGCCCTGCGTGCGCTCACGACGTACGGCGTGCAAGCCCTCACCAGCGCACCGCCCTCACTCGAGGAGCTGTTCATGCGCCACTACGGCACCGGCGACGACACCAGCACCGAACCGCAACCCGCCGAGGCCGCCCGATGAGCACGCTGACCGGAACCATGCATCTGGCCCGGCTGAACGTACGCCGCGACCGGGTCCGCCTTGCCGTCTGGCTCGCAGCCCTCACCGGGCTCCTCGCGGCGACCACCGCGGGCATCAAGAGTCTCTACCCCACCGCGGCCGACCTGGCCGGCTACGCCGAGACGGCGGGCTCCAGCCCGGCGGCCACCGCGCTCAATGGACCGGGCCACGCCGTCGACACCGCAGGCGGGGCGACGGTGTTCGAGGTCGGCGGTTACCTCTCGGTCGCGGTCGCGCTGATGAGCGTGCTGATCATCGGCCGCTGCACCCGTGCGGAAGAAGAGTCCGGACGCCTCGAGCTGTTGCGAGCCAATGTCCTCGGCCGGCATGCCGCGCTGGCCGCCGCGGTCATCGTCATGGTGGCGATGAACATCGCCGTCGGGACCGCGGTGGCGGCGATCATGACCGCCTTCGACGTTTCAGCCGCCGGAGCTGCCACGTTCGGAGCCGCGCTGGCGGGCATCGGCATCGTCTTCGGCGCCGTCGCCGCGGTGACCAGTCAGATCACCGAACACGTACGAGGGTCGAACGCCATCGCGGGCACGGTGGTCGCAGCCGCCTACGTGATCCGCGCGGCCGGTGACGTCGGCGAGACCGGCCTGTCCTGGCTCTCGCCGTTCGGCTGGGTACAGGCCACCCGCCCGTTCGCCGACGAACGCTGGTGGCCACTGCTGATCGCGCTCGGCGCTGCCGCCCTCCTGGTCGCCATGGCCGTCGCGCTGCAGAATCGGCGCGATGTCGGGGCGGGACTCGTACCGCAGCGGCCGGGGCCGGCGTCGGCGTCACCGACACTGCTCCACCAGGTGGGATTCTCACTGCGTCTGCAGCGGGCGTCGCTGATCGGCTGGACGGTGGGCGTGTTTCTCGGTGGCCTGGCTTTCGGATCGGTCGCACGCGAGATGGAGGACATCGTCGCCGAGAGCGACGACCTGCAGGAGTGGGTGAGTGCGTACGGCGCGAACCCGACCGAGGCGTTCCTGGCCTTGACGCTACTGCTGTTGTCACTGGCAGCTGCCGGTTGCGCCATCGCCTCGGCGTTGCGCATCACCAGCGAAGAGTCGGCCGGGCGGGCCGAACCCATCTTGGCCACCCCGCTCAGCCGGCCGGCATGGTTGCTCAGCCACCTCGTCGCGCCACTCGCCGCTGCGATCGTGGTGCCTGTCGCCGGAGGTCTGGGGACCGGAATCGCCTACGGCATCTTGACCAGCGACGCCGAGCAAATCCCACGCCTGGCCGGCGCGGCCATGGCGCACGTGCCCGCAGTGTGGTTGCTCACCGCCGCCACGGTGCTCTTGATCGGCCTACTGCCTCGACTGGCCGTCACAGCGTGGGCGATTCTGGCCGGCTGCGTGGTCGCCGCGATGCTGGGCTCACTGATCCGGCTGCCCGACTGGGTGCTCGAGCTGTCGCCGTTCGAGCACACGCCACGGTTACCGGGCGGCAGCATGGACGTGGCGGCATCGCTGACGTTGACCGGGCTCGCGGCCGCGGTGATCGTCGTGGGCGTGGTGTCGTTTCGCCGGCGGGACGTGCGCTGAGGACCGGCGGCGCGGCTGATCGCGGCTCAGATCTCTTTGGTCAGCATGACCGCGCCGGTCTCGCGCTCGTAGCCCAACCGGGTGTACACGCCCAGGGCGCCGGTGGGATTCGCGGTGTCGACGTCCAGGCCGGCGTACTGCATGCCCGAGGCCGAGTAGGCGCGCATCGCGGCGACCAACAGCGCGCCGCCCAGGCCCTGCCGCCGCCACTCGCGGCGGACGCCGAGCAGGTCGGTCCAGCCCTCGGTGTAGCCCTGGGGCTCCCAGTCCTGGTGGTAGGCACCGGAGATCAGGTAACCGACCACCAGGCCCGCGGCGTCGAGCGCGACGAAGCTCCAATCGGGCCGGAACGCATCGGTGCCTACGACGTTCACCTGCCACACCTCGGCATCGAACGGACTCGAGCCCCAGTGGTCGCGGGCGAACGACTCGTTGTGGGCGAGCCGGACCGCCTCGTCCCACGACCGGGCATACGGACGTACCGTCACGCCGTCGGGGACTCGAATCTCAGGCAGCGGCGCCGCCAGGTCTCGACGCATCCCGATGTACCACCGCCGCGGTTCGAAGCCGGAGCGTTCGCCGAGACGTCTCGCCGCGACGTGGTGCTCGTCGACGAATAACCGGATCCGAGCCGGCAGATTGACCGCCGCGGCGGCCAGCTGCTGCCGCGAGCGTGCCTCGCTCCACGCCAGGATCGCCCGGCCGATCCCACGGCGGCGATCGTCCGGGTGCACCGTGCCGTACAGGACGGTGGCGTGGGTGCCTTCGGTGGCGGGGCGGAACTCCGACCACGCATACGCACGCATTCGGCCGGCAGCGTCGAAACCGGCCACCGAGTCGCGGGCCGGGTCCCGCCAGCCGCCCTCGAACATCTGGGCCAGTTCGCTTCGTGAGCGACGCTCGGTGGCGTCGTCGGCGTCGTCGGCCACGCCCGTCAGCGCGTACCACGCTGGAACATCGGCCGGGGTCAGCGCCCGCCAGGTCAGATCGACGCCGGACGGCAAGCCCGGAAGGTTCGCCGGTGCGGCGGCGCGGACCCGGACCGGGGCCAGTTGTGCGCTGGACATGCGGCACACGCTAGATCGGTGTGGCGCGAGCAGCGAGCGATTTTTCGACCAGTTCCGGACCCAGGGCGCCCTCCGGCGCGCTTCAGATCAGGCGCGTCCCAAGAGCTGCGACCACCAGGCGTTGAGCAGCAACCCCTTCTCGACGCCGACGCCGACCGAGGTGTAGCTGCAGTCCAGCAGCCGGGCGCGCGAGTCGGCATCGGCCATCCAGTGCTTGACGACACGTTCGGCGCTGCGGGTCCCGCGCCACACGTTCCCGGTGACGGGTGCGCTGTAGCCGTGGTCTTCAGCGCGGTCGGTCGGGGTCTCGCCGTCCGGACTCACCAGTGAGACGAACCACCGCTGGCGCATGTCGCGGCTGTGTTCTCTGGCAGCGGCCAGGAGCCGAGCGTCGGCCCGAAGCGGCGAGCAACCCGCCTCCGCACGCACCGCGTTGGTGGCATCGATCAGCGCCTGTTCGTCCCGGGCGAGTACCGGAGTGGTGGGCTGCGGGTCGGTCGGCGTCGTGGACGGGGTGGGCGTCGGATCGTTCGGCGTGGAGGGCTCTCCGGTCGGCGTCGGCTTGCCGGGCCGGGTCGGCTCGTCGGTGGGCTCAGGGGTGGACGACGGCCGCGGCGAGCCGGACGTTTCGGGTTCGGCCGGGTCGGTGTCGTCCGTGGGATCGCTGGTCGGGTCCGGCTCGCCGGAGGGGTCCGGATCCCCGGTCGAGTCGGGATCGCCGGTCGAGCTCGAATCGCCGCCGCTCGACCCGTCGGTGCGGTCCGCGCCGTCGCCATGCGGATCGCTGGCCGCGTCGGAGGTCTCGGAGGCGCCGGGGGTGCCCGATGTGCCGGCATCGGACGGGGTGCCCGTGGCCGACGACGACGTCGTGTCGCTGGGCCGGTCGGAGGTCCGCGTACTCTCGGTCTCGACGCGCAGAGTGCCGGACGACGACGGATCCTCGTTGAGGACCGCGATGGCGCCGACCGTGAGAACGGGGATCAGAACCAGAGAGCCGAGGCGCAGGTACAGGGGGGTTTTACTCGGTCGTCGGTGCCGAGGTTGCCACAAGGTCACGGGTCAAAGTCCTTCCGACGATGCCCGACCATACTGCACGTGCCAAGATCATATGACCCCTACCTCCCGATCCGCCCGCCTGCATCTGGATGTCGTAGATGACCGAATACCGCCCTCAGTCGCCGACGATGCTGGTCGTGGCCGCTGCGATCGTCGACGACCTCGCGCGGCCGCAGCGGCTGCTCGCCGCACGCCGCCGCGCCCCGGCCGAACTGGCCGGAGGGTGGGAGTTCCCGGGCGGGAAGGTGGAGCCGGACGAGACACCGGTGGCCGCCCTGCACCGCGAATTGCGCGAGGAGTTGGCGGTCTCGGTCCGGCTGGGCGCTGAGGTGCTGGGGCCGGTGGACGGGGCCTGGCCGTTGACCGCCCAGGCCTGCATGCGGGTGTGGTGGGCCGTCGTCGAGTCCGGTGTTCCCGAAGCGATGGCCGACCATGACGCGTTGCGCTGGCTGGAGCCCGGCTCGTGGCACGCGGTGTCCTGGCTGCCGGCCGACCGAGCGGTCGTAGCCGCGCTTGCCGGCCACGACTAACCTGGCGACATGACGCCGACCTCCGAGCCTGCCGACCGGGACGAGCCCGGGCGCCTCCCGCCCACGCCTTCCACTCCCGCGGTTCGAGCATCGGACCTCGAGCGCGAACAGGTCGTCGAGGCGCTCTCGGAGCACGCCACCACCGGGCGACTCACCCTCGCCGACCTCGAGGAACGCATCGGCCTCGCCTACCGGGCCACCACCCGGGAGGAACTGGATCGGCTCGTCGCCGATTTGCCCTCGACCGATTCGGCGTCTCGTTCGGCCACCGAGCCCGAGACCCGCCGCCGCAAACTCACCAAGTGGATCGTCGCGATCATGGGCGGCACCGAGAAGCAGGGACGCTGGCGGGTGGCCGAGCGCGTGACGGCGTTGGCCATCATGGGTGGGCACACGATCGACCTGCGTAACGCCGAACTCGATTCCGACGAGACCACGATCGTGTCGATCAGCGTGATGGGTGGCGCCGACATCTACGTCCCCGACACCGTGGACGTCGAAGTGGGCGGGTTCTCGATCATGGGCGGCACCGGCGAGCGGGGAAGCACGAGGCCGCCGCGCCCGGGCGCACCGAGAGTCAAGATCCTCGTGTACAACGTCATGGGCGGCACCGACGTGTGGCGGCTGCCGGAGGAGACTCTGGACATGCCGCTCAAGAAGGCCCAGAAGATCGCCAAGAAAGCCCACTGAGGCCACACCCGGACATGAAAGCGGCCCCGCAGGCCGGGCACGGACCTGCGGGGCCGGATCATGAGCGGGCCATCCGTCTTTCTGCGACGGATCCCGGCAACGGCCGCGGCCACCCGACTCGGCGGCCAGCCGACCGTCACTGACGGTACGGGGCGTTGCCTTCACATCGCTTTCACGATGTATTCATCCAGGTCAACGCCCCGACCAACAGACTCGCTCCTCAGGCGACGCTGCTGTTGCGCTTGGCGCGGACGGCGATGGCTGCGCCGCCGGCCAGGAGAAGACCGATCCCGAGGAAAATCATCCAGGTGTTGGACGATCCGGTGTCGGGAAGGTCGTCGTCGCCGTTCTCGTCGCCTTGCTCGTCGCCGTTCTCGTCCGCACCGTCGTCCCCGGTGGTCACCGTGAACGAAACAGTGGCTTCGGAGTCGGTGAGCTCAGGGTCGCCACCTTCCAGCGTGGCCGACGCCGTCAGCGTGTACTCACCGTCCTGCAACGGCTCCGCGGGGGTGAACGTCCATGCGCCGTTCTCGTCGACCTCGAGGTCGCCCTCCCACGTGTCGGCCGCGGTCTGCACCGCGCCCGACTCGGTGACGGTGCCTTCGATCTCCAGGCCGACCGTGGCCCCCGGGAAGGCCGTACCGGTGAAGACGACGTCACCGGAGACCGAGGAGCCGTCCTCGGGCACGGCGATGGTGACCTCAGGCGCCTTGATGCCGAGGTCGGCCACCGTGGCCTCCTGGGTGTCACCGTCGAACTGCTGCGTGACGGTCGCGTCGAAGCGCTTGCCGATCGGCAGGTCCGATTCCGGCGTGATGGTCCAGGTGCCGTCCTCGCCGACCGTCGCCTCGCCCACGACCTCGTCGCCGACGGTCAGGGTGACCGTGGCGCCGGGCTGGCCGGTGCCGGTGAAGTCGGGACGGACGTCGCTGGTGGTCTGCCCATCGGTCGGGGACTCCACCGCGAGCTGCTCGACCTGCACCTCGGTGGCGGTGAAGTTGCCCTCGACGACCTCGGACTTCGAGTACTGGCCGTACGTGGCCTGCAGCTCGTAGGTGTGCTCACCCGGCTCGAGGGCCTCGGTGACGTCGACGGAGAACGCGCCGTCGTTGGTCACCTCGCCGCCGTAGGAGTTCTCGCCGTCGATCACGAGGCGGACCTTGTGCGTGGAGCGCGCGCCCTCGACGGTCCCGGTGAACGTCGGGGTCGGGCCGGTCTCGCCGCCGTCCTCGGGCGAGGTGACGACCGGCGTGTTGATCTTGATCGCCGGCTCCCAGTCGGCACCGAACAGGCTCTTGGCGCTGTACTCGCCGCCAGCCACGGCGTAGCCGATGCTGAAGTCACCGCTGGTGTCGTCCGGCCCGGTGGCAGGCGTCCAGGTGTCGCAGTCGGTGCGGCCGTCGTGAGTCGAACCGCTGTTCACACCGAGCGCGTAGCTGCCCACGAGGATCGAGCCGCCGCTGTCACCGCCGAGCAGGCACGCGTTGAAGATGAACCCGGTGACCTGCTGGTCGCCCACGGCGATGCTCTCCTGCGGAACGAGGACCTCGCCGCAGCTCCAGCCGGAGGTCGCGCCGGACTTGCACGCCTGCGCACCGGCGACCGCGCCGATGGTCCCCAGGACGTCGACCGAGGCCTCGTCCGGGCTACCGGCACCGCCGGCCCAGCCCGCGACCTGCGGGATCCCGTCCCACTCCGACGTGACGTCGACCAGGCCGCCGTCGTGTTCGTTGCCGTAGTGCATCGAGCCCGGAACGAACTCGCCCAGCGAAGTGCCGGGGAACTCCTGCGCCCAGTCCTCGCTGGCCCAGATCGGCTCGTCGAGCTCGATGTGGTGGACGGGGTAGGTCAGCTGCTCACCGGTCGCGGTGTCCGTACCGCAGTGCCCGGCGGTCAGGAAGCGCGAGTTGCCGTCAGCGTCGTACCCGCTGAACCCGGCCGAGCACCGGCCGAGCTGGAAGGCACCGGTTTCATCCGGCTCGCTGGTTTGGTAGGCGTAGCCGTAGCCGCCCTTGTGATCGCGGGCGGGCTGGACCTCGCGTTCGGTGCTGAGCTCGATCAGCCCGCCGACCTCGACCTTGGCGCCGGTGGCCTCGGCCAACGGAACGTCGCTGTCGGAGCCGACGTGAATGGTCACGTCCTGGCCGTCGATGGACGAGCCCAGGACGTTCACGCCTTCGGCACGCAGCGAGTCCGCCACGTCCGACGCCGTACGCGCCGCTTCGGCATTGGCGAGATATTGCGCCGGCTCGAGGCCGAGGTCACGCTGGATCGCTTCGCGCAGCGCCGCCGGCAGCTCGGCTGCCAGGTCGGTGAAGTCCGCAGCGGCGAAGGTCTGCACGGCTAACGGGGCACGGTCGTCGTCGGCATGAGCCGGCACCGCAGCGGATGCGATGACGCACCCGCCGGCGACGGCGGCAGCCACGAAGGCCCCGGTAGCACGTGCTGCGCCTCGGCGGCGCAGCAACATGGTGCTCACTGATGTTCTCCAATAAGTGTCATTTGACATGGCTGGTCCGGAAAAGACGGTGCGTAGCGGCCGAATCGGCCAGGTGTCCAAACCGGATCTGGGGCAACGTTACACAGCTTGACAGCTGACATACATCATGCGGGTGATCAAGTCACGTGGAGTTCTTGAATCGGTGACGCAAGCCCGGCCTTTTCCTGCATCCTTGTCCGGAAATGTCCCTACAAGCGTGCGTTTCCCGAGGTAGACCCAGCTCTTGGCGCAATGACGTGTCTCCGCGCGCTTTGCGCATCGCGGTGATTATCGCCGTTTTCGGGCGCAGAACCTCGGCGCGGAGGAACGAATTCCTCGTGCACGTCAAGCCGTGCGCACGAATCGCTGCAGCACCGTCGCGACGTGCTTCTCGATGTCGTCATCCGAAGGCGCGGGGTCGAGTCCGAACAGGCGTCGCCGGTGTCGCTCGCCCAGCCACTGCGTGAACAGCGCCTCGGCCTGGGCCGCCAGGCCGTGCCCGTTGCGGTCGGCGGGCAGCACGAGGGCGCCGGGCGGCAAGGCGGCCAAGAGGTCACACAACACGCCGATGTAGCGATGAGAGCCGTTCATGTAGTGACGCTCGGCCAGCTCCGGGAAGCGGGCGGCTTCGCCGATCACCAACCGGTGCAGCCCCACAGCCTCGTCGGACAGCATCAGCCGCACCAGTCGGACACCGAAGGCGTGCAGGAGCGAGACGGGGTCGTCGGAGTCGCCCGCCGTCGCTGTGACCGCGCGGTCACCGAGGCGCCGGACCACCGCTACGAACAGCTCTTCCTTGTCGCCGATGGTGGTGTAGATCGTGCGCTTGGCCACCCGGGCGCCGGCGGCGACGTCTTCGATGGTGGTCGCCGAGTACCCGCGGCTCAGGAACTGGCGCATGGCCGACTCCAGGAGCGCATCGCGCCGAGCAGCGCGATCCTCGTCTCGCGGGCGGCCTCGCGCCGGTGACCGCCGAACCTCGTTGGTTGCCATGGCGACCCCGATCTATGCTTTCCAAGAATGAAACGATAGCGTTTCATTTGTAGCCCGGTCACCGCCGGGCCGGATCTGAGCGTCTCGGCACACGAGAGGGGCGAGCGAGAGTGGCGACCACGAGTCGTGCGCGCAAGCGCCCGCAGCGCCGTTCGACCAAGGACGGGAAACAGCTGCTGACCTATTACCGCCAGATGCTGCTGGTCAGGCGGTTCGAGGAACGGACCGCACGGGCTTACACCGAGGCCAAGATCGGCGGCTACTGCCACCTCAACCTCGGCGAGGAAGCCACCGTCGTGGGCCTGATGGAAGCGATCACCGAGCGCGACTATCTGTTCACGAACTACCGTGACCGCGGCTACGCGCTGATCCGCGGCATGGATCCGGGCCGCGTCATGGCCGAGCTGTACGGACGCTCAGACGGCGTCGCCCGCGGCTGGGGCGGCTCCATGCACCTGTTCGACACCGAGGTTCGCCTCCTCGGGGGCTACGGCATCGTAGGAGGGCAGCTGCCGTTGGCCGCCGGGGCCGCGATGGCGATCTCGTACCGCGGCGGCGACGAGGTCGTCATGTGCCAGATGGGCGATGGCACCACCAACATCGGCGCGTTCCACGAAACGCTGAACATCGCCGCCCTGTGGGACCTTCCGGTCGTGTTCGTGGTCGTGAACAACCAGCTCGGTATGGGTACCACGGTCGAGATGGCCTCAGCGGAACCGGAGTTGTACAAGCGAGCCTCGGCGTATCGGATGGAGTCCGCACGCGTCGACGGCAACGACGTCATCGCCGTGCGCGACGCCGCGGCGGCGGCCGTCGAGCGTGCTCGAACCGAACACAAGCCGTTCCTGCTCGAGACGATGAGCGGGCGGCTGCGTGGGCACTCCGTCGTCGACCCCGCCACCTACCGCGATCCCGAGGAGGTCCAGGCGGTCCAGGAGCAGGACCCCGTCGCCACCTTGCACAACCACCTGATCAGCGAGGGCATCGCCGACGCGGACCAGTTGAGCGCCATCGACGCCGAAGTCGGCGAGGTCGTCGCGGCTGCCGTCGAGTTCGCCGAGAACAGCCCACACCCCGAGGTCGAGTCACTGTTCGACTACACCTACGCCACGCCGGTGCCGAACGACTCCCGGCGGCTGCCCGCTGACCCGCTCTTCCCCCTCGACCCCACCGCGGGAGCCTGACATGGCCGTCATCACCTACCGCCAGGCGCTGCACGACACCCTGCGTGCGGAGATGCTGCGCGATGAGAACGTCTTCCTGATGGGCGAGGAGATCGGCCGGTTCGAGGGGTCGTACAAGATCACTGCCGGCATGCTCGACGAGTTCGGGCCCCGCCGGGTGCGTGACACCCCGATCGCCGAGGAAGGCTTCACCGGGATCGCCGTCGGTGCCGCCATGCTGGGGCTGCGGCCCGTGGTCGAGATCATGACCATCAACTTCTCCCTGCTGGCGCTCGATCAGATCGTCAACCATGCGGCGAAGATCTACGGCATGTTCGGGGGGCAGAACAGCGTCCCGATGGTCATCCGGACGCCAGGCGGTGGGGGCCAGCAGCTGGCCGCCACCCATTCGCAGAACGTCGAGCTCTTCTACGCCTTCACCCCCGGGCTCAAGGTCGTGGCGCCGTCGTCGCCGGCCGACGCCAAGGCGCTGCTGCTCGCGGCGATTCGCGACGACGATCCGGTGCTGTTCCTCGAGAATCTGGCGCTGTACAACACCAAGGGCGAGGTGCCCGACGGCGACGAGCCCGGCGAGATCGGGCGCGCTGCGGTGACGCGCGAGGGCAGCGACATCACCCTCGTCGGGTACTCGCGCATGGCCCGGGTCGCGCTGCAGGTGGCGGAGAAGCTGGCAGCTGAGGAAGGCATCGACGCCGAGGTCGTCGACCTGCGTAGCTTGCGCCCGCTCGACCGCGAGACCGTCGTCCAATCGGTACGCAAGACCAACTGCGCCGTGGTTCTCGAAGACGATTGGCTCACCTACGGCATCGGCGCCGAGGTGGCGGCGTCGATCTCCGACGGCGCCTTCGACTGGCTGGACGCACCGGTGCGCCGGGTGGCGATGGCCGAGGTGCCGCTGCCCTACGCCAAACCACTGGAGCTCGCCGCGCTGCCGTCGGCGGATGACGTCGTCACCGTCGTTCAACAGACTCTCGACGCCGTCGGGCGCCGATCGGACCGGGCCCGCGCACGCTAGCGCGGCGACGAGGAGACACCATGGTCGACATCCTGATGCCCCGCCTCTCGGACACGATGGAAGAGGGCGTCGTCAACGCCTGGCTCAAGCAGGTCGGTGACGAGGTCAAGGCGGGCGACACCTTGGTCGAGATCGAGACTGACAAGGCAGTCATGGAGCACCAGGCCTACGAGGACGGTGTTCTGGAAGAGATCGTGGTCGCCGAGGGTGATTCCGCTCCGATCGGTGCACCGATCGCGCGGCTGCGGGCGGCCGGTGAACCCGAGTCTGCCCCAGCGGCCGAAGAGTCCGAGCCGGCGCCGGCTGAGACGGGAGTCGCCGCGGCCGAGGCCGAATCCGCCGAGGCCGAGCCGGCGGCACCGGCGGCTGCGCAAGCACCAGCCACGCCAGCCACACCGGCAGCGCCCGCCGCGGCGTCGACGGGCGACGGCGCGCGCATCCTCTCCTCGCCGTTGGCACGCCGTGACGCCCGCGAGTACGGCATCGACCTGGCGACCGTCACGGGAACCGGTCCCGGCGGGCGCATCATCCGCGCCGACGTCGCCCGCGCTCGCGACGAGCAGGCTCGCGCGGCATCCGCCCCGGCGGCCGCACCGGCCGCGGCGACACCTGCTCCCGAAGTGCCGGTCACCGACAGTGACGAGGTCATCTCGCTCACCCCGATCCGGCGCACCATCGCGCGCCGGCTGAGCCAGAGCAAGCAGACCGCACCGCACTACTACGTCACCAAGACCGTGGACGCCGAGCCGTTGATGACGCTGCGCGCAGATCTCAACGACCGGCTGGTCGCAGCCGGCCGGCCGAAGGTCAGCGTGAACGACATCATCGTCCGGGCCGCCGCCGTGGTGTTGCGCGATCACCCGGTCGTGAACTCGTCGTTCGCCGACGACTCGATCGTGCAGCACGGACGCATCCACGTCGGCGTCGCCGTGGCCACCGACGCGGGCCTCGTCGTGCCGGTCATCCGGGACGCCGACAGCAAGAACCTCACCACCATCGCGGCCGAGACCCGCGAACTCGCCGGCCGGGCTCGTGAGCGCAAGCTGACCCCGGACGAGATGACCGGCAGCACGTTCACCGTCAGCAACCTCGGCATGTACGGCATCGACCACTTCACCGCCGTCATCAACCCGCCTGAGGCGGCCATCCTCGCCGTCGGCGCGGTGCGCTCCGAGGCCGGTGTCCGCGACGGTGCGGTCGGCGTGGTCCAGCGGATGACGATGACCATGTCGTCGGACCACCGGGTCGTCGACGGCGCTCAGGCCGCGGAGTTCATCCGAGACCTCGCGACCGTGCTCGAAGACCCCTGGCTCGCCGTCGCCTGACACCGCTCAGCCAGCAGCGCGTGACTTCATGGCCGGTGACGGGTAGACGGCGAAGACCCGCTGGCCGGCCAGCCACTCGGTGAGCCTGCGCGCTTCGGCCTGCAACGCCTGGCGAGCCGGAGGGGCGACGTCTTCGAGGAGTCTCACCTGGACGATGCCATCGACGTCCTGCACCCAGGCGCCGACGGCCCGCCCATCGACCCACACGGTCGTTCCGGCGTTGCCGACGCTGTCGAACAACTGGGGGCCGAGCTCGCCGAGGACGAAATCGCGCTTCTTCCACCCCATCACGGTGGGATCGAGCAACGGCAGCAGCGCCACCCAGGGTTCGGGGGCGCGGACCGGCTCGATGTCGTCTTCTCGCAGCCAGCCGACCGAACCATTCTCCAGCGACACCCGCACCGCTGCTAGGTCGTCGAGTGCAGTCCGGACCGTGGCCTTGGTGGCGCCGAGCCACCACGCCATGTCGTCGATGGTGCCGGGGCCGTAGGCCCACAGCCACCGGTTCACCAGGTCGGCGTAGCCCTGCCGTGCCTCGAGCGCGTTGGGGACCTCGTGACCCCACCATGCTGCGGTGGTCGTCCACGTGGGCCGGCTGGTGTACCAGGGGCCGGCGTTGCCCGCCCGGGCGATCTTTCCGGCCAGGTTGAGCTGAGCGAGGACGCGAGGGGCGATCGCCACCTTGCCGCCCCACGACTTGCCGGGAGCCTGCACGATGAACCCGCCGACTTCGGGGACCTCCTCCCGCAGTTGGGCCGACGACCGCGGGACGCCGTCGGCGAGGTGGTCGAGGACCGCGATCTCAGCAGCCTGCACGAACGTCGCGCCTTCCCCGGCCGGCACCGTGCCCCAGCGTTCCAGGTCCTTGATGAGTCGGTTGCGGCTGACCGCGGCGAAGCGCGCGGAGACGCTGCCCCAGGCAGCGGGGACGACCTCGCGCGGAAACACGAAAAGCGTTTCACGCATGGCCTGCTGCCTGATCAGGGTACGCGTGTCGTAGAGCGCTCGTTCGACGTCGTCGACGCTGCTGGCCTCGGTCCGTGCCCAGCAGGACAGGTGCACGCTCGGCGGCTCGGTCGCGTGCAAGCACACGACCGCTCGAGCAGCGTCTTCGGGTGAGCGCACTCGACCGGACGGCGCCAGCGCATGCCGGACGCCCAGCCGCGCCCGACGCTCCTCGTCGGTGACCAACCGCACGACCGAGGTGGCCTCCGCCGGCATCAGGACGCTCCGCAGCCGGTGGCCTCGGCGATCAACCGGCGCACCTCCGCAGCCGTGGCGTCGTCCAATCCCGCTGGGACGGCCATGGCATCCCGCCACAGGCGCACGGCATCGGCCGTCGCTCCCACCGCGGCATGGATACGCCCGTGCTGGACCCACGCCACGGCCTGCAGGGACGACGCCCCCAGCTTCTCGGCCACCGCCGCCGCCTCGGTGCACGACGCGAACGCGGCGTCGTGATCACCACACTGCAGGTACAGCGATGCCTCCGCGGCCGCTTGGTAGAAGGCGTCGCGCGAAACCGGCTCGGGCGGGCACGTCGCGACAGCGGCTTGCAGGCTGCGGCGAGCATCGTCGAGCCGACCGAGACTCAGCTGAACCTCCCCGAGATTCCGCAGGCAACAGGCCCGGACCTCAGGCGGGAGGGGGTCCTCGGTGGTCACGCACCGTTCCAGTAACTCGGCGGCCTCGTGATGCCGCCCGGCGTGCTGGTGCAGCATCGCCATGTTGTTCAGCAACGTCACCTCGCCGAACCGGTCCCCGATCTCGCGGCGAATCGCCAGCGCCCGAGCGGCTGCTTCCAGCGATTCGTCGATGCGCATCTCCTCGCTGAGCGCCAGGCTGACGCTGTGCCACGCGGCCGAGACGAAGAACCGGTCGGACAGCTGTTCCTCGGCCGCCAGGACAGCGCGCGCGGTGTTCTCCAGATGCTCTCGATCGTCACAACACTCGTAGGCCACCGACCCGAGCAGCAACATCAACGCTGCGGCCTGGGCGGCATCCGCCGAATCCGGCGTACCCGGCGTCGTCAGGACCCGTCGGGCCAACCCCGCGATGAGGTGATGGCGCGGATGCAGCCACGTGTGGACGGCGACTTGGCTTTCGAACGTTCGCCCGGCGACGTCGTGCGGGTACCACGATGAAGTGTCGCGGTTGGTGCCTCCCGGGCGGAACACGTACTTGGCGTTGTCGAGGCTGCGCAGGTAGTAGCGCATGAGCCGGCGAGTCGCGGCAGCCACAGCGGCCTGGTCGGCTGGGTCGCCGTCATCGTTCAGGTAGTCGTTGACCAGATCGTGCCAGGTGTAGTGGCCCGGTCCCGTGGGTTCGATCAACCGAACGTCGGCCAGCGCCTCCAACGACGCTTGCGCGTCGTCGTCATCGACGTCCCAGGCAACCGCGGCGAACTCGACGTCGATCGCGGGAATCGGGGCGGCCGCCAGCAACCGCAACCGCTGTGCGGTCTGTGGTTCGAGGTCGTCGTGACTCGCTTCGAGCATCGCCCGTACACCGAGTCCGCCCATGGCGAGCTCGTCGAGGCGGTTGCCCGCGGTGAGTCGCTGCGCGAAATGAGCCAACGGCCACGTGGGCCGGGCCGCGATCCGTCCGCCGGCGATCCGCAGTGCCAACGGCGAGCCTTCGCACGCCGCACTGATCGCCGCCGCCGACTCCGGGTCGCTCGAGGTGCGTTCAGCGCCGACGATGGACGTGAGCAGCCGGCCCGAATCGGCCTCGCCGAAGAAGCCGAGGTCGACGCGGGCGGCTGCGGGCACATTGGTCAACGGTGGTCGGCTCGTGACGATCACCCCGCACATCTCGCCGCCGGGAATCAACCGCGGGAGATCGTCGGCGATGTGCGCGTCGTCGAGGATCAGCAGGAGCCGTTGGCCATCGCACAGCGTCCGGAACAGACTGGCCCGCTCGGCGACGTCGGCCGGCACCTCGGCCGCGGCGACCCCCAAGGATCGAAGCAGGCGCCCGAGGACGTCGCCGTGTTCGGTCCGCCCGTGTGGACCTCGCAATTCGGCGACCAGCTGCCCGTCGGGATAGTGCTCCCGAACGCGGTGGGCGACGTGGATCGCGAGCGTGGACTTGCCGGAACCGCCTGGGCCGGAGATCAGCACGACTCTGGTGGCCGCGGCGGGACCGGTGAGCACGTCGACCAGATGCTCGACCTGCTGTTCGCGGCCGATGAAATCCGGCACGGGTGGTGGCAATTGGGCCGGGCGGGTGTACGGCCGCGCCGGCGAGGTTTCGGGTTCCAGCAGCGTCGAGTCGTTTTCGAGGATGCGGCGATGCAGCGTGACCAGTTCCGAGCCCGGGTCGATGCCGAGCTCGTCGCGCAGGACATGCCCGACGTCATGGAATGCAGCCAGCGCTTCGCTCCGTCGGCCCTGCCGGTAGAGGGTCAACATCAGCTGGGCCCATGTTCGCTCCCGCCACGGATGCGCAGCGACCAACGCACGCAGCGATCGCTGTAGTCCATCGAGGTGACCGAGCTGAAGTCGCAATTCGTTGGCGCGTTCGGTCGCATTGAGCAGTTCCTCGACGATGGCCGTGGCCCGCTCGCGCTCGACGTGATCGGGGGTCAACCCGGACAACGGGGCACCACGCCAGAGCGACAACGCGCGGTTGAGCAGGTCGAGCTCGTTGCGCGGCTCAGCCGTGGCGGCGGCCGCGGACACGAGAGCCCGGAACGCCCCGAGATCGACGGCGTCGGGCGCCACGTCGAGGACATACCCACCGGCGACCGCACGGATCGTGTCGCGGCCGACGACGTGGCGCAGCCGAGCGACATGAGTCTGGATGGTGCTGCGCGGACGCTCCGGCGGCTGGTCGGGCCACAGATACTCTTCCAGCACGTCGAGGCCCACGACGGAGCCGGGACGCAGCGCCAGTACGGCCAACACCACACTGGGCCGGCCCGCGGGC
>Ga0079224_100005253_pt1 | contig 16970 bp, 18 predicted proteins | sample Stecom2015_FD_80414 | JGI IMG/M metagenome (GOLD analysis project Ga0079224, IMG submission 80414) | Agricultural soil microbial communities from Utah to study Nitrogen management - Steer compost 2015 | ecosystem: Environmental > Terrestrial > Soil > Agricultural land | place: USA: Utah... | reverse complement strand
GTGCGACGCACCGCCGGAGCACCGGCATATGTCGACTGACCACCGGAATGGGAATCCGTGCCTCAGATGTGGCAGGTAGGAACGTACGGTAAAACACGTCCATACCTCCACAACGGTGACTCAGCCCGAACCGTGACGTGCGTCTCAGTAACCCCAACTGCGCCCTCGGCGCGCGTACGAGGCCGCAGTTTCGCCAAAACTGCGCGCTCCGTGCTCCCTAAGGCCGCAGTTTCGCCAAAACTGCGCGCTCCGTGCTCCCTAAGGCCGCAGTTTCGCCGAAGTTGCGCCGCTGGAGTCCAGCCGGCCCGGGTTGCCGGGTCGCTACGCTCGCGTACGTGGACGGCGCGGTGGCGGAGGCGTGGCGGGTACCGGTGAAGGTGCCGGTGGCCAAGCTGGCCGTGGGCGTGATCCTGTTCGCCGCGGCCGTACTGATCGGGGCGGACACCGCGGGGCTGGCGGTCGGCTCGGCGGCGATGTTCGGGCTGACGGTGTGGGCGATCCGGGACCTGGTGGCACCGGTACGGCTGGCGGCCGACGCCGACGGAGTGACGGTGGTCACCGGGTTCGGCCGGCGGCGCCGGCTGGCCTGGCCCGAGGTGGTCCGGGTCCGGGTGGACGCGCGCCGGCGGTCCCGCATGCTCGAGGTGGACACCGGCGAGACCCTCTACGTCTTCAGCGTCTACGACGTGGGTACCGACCTGGACGCGGTCGCCGCCCGGCTGGAGTCGCTCCGCGCCGCGGCCACCTGACCCGCCGCGGTCGCCCCTGGGTCAGGCGAGGAAAGCCCCGGGGGCAGGTCAGGGAGCCGGAGCAGGCGAGGTGACGAGTGGGTCAGGTGAGGGAGATGGTACGCAGGGCGGTGAGCGCCACCAGGATCACCAGGATCGAACTGACCGCCGCGACCTGCACCGCGGTGCGGTGCTGGCGGGGCGCATAGGCGAGGCCTACCGCGATCAGCCCACCGGTGATCATCCCGCCCAGGTGGCCGGCGACCGAGATGTTCGGCACCGTGAACGTGAAGATCAGGTTGATCACCAAGATCATCGTGATCATGGAGGTGTCGCGCCGCAGCCGCCGCAGCACCACGTAGAACGCGGCGAACAGCCCGAACACGGCGCCGGAGGCGCCGGCGGTGAGCGTGTTCATGCTGCCGAACAGGGGACGCCCGAACGCCTCCACCTCGGCGCCGGCGGTGAGGTACGCCGCCACGCTGCCGCCGAGCCCGGAGACCAGATAGAGCGCGAGGAACCGCAGCCGGCCCAGTAGCGGCTCCAACACCCCGCCGACCACCCACAACGCCCACATGTTCAGCAGCAGGTGGAACGCCCCGTAGTGCAGGAACATGGAGGTGATCAACCGGTAGTACTCGCCGTCGGCGACCCCGACCACCTCCAGGGTCCGCGGGTCCAGGGCCGGCCCGGTGATCATGGCACCCCAGTCGTGCAGCGGGGTGTTGCCGCCGAGCAGACCGCCCCACCCCGCGCCGCCGGCCGCCCGTACCCCGCCCACAAGGAAGGCCAGTACCGCCACGGCCACGTTGATCCCGATCAGGATCTTCACCACGTGGCCGTGCTGGCCGCTGAGCGTACCCCCGAAGGCGGTGCGGGCCGGTGGGCCGCTGCGTACCCGGGCGCACTCCGGGCAGTGCTGCCCCACCGCCGCGTCGTTGGTGCAGTCCGGGCAGATCGGACGGTCGCACCGGCTGCACCGCAGGTACGTCACGCGAGAGGGGTGCCGGTAACAGACCGGGTCGGTCGCCTGAGTCACGCCGCTACGGTAGCCGGTCCGGACGGTCAGCCATCACCCCTGTGGGCCGCCGGCCGGCGTTACTCGTGGATCTCCACCCGCTCCAGGACCACGTCGGTCTTCGGCCGGTCGTTGGGGTGGGTGGGGGTGTTGGCGATCGCGTCGACCACCCGCGCCGACGCCTCATCGGCGACCTGGCCGAAAATCGTGTGCTGGAAGTTCAGGTGCGGCGTGGGCGCCACCGTGATGAAGAACTGCGAGCCGTTGGTCTTCGGCCCTGCGTTCGCCATGGCCAGCAGGTACGGCCGGTCAAAGCTCAGCTCGGGATGAAACTCGTCGTCGAAGGTGTAACCCGGACCGCCGCGACCGGTGCCGGTCGGGTCGCCCATCTGCACCATGAACCCGGCGATCACCCGGTGGGCGATGGTGCCGTCGTAGTACGGCCCGGACCCGGGCGCTCCGGTCCGGGGGTCGATGTACTCCCGCGTCCCGGTGGCGAGCTCCACGAAGTTGCGTACCGTCTTCGGGGCGTGGTTGGGGAACAGCTCCAGCACGATCGGCCCGAGGCTGGTGTGCAGGGTGGCTCGATTCGCCACAAGGTCTCCTTGGTCGCTTCGGTGTCGTTACCCAGCCGATCCTCCCATATGCGGGGAACTGACCCGACTCATGGGGTTGAAGTGCTGGTTCCGGTGGTAGGAGAAGAACCGAGCGGGCACGATAACGAGGAGAGTACGCCGCCCCGGCAGCCGGGGGGTCAAGCAGAGAGGTGGCGTTGACAAGGTGCGCGGTTTGATGCGAAAGAAGACCATCAACCATGGGGAGCTGCTCCGCAGTGAGCTGAGCCAGACCATGGACCACGCTATGCGGGCCGCCGGGCACGCCGCGGGCGGGATCAATGAGGCGATGCGGCCACGGATGGAGGCCGTCCGGATGGCGATGGCGCCGAAGGTACGCGACGCCGCCAACCGCGGATGGACCTCCACGGTGACCGTGCTCGCGCCGATCACGGAGGCGGCGCAGGCGCGGATGATGGTCAACGGCAAGAAGGAGAAGAAGGAGCAGCGCAGGGCCAAGGGGCGCCGGCGGTGGCCGGCGATCGCGGGCCTGCTCGTCAGCGGCGTGGCCATGGGCGGGGTGGCCGCGATGCTGCTGCGGCAACGCCGCGAGCAGGAGGAGGCCGAGCTGGTCGAGCCGGGCACCGCGGCCCCGCCGAGCGGCCAGACCTCCGAGGGGGCGGCCACCAGCACCGGCCAGCTCTGAGCAGCCGCGCGCGGCGGTGGGACGCCAGTAGGGGAAGCCCGGCTGGGGCTTGAGTGGGCGCAGGGGGCGCCCGCTGGAGCGCCGCGCCGGGCACAGTCGAGCGCCGTGAGGGCTCCGTTGAGGGTCCCGCCTCAGAGGGGACGCCGGGTGGACCGACCGCTTCGGGGGGTGGGTGCGAACGGCCCACCCGGCGCCTCGGGGGGCGGGGTGTCAGGTCGCACGCGGGGGATGGCCGCCCGCCACAGCCGTATAGGTATCCCGCTGACAGTATTGTGATCCATAAGCGAACGCTTGGGAAGCCCTCTGCGGGGAATTTCTCCTGTGGTGGGCGCAGAACTGCCGGGACGGTGAGGAAAGGGCGTTCCCGGGCGTACCCGCTCGCTGGTTCAGGCGGCGGTCTGCCGGGCCTCCGCGACCGCGTCGGCGAGCCGGCGTACACCCTCGTCGATCTGGTCGTCCGTCACCGCGGAGTACGCCAGGCGCAGCGCGTGCCTCCCCCCGGAGAGCATGAAGTCGCTGCCCTTCACCACCGCCACCCGCCGGGCGGCGGCCGCCGCCGCGACCGCGTCGGCCGAGACGTCCTCGGGCAGCTCCACCCAGAGGAAGTAGCCCCCGGCCGGCTCGGTGAACCGGGCCTCGGGCAGGTGGGTGCGCAGCGCCTCGCCGAGCAGCCGTACCCGCCGGCCGAGCGCCTCCCGGACAGTCTGGATCGACCGCTCGAGACCACCGTTGACGCAGAACTGGTACACCGTGGCCTGCGCCAGCATCCCCGGCGAGATGTAGATGCTGGTCGCGCGGTCCGCGATCGTCGCGATCAGATCGGCCGGGCCGATCAGATAGCCGACCCGCACACCGGGGCAGACGGTCTTGGTGAAGCTGGAGGCGTGCACCACGGTGCCGGGGGCGCCGTCCCGGGCCAGCGAGAGCATGGACGGCAGCGGGTCACCCCGGAACCGGATCTCCGCGTACGGGTCGTCCTCGAACACCGGGAACCCGAACTCCGCTGACAACGCCAGCAGCGCCTCCCGCCTCGCCAGCGAGAGCGTCACCCCGGCCGGGTTCTGGTAGTTCGGGATCACGTGCGCCACCACCGGGCGTACCCCGTTGACCAGCAGCGACCGGAGCTCGTCGACCAGGAGGCCCTCGTCATCCATCGCCACCTGGTGCACCTTCGCGCCGGCCCCGACCAGGTTGCGCAGGGTGCGGTCGTACGTGGGGCCCTCCACCACCACGTCGTCACCGGCGCCCACGAGCTGGTCGAAGAGGAACGCGTCGGCCTGCAGCGACCCGTTGGTGATCAGTACCTGCTCCACCGCGACCCGGTGGCGGTCGGCGATCCACTCCCGCAGCGGTGGGTAGCCGACCGAGGTGCCGTACCCGGTGGCCCCGGCGGGGTCCTCGGCGAGGGCACGAGCGGCGGCCTCAGAGAGCCCGGCCACGTCGACGATGTCGAGCGAGGGCGCTCCGCGGGCGAACGAGATGGGCGGCAGCGTCTGGTCGGCCATGCGGTCACCCTATCGAGCGCCGCGATCACGCCCCGGCGAGGCGGCTCCGTTGCGGTCAGGGTCACCCTGGGAGTCCGGACCCCGGAAGAACCGGCGGACCAGGGCGGCGGACTCGTCCGCCAGGACGCCGGCGTACACCTCTGGCCGGTGCGGCAGCCGCCGGTCGCGTACCACGTCCCACAGCGAGCCGACCGCGCCGGTCTTCGGCTCCCACGCGCCGAAGACCAGAGTGGCGATCCGCGCCAGCACCAGCGCGCCGGCGCACATCGTGCACGGCTCCAGGGTGACCACCAGCGCGCAGCCGTCCAGCCGCCAGGAGCCGGTCACCGCCGCGGCGCGCCGCAGCGCCACGATCTCCGCGTGCGCGGTCGGGTCCCCGGTCAGCTCCCGCTCGTTGCGCCCGGCCGCCAGCTCCGTCCCGTCCGGGGCGTACACCACCGCCCCGACCGGGACATCGGCGGTGGGGGCGGCCCCGGCGGCGACCGCGAGCGCCCGGCCCATCCACTCCCGTCGCTGCTCCGGTCCGGTCACAGCCCGCGCAGCTCTTCCCACTGGTCGCCGAAGCCGATCAGCTCGGCGACCTCCGCGGTGACGTCGCTGGGGAGCATGCCCTCCCGGGCGCAGAGGGACAGCAGGTGGTGCGCGGAGACCCCCAGGTCGGCGAGGAGGTCCGCGTCGCCGACCGGCTCCATCGTCGGCAGCGCGACCGGCGGGGCACCGGACTCGGCCTCGGCCAGCACCTCGTCCATCTCCAGTGCCGGGGTCTCCACGTCGCCCAGCAGCACCGCGCCGAGCCGGGACTCCTGGGCGAACGCGGCGTCCGAAGCGAACACTCGCGGTTCCTCCCCGTGGTCCAGCCGGACGATCACCAGGTACGCGTCGTCCGCCTCGACGAACAGGAGCGACACGTCGGCGCCCGGGTCCACCTCTCGTAGCTCCTCGGCGACGTCGTCGATGTCCGCGGCGTCGCCCAGATCCAGCTCGGTGGCGGCCCAGCCGCCCTTCCCCCGTACCACCGCGGCAGCAACGTAGGGCAACGGTCCCTCCTCCCAACCGCCCGGGTCACTCACCACAACGGAAACTCACCGGTCACGCTCCAGTAAAGCGCAACCAGGCCGCCGGCGAGGGTCCAGCCGGCGCCGGCGGCGGCCGCGACGCCGACCGCGCCGCCCCGGTCGCCGTACCGCGTGAGAACCAGGGCCGCCAGCCACGCCAGGCCGCCCGCGACGATCAGCCACCAGATCAGCCCGCGCAGGTCGGTGGCGAGCAGCCCGAACAACAGCAGCCAACCGATGCCCGCCACCAGGCCGACGAACACCCGGGCGGCCCGCACCGGATGTGGTTCGCGGTACGCCGGCCGTGGTGGACCACTGGGAAACAGGCCGGACGGCGTCTCGGTGCCCACCCACGCAGGGTAACGGGGCACGCCCGCGCGTTGTGTGGAAAGCTGCCAGGCGTGAACATCGCGGTGATAGGGCTGGGCCTCATCGGTGGCTCGTTCCTGCGCGCGCTGGCTCTGGCCGGGCACACGGTGTGGGGCTACGACGCCGACCCGGCGACCCGGGCGACCGCCCGGACCGGCGCCGCCCAGGCTCCGCCGCACGCCCGGTGGCGGGTGGCCGGCGGGCTGCCGGATGCGGTGGCCAAGGCGGAACTGGTGGTGGTGGCGGTCCCGCTGCCCGCCGTGGCCGACGTGATGGACGAGCTGGTGGCCTCCGGGTACTCCGGGCTGGTCACGGACGTGACCTCGGTCAAGGTCCCGGTGCGCGAGGTAGTGGCGGACCGGCTGCACCGGTCCCACTCGCGGCTGGCCGGGTTCGTGGGCGGGCATCCGATGGCCGGGCGGGAGACCTCCGGGTTCACCTCCGCGGACCCGGGCCTGTTCACCGGCTGCGCCTGGGTGCTGTGCCTGGAGCCGGACACCGCGCTGGCGGACTGGCTGCTCCTGGCCGACCTGCTCACCCGGCTGGGCTGCCGGGTGGTGCCGGCCACCGCCGACGAGCACGACCGGGCGGTGGCGGTCATCTCGCACGTGCCGCACCTGCTCGCCTCCGCCCTGGTGGCGGTCGCCGCCGGTGACCCGATGGCGCTGACCCTGGCGGCTGGCTCGTTCCGGGACGGCACCCGGGTGGCGGGCAGCCCGCCGGCGCTCACCGCCGCGATGTGTGGCGGCAACGCCGCCGCGGTGGAGCCGGCGCTGGCCGCGGTGTCCGAGGCGTTGGTGGAGGCGGCCAGCGCGCTGCGGTCGCCCGACCCGATCGCCGCCCTGCGCACTTGGCTGGAGCCGAAGGCGGAGGTACGCCAAGCCTGGCCGCCGCGACCGGGGACCCGGCTGGACCTCCCGGCCAACCCGGGAGCCCTGCTGCGGCTGGGCCGCGCCGGCGGCTGGGTCACGGCGGTAGCACCCGATCGCCGGTCGGTGACCGCGATCCGCCCCCGTCCACTGGGTACCTCGTCCGACGAGGACTTCCCGTTCGACCTCTTCGACTAGGCCCGCCTCAAGCACGGTGGTGCAACCGGGCGCCCCGCTTGCTTCAGCAGGGCTGCCCTGTTGTTGCCATAGGGCGCCCCGGTTGAGCTGTTCTGCTTCAGCAGGGCTCCCCTCTTGGCGCAACCGGGCGCCCCTCTTGGTCTAGTAGGGCGCCCCGGTTGAGCCGTTTCTGTTAGCCGGGCGCCCCGCTGGGGTCGCTTTCTTCAACAGGGCGCCCCGGTAGAGCCGTTCTGCTTCAGCAGGGCTCCCCTGATAGGGCTAGAGCACGAGGAGGGGCGCCCGGCTGAAACATCGGGGCCGGGAGTACCGCTGGAGGGTCGCGGGGGTCAGTCCCGCATGACGCGTTTCTCGGTGACCACGGCGGTGACCAGGTCGTGCGGGGTCACGTCGAACGCGGGGTTCACCGCCGGCGCTCCGGGCGGGGCGGTGGGCACGCCGGCCAGGCTCGTCACCTCGGCCGCGGCCCGGTCCTCGATCGGCACGTCGGCTCCGGTCGGCGTGTCGTGGTCGAGAGTAGACTCCGGGGCCACCACGACGAACGGGATTCCGGCCCGGGCCGCGCCCAGCGCGTGCGCGTACGTGCCGATCTTGTTGACCACGTCTCCGTTGGCGCAGATCCGGTCCGCGCCGACCACGACCGCGTCCACCTCGCCCCGCGCGATCAGGAACGGCCCGGCCGCGTCCACCGCGATCCGGTACGCGACGCCGGCCTGGCCCAGTTCCCAGGCGGTGAGCCGGGCGCCCTGGAGCAGCGGCCGGGTCTCGCTGGCGATCACGCCGGCGAGCTGGCCCCGCCGGTGCAGCTCGGTCACGACCGCCAGCGCGGTCCCGCCGGTGACGCTCGCCAGGCCGCCGGTGTTGCAGTGGGTGAGCAGCCGCGGGGACGCGCCGCAGAGTGACGAGATCAGGTCGGCGCCGAGGCGCGCCATCTCTGCGGAGGCGGCGATCTCCTCATCGCGCAACCGCAGCGCCTCGGCGAGCACCGCCTCGGGGCCCTCGGGTAGCCGGTGGGCCGCCCGGCGCACCCCGGCGGCGAGGTTCACCGCGGTCGGCCGGGCTGCGGCCAGGCGCCGCACCGCCTGTTCCCGCTCGGCCGGGTCGGCGTACTCGCGTGCGGCCAGCGCCACCCCGAGCGCGCCCGCCACGCCGAGGGCCGGTGCCCCGCGTACCGCCAGGGATTGGATCGCCGCCACCAGCGCGTCCACGGTGGCCAGGCGCCGGGTGACGAGCTTCGCCGGCAGCGTGGTCTGGTCGATGATCTGGACCGCGCCGTCCACCCAGTCGATGGTCCGCACGGCTCCACGGTAGTCCGGGTCGGCACCGCCGGTAGGGTGGCGGGATGGCTGGCCGGGACCCCATCGCTGACCTGCGGCGGATCGCGTTCCTGCTGGAGCGGGCGAACGAGGCCACCTATCGGGTACGCGCGTTCCGGTCGGCTGCCTCGGCGCTGGCCGGTCTGCCCCGCGCGGAGCTGGCGGCGCGGGCCGCGGCCGGCACCCTGACCGACCTGCCCGGGGTCGGCGAGGTGACCGCCCGGTGCGTCGCCGAGTCGCTGGCGGGAGAGGAACCGGTCTATCTGCGCCGGCTCACCGCGACCGCCGGGGTGGACCTGGACGACGCCACCGAGAAGTTGCGGGCCGCCCTGCGCGGCGACTGTCACACCCATTCGGACTGGTCCGACGGCGGGTCGCCGATCGAGGAGATGGCGCTGGCCGCGGTGGAGCTGGGGCACGAGTACCTGGTGCTGACCGACCACTCGCCGCGGCTGACCGTGGCCCGCGGGCTGAGCCCGGCCAAGCTGCGCCGCCAGCTCGAGTACGTGGCCGCGCTGAACGGTGCGCTGCCGCCGGGGTTCCGGGTCCTCACCGGTATCGAGGTGGACATCCTGGCGGACGGGTCGCTCGATCAGGAGCCGGAGCTGCTGGCGCAGCTCGACGTGGTCGTCGCGTCGGTCCACAGCGGGCTGCGGGACGACCGGGCGGCGATGACCCGGCGGATGTTGCGGGCGATCGAGAACCCGCACGTGGACATCCTCGGCCATCCCACCGGGCGCAAGGTGCCGGCGGCGAGGGTCGGTCTGACCCGGGGCGGAGACCGTGGCCATCGCGCCGGGCGGACCCGACCGCCCAGCGAGTTCGACGCGGCGGCGGTCTTCGCCGCCTGCGCCGCCTATGACAAGGCGGTGGAGATCAACAGCCGGCCGGACCGGCTGGACCCGCCGAAGCGGCTGCTACGGCAGGCGCTGGAGGCGGGGTGCCGGTTCGCGATCAACAGCGACGCGCACGCGCCGGGCCAGCTCGACTGGCAGCGGTACGGGTGCGAGCGCGCCGCCCAGTGCGGGATGCCTGCGGACCGCGTGGTCAACACCTGGCCGGCCGACCGGTTGCGGGAGTGGGCGGCCAGTCACGGGTGAGCCGGGCCGGTCATGGAGCGCGCCGCCGGCCGGACCATTCCCCGCTAGGACATCGCCCGGGGGCTGAGCCGACCCGGTCATGGTGCGGGGGAGTCGGCGGGCTGCTGGGCGCGGTGCACCGTGGTCCCCTCCGGCTCCACGTCAGCGTCCGGGGTGGTCACCGGCGAGCGGGAACGCCCGGGCAGCCGGACGCCCTGCGAGATCGCCACCCCGAAGAGCACCACCAGGGCTCCCACGGGCTGGAACCAGGTCAGCGTCTCCCCCAGCACCACCACGCCCACCAGCACCGCGAAGACCGGGATCAGGTAGGTGACCATGGATGCGGCACTCGCCCCGACCAGCCGGTTGTTGCGCAGGTGGATCACGAACGCGACGCCGGTGCCGATCGCCCCGAGCGTGGCCACGCTCGCCAGCACCTTCGGCGAGAGGCTGGTCACCGCCGGCGGCGGACCCGCTACCACCGGCGCGATCACGGCCAGCAGCGCGGTGGCCGCCAGGAGCTGGGCCGCGGTGATGGCGAGAGTGGACGCCGGGTAGCCGGCGACGAACCGCTTCTGGTAAGGGATGGCGATGCCGTAGCAGCTGGCGGCGGCGAAGCACATCAGCTGGCCGGTGAGCGTCGCCCCGCCCACCCCTTGCCAGACCCCGAGCACCACCAGTACGCCGGCGAACCCGAGCAGGATGCCGGTCACCTTCCGTGCGGACAGCCGCTCGGTGCGGAACAGCAGCGCCGCGAGCGGCAGTGCGACCAGGGGAGTGGTGGCGTTCCAGATCCCGGCGAGCAGCGACGGGATCCGCAACTCCCCGTAGCCGAAGAGCGTGAACGGCAGGGCCACCCCGACCGCGCCGAGCACCGCCAGGTGTAGCCACAGCCAGGGCTGCCGGGGGAGCCGGTCGCGTAGCACCAGCAGCAGGACCATCAGCGCCACCGCGCCGCAGGCGACCCGGCCGAGCGCCACGTAGACCGGGTGGAGCTCCCCCACCCCTACTTTGATCAGGAGAAAGCTGGACCCCCAGATGGCGCCGAGAGCGATGAAGCCGGGGAGGAACCACGCGCGCCCGTCGGATCCGCGGGTGTCGGTCACGGTAGCGGTCGTCACCCCTGCCACTTTGACGGTTGGCCATGACATTTCCGACCGGATATCCGCTTCTGCGTGACCAAGATCACGGCGAAGGCGCGAGGCTGATGGGTCCACGATCACGGCGAAGGCGCGAGGCTGTCGGGTCCACGATCACGGCGAGGGCGCAGGGCTGATGGGTCCGCGTCCAATGGTGGGTCGGGTCATGCCCAGCGCCCGAGGCGAGGCGCCACGAATCCGGATGTTCGCGCGACCGTTGTCAGTCCGGGCGGCCGCTGACGGCCAGACCGAGCCCCAGCCCGACCATGGTGAGACCCCCCGCGGCCCCGACCAGGTCCGGGCGCCGCGTGGAGCGGGCGAACCACCCCCGGATCGCGCCCGCGGTCGCCCCGTACACGGCGTCGGACGCGAGCGCGATGACCGCGAAGACGGCGCCGAGGACGATCATCTGCGCGGTGGCGTGGCCGGCTGACCGGTCGATGAACTGTGGCAGCATGGCCGCGAAGAACACCGCCGTCTTCGGGTTCGTGACCCCGACCACGAACCCCTCCGACCAGGTACGCCGGTCACTGACCGGGCTCGCCTGCCGCGACAGTGCCTCCCGGAGAGCCCGGCGGTGCCGGATGGCCCGCACGCCCAGGTACACCAGGTAGGCCGCCCCGATCAGCTTGATCGTGGTGTAGACGATCGCCGAGGTCTGGACGACCGCGCCCACGCCGACCGCCACCGCGACGGCCAGCGCGAAGCTGCCCGCGCTGTTCCCTGCCACGGTCGCGAGAGCAGCCCGGCGACCGTAGGCCAGGGCGCGGCTGACCACGAACAGGACCGATGGCCCCGGGATCACGATGATCAGGAAGGCGGCGACCGCGAACGCCGCCAGGAGTCCCGGCTCTGGCACGCGTCCAGGCTAGCCGCCCGATCGAAGATCGTTTGTGGAAATTGTCCGGAGCGGTCCGGCAGCGGGCTGGAACAGCGGCCGTTCACGGGTGGTCCTCCCGTCCAGCAGCGCCTGAGCTGTCGGCGGTGCCCGGACGGTCAGCGTTGCCGACCTCCTCCCGGGCCGCCTCGCCGAGCCGGTCCCGGGCGAGCAGATCCCACTCGGGGGTACCCCAGCCGTCGACCGCGGTCGGTGGCACGCCGAGCCGCAGCGCGTCGCGCAGCAGCCGGGCCATGGAGTAGGAGGGCTCGGCGTCCAGCGCGCGGTCGACCGCGAGCCGGGCGAGCACCCCGTCGCCGGCCCGCCAGGCGGTGAAGGCGAGCAGGCTCGCCGGCGCCGCCGCCATGGACGGGTCCACCCGGCGGGTGACGTCGGCCCACAGCCGCAGATGGGGCTGGGTCGCGGTGATGCTCCGCCAGGCTGCGTCCCGTACCGGGATCGCGCAGAGCAGGACCCCGAGCCAGGCCACCTCGTCGTCGTCGAGGACCCCGCCCGCGGCGTACCGCGAGACGGCCACCCGGACCGCGTCCGTGCCCTCGATGAGCAGCGCGCTCGCCCGGCGCTCCCGGGGCAGCCCGGAGACGAACGCGCTGAACCGGGCGCCGGCCCGGGCCAGCGCGGGTGCGGGATCGCCCACCGGCGCCACCTCCCGTGCCCGGTCACCGCGGCTGGGCGCGGCCACCAGACCTTCGAACGTCAGGCGTGCGGAGATCTCCCGGGTGGTGTGGTCGACCGGCTGGCCGCCCGGCGGGCAGCACCCCGGATCCGCGCAGCGGGGGGACCACCACCGTCCAGAGTCGACCCGCAGCACGTCGCGGACGGGGACACCGCGCTCATCGGCGAGCCGGTCGACCGCGTCCACCAGCGGCGCCAGGATCTCATCCGGGCCGTAGCCGACCAGCACGATCGCGTCGATCTCCTGCCGGGAGACCAGCTCCAGCAGGGCGGCCGCCGCGGTCTCCGGCGGCGTGCCCGGGTCGGGAAGGTCGCCGCGGGCGACGAAGGTCAGCCGGTCGTCGCGGAACCCGACCACCACCACGCTGTCGGTCGGATGGAAGCCGAGCAGGTACGGAGTGGCGGCGATCAGATCGGCCGGCGACCGCAGCGCGATCGGTGGTCGCTGATCTCCAAAGGCGTGGAGCGCACTGGTCATGGGCTCCAGCCTGCCGAGACGGGACCGCGCCGGGGAAGAACGAAATCCTTCCTGTGGATGACACCCGCGCCATCCACAGGCGATCGAAGTAACGAGGATCGATACGGGCTGGTCAGGTGCGGAATCGAAGACCGTGCAGGTCTATTTCATCCCCATCTGTCCGTCCGCGACCGGTGAGGTCCAGCGTCAACCGGACCGCCTCCAGCGTGTCGTACCCGGTGGCGTGCAGCACCTTGATCGCGGCGATGTTCCGGCTCTCGGGCATCACCTGGAGCTGCCGTAGCGAGCGGTTCCGGGCCTGCTCCGCGACGTGGGCCAGCAGTGCCCGGCCGACTCCCTTGCTGCGGTGCCGCTGGGTGACCACCACCGGGTACACCTCCCCGGCGCGGCCGGCGAGGATCAGGCCGATCAGCCCGATCACCCCGTCCTCGGAGTGCTCGGCCACCCACATGCCGGACAGGTCCAGCCGGGTGAGGTACTCCTCGAAGCCCGCGCTGGGGTCCGGACCACCGAGGTCCGGGTCGTCGTAGAGTTCCCGCTGCACTTCGGTGAGCTCGGCCCACAGGGAACGGCAGACGCTGTGGTCCGTCGGGCGGTAGGCACGGATCGACACGCTCATGCTCGACAACCTACCGGTCAGGATGCTCCAACGCGGATGACCCGCGACGGCGGCGGCATCTGATCATGACGGGAGGAAGAGCATGTGATGCCGACCATGAACTCGGTTCATGATCGGCGCGGTGGCAGGTCCGCAGAGGTTAACCTTCCGGCGTGGACCTCGCCTACCTGCGTGCACACCCCAAGCAGTTGCCCACCCTGCTGCGCCATCAGCGGATCCGGGAGACGCCGGTACCCGGCGGAAGCATCTGCGACGCGGCCCGGCTCACCCTCGACGACGGCGCCTCGCTGTTCGTCAAGACCTGGCCGGCCGGCGGCGAGCCGCCCGACGGTTTCTTCGCCGCCGAGGCGGCCGGCCTGCGATGGCTGGCGGAGCCGGGGGCGGTGGCCGTGCCCGAGGTGGTGGCCGCACTGCCGGACCTGCTGGCGCTGGAGTGGGTGCCGCCGGAGGCGCCGAGCGCCGCGGCGGCGGAGCGGTTCGGCCGCGAGCTGGCCGCGCTGCACCGCGCCGGTGCCGACTCCTTCGGCGCGCCCTGGCCCGGGTTCATCGGCCGGCTCCCGCAGGAGAACACCCCGCACGCGGGCCCGTGGTCGGAGTGGTTCGCCCAGTACCGGCTCGCTCCGCACCTGCGTACCAGCGCTGACCGCGGGGCGCTCACCGCCGCGGACGTCGCCCTGGTGGAGCGCGTGATCGCCCGGATCGGGGAGCACGCTGCGGACGAGCCGCCCGCCCGCATCCACGGTGACCTGTGGCCGGGCAACGTCCTGTGGTCAGGCGGGCGGGCCTGGCTGGTGGACCCGGCCGCGCAGGGCGGGCACCGGGAGACCGACCTGGCCACGCTGGAACTCTTCGGCGGCGCCCCACACCTGGCGCGGATCCGCTCGGCGTACCAGGAGGTGTGGCCGCTCGCGCCGGGCTGGCAGGCCCGCGTACCGCTGCACCAGCTGCACCTGATGCTGGTCCACACCGCGATCTTCGGCGCGGGCTGGCGGGACGCGGTCGTCACCACCGCCCGCGCCGCCCTGGCAAGCGGCTGACGCCGCCCGGTCAGCGGGGACCGCCGGCTCACCGCCAGCGTCAACCGCCGGCAAACGGCGGGAGGACGTCCACCACCGCCCCGTCGGCCAGTGGCTGATCCGGATCTCGCCACGCCACCCCGTTGACCAGGAGGGTGGCGGCGCCGAGGATCTTGCCCAGCCGGGGGCCGTGCCGGTCGACCAGGGCGGCCCGGAGCTTGTGCCGGTCCCACCCGGCCGCGGGGAGCTGCTCCTCGCGTACCCCGGCGGCCGCCCGGGCCCCGGCGAAGTAGCGCACCGTGACCACCGCGCTCACCCGCCGATCGCCGACATCGGCCGCGCCGGCTGCAGGAACCGCGGGTCGTTGATGCCGTGTCCGGGGAGTTTGGTCCACATGGCGGCGCGCCAGCGCGCGGCCAGCTCCTCGTCGCTGGCGCCGGCCCGCAGCGCGGTACGCAGGTCGCTCTCCTCCCGGGCGAACAGGCAGTTGCGCACCTGCCCGTCCGCGGTGAGCCGGGTGCGGTCACAGTCCCCGCAGAACGGCCGGGTGACCGTGCCGATCACGCCCACCTTCGCCGGCCGGCCCACCAGGTCGGTGTAGCCCTCCACCAGCCACGTCTCCGCCGGCGCCGAACCGCGATGGTCCGGATCGGGGGAGAGGGTGAACTCGGACTCCAGCGTGGCGAGGATCTCCGCCGCCGAGACCATCTGGGCGCGGTCCCAGCCGTGCTGCGGATCCAGCGGCATCTGCTCGATGAACCGCAGCTGGTAGCCGTGGGCGAGCGCGAACCGCAGCAGCTCCCCGGCCTCACCGTCGTTGATGCCGCGCAGCAGCACCGCGTTGAGCTTCACCGGCGTCAACCCGGCGTCGGCCGCGGCTCTCAGCCCGGCCAACACGTCTGGCAGGCGCTTGCGGTGAGCCAACTGGGCGAACCGGTCGGGATCGAGCGTGTCCAGCGAGACGTTCACCCGGTCCAGGCCGGCGGCGCGCAGCGGTACCGCGAGCCGGGCCAGCCCGATCGCGTTGGTGGTCAGCGACAGTTTCGGGCGCGGGGTGAGCGTCGCGGCGGCGGCCACGATCTCGACCAGGCCGGGTCGTAGCAGCGGCTCACCCCCGGTGAACCGGACCTCCGTCACGCCCAGCCGCTCTACCGCGACCCGGACCAGGCGGACCACCTCGTCGTCGGTGAGGACGTCCGGTTTCGGCAGCCAGGGCAGCCCTTCGGGGGGCATGCAGTACGCACAGCGCAGGTTGCACCGGTCGGTGAGGGATACCCGCAGATCGGTAGCGACCCGCCCGTGCCGGTCCGGTAGCCCCGGCAACTCTGCCGGCGGTCCGGGGATCGGGTCGGGTAGACGCCTGGCCATCTTCTGACCGTAGCTGGCGGGCGGTCTCCCCGGCTACGGTGCCAGGGTGGGTGTGCTGATCTTCTTGGGGTTCGCGGTCACGCTCATCATTCTCATCCACCTCTACCTGTGGCAGCGGCTGGTCCGCGACACGCTGCGGGACCGGCGGTGGCGCCGGGTGGGCGGGTGGGCGGTGCTGGCGGCGGTGCTGCTGCTGTTCGCCACGCTCTTCGGCGACCGGTTGCTGCCCGATCCGGCCGCGGCCGTCCTGAACTGGGTCGGCTACCTGTGGCTCGGCGTCATGTTCTACCTGCTGATGGCGCTGTTCGCGCTGGAGCTGCCGGTACTCCTGGCGCGCGGGCTGCTGTGCTGGCGGTCCCGGCGCGCGGCGCCGGCGGGCGCGGCGGAGGTCTCTGCGCCGGCCCGGGCGGCCGAGCTCGTGGCTTCGGCGGAGGTGGCGGCCCCGGCCGATGCGACGGTTTCAGCTGGTCCGGCTGGTCCGGAGGGCTCGGAGGGTCCGGCGGGTCTGGCGGCCCCCGCGGTCCCGGCGCCGGGTGCGGGCGCCCGCCAGGAGCCGGAGCCGGGGTCCCTGACCGCGGGGCGCGGCGAGGCGGCCGGCGGAGTCAGCCGGCGGATGCTGCTGCGCCGGGCGGCGGCGATCACCGCCGGGTTGGCCGCCACCGGGATCAGCGGGTACGGCGTGTCCCGCGCGTACGGTACGCCGAAAGTGGAGCGGCTCACCGTGCCGCTGGCGAAGCTGGACCGGCGGGCGGACGGCCTGCGCGTGGCGGTCGTGGCCGACCTGCACGTCAGCCCGACCTACGGCGCCGGCGCGGTGGCCCGGGTGGTAGACCTGCTCAACGACCTCTCCCCGGATGTGGTCACTCTGGTCGGGGACATGGTCACCAGCGAGGTGGGGAGGGTCCGCGACGGGCTCGCCCCGCTGAGCCGGGTACGCGGCCGGTACGGGGTTTACGCGGTGACCGGGAACCACGAGTACTACACCGGACACGAGGAGTGGGTCGAGGCGGCCGAGGAGCTGGGCCTGCGCGTACTGCGTAACCAGCGGGTGGAGATCGCACACCGGGGCGGCGTGATCGACCTGGCCGGAGTGAACGACCGCGACGGCGACCGCTACGCGGACCCGCCGGATTACGAGGCTGCGCTCGGCGACCGCGACCCCTCCCGGCCGGTGCTGCTCATGGCCCACCAGCCGGTGCAGGTGCACCGCGCCGCCGAGTACGGGGTGGACCTGCAGGTCTCCGGCCACACCCACGGCGGGCAGGTGTACCCGTTCGACTACCTGGTCCGGCTGGAACAGCCGGTGGTCTCCGGGCTGGCGCGGGTGGACGGCACGCTGCTCTACGTCACCAACGGGGCCGGGTTCTGGGGCCCGCCGATGCG